>JACCDO010030176.1_pt1 | contig 17032 bp, 18 predicted proteins | sample 7446101 | NCBI WGS metagenome assembly JACCDO01 (sample SAMN15323440, study PRJNA562643) | freshwater metagenome | isolation source: river surface water | place: USA:Blue River Watershed | collected 2017-08-16 | reverse complement strand
TTTTCTAAACCAGATTTAGAATTTGCAAGTAACAAAATTATTTTTGTACGGAAATTTAACTTGATTCAACCTACCATCCTTATGAATATGTAGATAGACCCCAGAACCTGAGTATTCAAGATCCTTTACACCAGATTCAAATTTATTTGTTACTAGATAAGTTTGATCAAATTTTATCCTGTCTGGACTTAAAAAATCTCCGCCAGAAAGACTAATGTTTAATTTGACCTTGTAACCAGGATTTCCGAATTGATCTTCTTCCAAGAGATTTTTAACCTCGGCCACTTTAACTTTGCAGGTAGTTTTTTTATTTTGAAGGATGATTTCTGTTTTTAAACTTCCCTTAAGAATCAAGGTACCTTCTATTTCATAACTATATGCAAGAGATGAAATGAATAAACAAAGTATAGCTAATGTTGATTTCATATTATTTCCTAATGAGTAATTGTTGGTTTTCCAGTATCAAGAGCTTCGTATGTCTCATCGTAATTTTTGAACGCTCTTCTTGCGTCTTGCAATTCTTCAAGTTCCCAATGGTTTTTTTCAATTCCTTTGAGATCTCTATTTTCAATATCAAGTGGACTAAAATAATACATTGGAACTTTCATGAGATAACAAAGTCTTTTAAATTGTCCTTCTTCATAAGTTTTATAGTTTTCAATCAGAGGACAAGTGATGTTTTCAGATTTAATAAATGAGTGTTGCCAGTCTGATACAGAGATTGGATTTGACATGAAAGTCCCGTCTAGGACGTATTCAGTATTATTGGCAACTACCATAGGAGCTACATGGAACCACCATTCAAAATCTTCAAGTTGGATGTATCTTTGAGTGTAGAAAATAAATATTTTTTGAGTAGAAAGACCTAGCTCACTCCACATATCGTAGGCCCACATGTGAGCTCTTTTAAAGCACTGGGATCTACTCTTATCTCCATCATTTAATAAGTTTGTAAAAATAGTATTTACGTTCTCATAGCTTTGAACATCAGATGGAGCAAATTTACGTAGTTGATTATACTGAAAATGATTTAAATCAAAATCATTAGGATTAACCTCTGAACGCTCAACTCTTCTGATTTGAGTCATTATATTACTACCACGAGATTTGAAATAATTGAGTTTAACGACAGTTCCTAAAAACCTTTTTATATATTTCAAGTTACTTTCAGAAGATGGGTATTTATATACTTTTCCATCAGCTCCAGAAAGAATCAGAATAGTTTCGCTTTTCTTTGATTCAATGACATTAAACACAGTTGTTAGTATTTCTTCTGCTCTAACTGAGCATATTGAAAACATTACATACAAAATCAGCAAAGATTTAAACTTTTTCATGACAGGCCTCTCAAAATTAATCTTGAGGTTTATAAAAAAAGAAGATCTTGATGACTAAGTAATTTAAGTAGTCGTGAAAATATTACAGATAATTTTCAGGAAAAAGATGCCTTTCAATTCCTTCAATGAAGATATGTATGCATTTGATGTGAACTTCTTGAATTCGATCAGTAATTGGGTGTGGAACAATGATCGGAACGTCTACCATGGACTTGAGCTTTCCTCCATCTTTTCCAAGGAGTCCTATGACTTTCATTCCCTTGGATTTGGCCACCTCAACAGCCTTGATAACATTGTTTGAATTTCCACTGGTCGAGATTGCGAGCAAGCAATCTCCTTTTTGCCCCCAAGCCTCTACATAGCGAGAAAAAATGTGATCAAAACCAAAGTCATTGGCAATGCAAGTGATGTGTCCAGCTTCGGAAATACCTGTGGCAGGTAGAGGCGAGCGATCTTTACGATAGCGGCCAGTAAGTTCTTCTGCAAAATGAAGAGAATCGCACATTGATCCGCCATTTCCGCAACTGAAGACTCTGCCATTTGATTTAAAACTATCAACAAAAGCGATGATTGCTTGGTTGATCAGGTGAATATTTTTTTCACTAGAGATGAAATCATTAAGGGCCTTTTGAGATTCAGACAGTGAATTTTTGATGAAGTCCATAATTCTCTAGGCCCTTTAATTTAAATTAATGAATTGATGTTTTTTAGAATTTCAGCTTTTGGTTGATTTCCAACGAGTGTGCTTTTCACTTCACCATTTTTAAAGAAAATAAGAGTTGGTATGCCACGAATACCATATTTTTGAGCTAGATCTGAAGCTTGATCAACATTGACTTTGACAATGTTTGCTTTTCCATCAAGTTCTGTAGCTATTTCGTCAAGAACTGGAGCTAGTGCTCTGCAAGGACCACACCATTCTGCCCAGAAATCTACTAGAACTGGCTTATCTGATTTAACAACTTCTTGGTCCCAATTTGTTGATGTTACTGAAGTTAGATTAGACATATAAAAAACTCCTTCTACTAAGGGATTATCCCAACTTTCATCTAATTTAGCTCAAGGTTTGTCTTAGGACAAGGATTTGAGATAAAAACTGAGTAATAACGTGCTCCATTAGGAGGAATTTTCATCCAATAATTGAAATTTTAGATACAATGGTCTTCATGTTGAGGATCAGAAAACAGCTCATGAAGCTTCAGTTTCGTCGTGCAGTTAAATTTCGTGTCGCTGCGAAATTAATCGATTTATTTTTGGTATGTCTTGGGATTTTCTTTTTTTATCCAATGGGATTGATTATAGGCATTATTTATCTTTCTTTTGCTGACTCACTGTATGATGGTCAATCAGTTGGAAAAAGATTTATGGGATTAGGGGTTGTTTCGTTAGTTGATGGAAGTCCGTGCTCAGTTTTTCAATCTTGTGTCAGAAATTTACCTTTTACAGCTCCATTATTTTTTCTTATTTTTCCCCTCTGGTGGGGTTGGGTCATTTCAGCGGTTTTTGCCCTTCCTTTGGCGGCCATGGAAGTATATTTTATCCTCAAAGGATCTCATCATCGTTTAGGGGATATTTTGGCCGATACTACTGTCATTGCTAATGATGGAAATAGATTAGATTTGCGTAAAACTAAGCATTCATGGTTTGATACTCCTCCTTTACCAATGTAGTAGGAGTTTATGAAAAAAATAATTATTATCGATTTATCAAATTTTATTTTTCGTGCGTTTTTTGCCATAAGACCTCTTAGTTCTCCTAGCGGTCAGCCCGTCAATGCGGTCTATGGTGTACTTAGTATGTTATACAATATGATCACGAAGTATAACCCGACTCACATTCTCATTGCTCGCGACACAAAGGAAGGCTCTTTTAGAAAGGAAATTTATACAGATTACAAAGCACACAGAACAGAGCCACCAGATGATTTGAAGCCTCAGTTCGAAATTGTCGATAAGTTAATTAAAGTCTTGGGGCTTCCAGAATTAAAACTTCAAGGATTTGAAGCTGATGACATTATTGGTTCTGCAGCCATTCAGTGGGCAAAGGACTTTGATGAGGTTTTGATTGCATCTGGAGACAAAGATCTCATGCAGTTTGTGAACGATAAAGTCCAAATTCTTGATACAATGAAGGATAAAATTTATTTTAGGGAAGATGTTAAAGATAAAATGGGTGTTTACCCTGAGCAAATCGTAGATTATTTATCTCTTGTAGGAGACTCATCTGATAACATTCCAGGAGTTGCTGGAATTGGTCCAAAGGGAGCCCAAAATTTAATAGAAGAATTTGGAACGTTAGAGAAAATACTACATCATATCCCTGAGATAAAAAACAAGAGGTCCCAAACAGCCTTAAATGATCATCAGCAAGATGCTTTAATTTCCAAAAAATTAGTACAAATAGTGACGGATATAAAGCTAGAACTTAATCCCTCAGATTGTTTTTATGAATTATCTTTTAATAATGAGATTCACGATTTTTTAGATAGTCTTGGTTTCAGATCTTGGTTGGCAAAATTAGCACCATATCGAAAAGACAGTTTACCTAGGGAACCCAAGGTACAAAAGTCTATTGAGATAAAAGAGTGGACACTAAAAGACTTAGAGAAAGAGCTTCTTCAACAATCTTTAATTTCTATTCTTCCAATCAATCAAGTTCAAGAGGATCAATTTGAGCAGTGGAATGGTATAATTGTCAGCTTGAAAAACTCTGTGGGTTTTATTTCTTTTGAAAATGAAGATAAACAAGACGTTTTAAATTTTTTAAATTCTCAAAAATTAACTTTAATCTCATATCAAATAAAACCACTGATACAATTTTTTATTATTAATAAAATTAATCCTGTTTTTAAATATTTTGATTTGTCACAGGCCCATTTTTTGATCAATCCAGAATTAAGACACGATCAAGAAACAATTTTAGAGGAATATCTTCAGATAAAAGTTCAGATGCAAGCTGAACAGCAAGGAGATTTATTTGAAAGCTTAACGAAGAATAAATTGAATTTACTTGGTCAAATTGCTCAAGGCAATTACGAATTATATTCAATTTTATCAGAAAAAATGAAAAATGAAGAAGTTGATCGTCCCTATTTTGAACTTGATCTTCCTCTTATAGAAGTATTGGCCAAGATGGAGCTAGAAGGAGTCAGGCTTGATGTCGATTTTTATAAAAATCTAGAGGCAGATTTCTCTGAACAATTAAAGACAATTGAAGAGGAAGTTAAGAAAATTTCTGGAGAAAAAATAAACTTAAGATCTCCAAAGCAGGTAGGGGAATTACTTTTTGAAAAATTAAATCTTCCCGTTATTAAAAAAACAAAAACAGGCTATTCAACAGATGCGGATGTTTTAGCTGAACTTGTAGCGATGAATATTCATCCATTGCCAGAATTACTTCTAAAGTACCGAGAACTTGAAAAATTATTAAGTACTTATGTAAAGGCATTACCCTTAATGATTCATCCAGAAACCAATAAAATCCATACTCATTTCCAACCAAGTAATGCAGCAACAGGAAGGTTATCTTCTGATCATCCAAACTTACAAAATATTCCAGTAAGAACAGAAAATGGTCGAAAATTAAGACGAGGTTTTATTGCTTCTCCTGGAAAGATTTTGCTCTCGGCCGATTACTCTCAAGTGGAGTTAAGACTTTTGGCCCATTTCTCACAGGATGAATCGATGCTAGAAGCGTTTAAAAACAATCTTGATATTCATCGTCAAACTGCGGCAGAAATATTTGGTATTCCACTTGATCAGGTGACAAAGGATCAAAGAAATGGAGCAAAGGCGATAAACTTTGGTCTAATGTATGGGCAGACAAGTTATGGTTTATCTCAAGCATTAAAAATATCTCAAGGTGAAGCTAAGAAATACATTACAAATTATTTCTACAAATTTCATTCCGTGAAGAGCTATCTTGATTCCTTGAAAGAAAAAGCAGAGGCAACAGGTTATGCTGTGACTCTTTTTGGTCGAAAAAGAATGTTACCCGATATTAAATCGACAAATAGACAGATTAAATCAATGGCCGAAAGAATGGCGATCAATAGTCCAATCCAAGGAACAGCAGCAGATATCATTAAGCTTGCTATGATTAATATTGATAGGGAGATAAATCATTTAAAATTAAAATCAAGGATGATTCTTCAGGTTCATGATGAATTGATATTTGAAGTTAATCCAGATGAATTAGATTTTATGAAAAAAATGGTTAGAGAAAAAATGGAAAACGCAGTTTCGTTATCTGTACCGCTTTTAGTAGAAATCGGTTCTGGACAAAACTGGTATGATTTAAAGTAAAAAAATAATTTTCCGAAATTGTTTTTATGAAAATAATTTTGGGATTCATTATTTTACTTATATCAGTCAGAGCTTTTTCTATTCCCTGTGATTGTGATGTCTTCGCACTTCCCCCATTATCTGGTGGTAGTGTAAAAGAAGCTAAACTTTTAATTACTTTAGAAGTTGAAGAATACAGTAGGTTTTCTAAAGTTAATTATTCTAATTGTCGCAAATCTTGTGTGAAAGAGTTTGGTAGAACTTTTTATGGTGAAAAATTAACTCAGAGTTTACGCGACTTAACAGCTCAACTTATTTCTGAAAGTAAAATACCATCCTCTTGCATTAATCAAATGCAAGTAAAATATCCCATTAAGTTAAAGGTCCGCTTTGGAATGAAAAATCTTGGTGTCGCTGAAGATCTAATTGAGGTCATTAATTTCGATAATCAATGTTTTTAGTCAGATAATGCAAAATTAATTTTTTTTGATTTTTAATCAAAACACCGATAGGACTTTAGGAGTTTTTGATTAATGCTTTACGCTTTATTTTTTATTATCGCTATTAGTTTTAATTGGTTTAAATTCAAAAAAGACAAGAAGGTTTTTTTATCATCTCTTATTGATGCTAAGTCAACAGCTCATAGGGAGATGATTCTAGGGCATCATTTTTATATTTTTATTTTTGAGTGTTATCTAGGTTTCATTGTTGCACATTTAATTAGTGAAGGTTCTCTTGAAATAGGTTTATTGGGGTTGGGCTTGGTTTATTTAGCGCTTCTGTTTATGGGGTTTGTTATTTATCAGTTCTTTGTTGTCTATGTTGAAAAATTAATCAATATTGATTTGAGAATTTCATTTCGTAAAAATTTAGTAAAAGAAATTAGAATTAATCTGGCGTTAGTAATCGTACCCATCCTGATCTATTCTTTAATCAATTTAACCTTTCAAGATCAAGTTTTTGAAGAGTGGGGGAATCTATGGTTCCTTGGCATTTTATTTAATATCCTTTTTGTTTCAGTTTTAACCATTTCTTGTACTGTCATTATTATGCTTAAGTTAATTCCAAATAGAGAGATTACGGAAGATTTCTATTTAGAGTTAATCAATCGCAGGCTAAACCAAATTGGTAAACCAAATATTCGGTTACGTTGGATTGAGGCAGACGTTAAGAATGCATTTGTTGTTGGACTTAAATTATTTCATTTTACAAATCAAACGATGTTTATTGGAAGAAATTTAAGAGAACTTTTAACAATTGAGGAATTCGATGCCGTTGTTTGTCACGAATTAAGTCATGTGGCCAATGGACATATTTCAAAAAGATTAATTGATTTTATAAAAAATTTTGTATCGATCATCGTTGGTTCTATATTCATTGTGTTATCAGTAATGATCCTCTCATTTTTCATCTGGGGGGAAGAAGCCGTTTTTCAAACAACTCCAATTGCTCTTTCATCAACCATTCTGGTTTTAAGTTGGTTCGTTTTTAATTACGCCCTATTGTTTGATACTATCAGGTCTCATGAATTTGAAGCAGATGGATTTGCTGTTATGAAGTTGGGCGTGGGTTATGAACATTGGAAGTCTGCAATTATTAAACTTTCTCACTCTGACGATTTGCCCGATTATTTGAAATTAAAAAATCCTACCACGAAAAAAATTTCAATTTTTAAACAAATATCATCTCAGTTTTCGACTCATCCTAAAATTGAAGAAAGAATCTCGTTTCTTTCTAGAAAAATAGACGAAAAATTAGCTTTTAATTTTTATGTCTCTTCTGCTCATAAAATTAGAATGATTTTTTGGAATATATTTCAATTGAGAGTACTCGTATCTCTACTGATTTTATCTCTGCTATCGATTAGTTGGATAGGTTTAAATATTTATAACGGCTCAAAATTAATTACTTGGATCTCTTCAGCTTCCGCAGAGCAAATTTTAAATAATCCGGAAGTTAGGAATAACCTGAACTCTTCTCCTACCTTTATTGGCCCTAAATTATCTTACTATCTGATTAAAAAAAATGATCCCTTAATTGTTGAATACCTTTTTAAAAATGACGTTTCTCCTGGAAGAATTTTGCTTTATCTAACAGAATTTAAATCAGACAAATTATTTGAAAAGTACTACAGCCTTCATTCTGAAAATCTTTCTGAGGAAGAATATTTTTTGATTTTAAGAAAAGCGGCTCAAGTTAATTTCGTAAAAGGATATCGATCTTTAGTCAATTCTAGTCGGTTCGAAATGTTGGATGAAAGTTATAAGTCTTCAGTCTCTAAAATTCTGGAATTAAAAAGATCGCCCGCTTCTATTAAAAGATAGTGATATTTTGATTATTTCCAATCGACAAGATAAACGGCCTTTACATTTAGATTGACCTGAGGAGTACTTAATTCCATTCTAATTGTTTTTTGAAAATAAATTGGCAATTCGAAATCAGAAGTAGATGTAATGATTTCTCCGAAATAATCTAGGCATTTTTTTAAGGTCAGTTCATTCAGTGATGTTGAGGATCCGTAGGTGCATTCATAGTCATATTCTTCACTAATGGGATCAAGGTTATATTTTATAGTGACTTGTTTGAAATCGGTATTGCTCATTGATACAAGAAGTGTTTCTGGCATTACGATATTGGCATTTTGGGGGATTTCATAATCTAGTCTAAGTCCATTTTGTGAATCTAGATTTAATATTAAGGAATTTGGTAATTCTTGATTTTGAATTATTCTTGCACTTTCAGAAGTATCTTCGGTGATTTGCTTTCCACAACCGAGAGAAGCGATGGCAACCGTTAAAAATGGACAAAGTTTTTTTGAAACAAAATTGAGCATGTTCCCATCCTTGAGACTGCTAAGTTAATTATACTTTGCAAGTCGTATCGGATGAACTGGATGAAAATTAATTCCCCCATGTTATTGATTAAATTTACCCATTGGGCAAAATTTGCCTATGATGAAAATCTCCAAGTGGTTAAAATTCTTTATTTAAAGCATATTCAAATAGTAGAACATTTTTAATGCACTGTGCTTTATCTTGTTTTTTTAAAAAAAGTAGTGACCTAACCTTGACACCCTTCAAAGTGAATACCACATTGTTTGAGCGAATTAATTTATTCATTTTGGCTTAAATCATATTTTAAAGGAGGCCCTATGACAGTAAAACCACTTCAGGATCGCGTTCTTATTAAGCGTTTAGAAGAAGAAACTAAAACAGCTGGTGGAATCATTATCCCTGATAATCACAAAGAAAAGCCTGCTCAAGGAATTGTAGAAGCCGTTGGTACAGGCTATCGTCTTCAAGATGGAAGCGTGAAAGCGTTAGACGTTAAGAAGGGTGATAAAGTTCTTTTTGGGAAGTACTCTGGTACAGAAGTTAAAGTTGGTGGTGAAAATTATCTCATCATGAAAGAAGATGAAATTCTTGGAGTTCTTCAATAATTAAAAAATCATAAAGGAGATATATATGTCTGCTAAGGAACTTAAATATTCAGAAAATGCAAGAAACTCTATTCTTGCTGGTGTTAATGCTCTAGCTAACGCTGTCAAGGTAACACTTGGGCCAAAAGGTCGTAATGTAGTTATTCAAAAATCTTTTGGAGCACCTGCTATTACAAAAGATGGTGTTTCTGTTGCAAAAGAAATTGAACTTGAAAATGCTTTTGAAAATATGGGCGCTCAACTTGTAAAAGAAGTTGCTCAAAAAACAAATGAAGATGCAGGGGATGGTACAACAACAGCAACTGTACTTGCTCAAGCTGTTTACCGCGAAGGTGTGAAGCTTGTAGCAGCAGGCCACAACCCAATGGATTTGAAGCGTGGAATTGATCTAGCGACGACAAAAGTAATCGAAAAGCTTAAATCAATGTCTAAAAAAATCAATACTGCTGAAGAAATTGCATCTGTTGGATCTATTTCTGCAAACAATGATGTTGAGATTGGAAAACTTCTTTCTGAAGCTATGTCAAAAGTTGGTAAAGAAGGTGTGATTACAATCGAAGAATCAAAAACAGCTGAAACATCTTTGGATGTTGTTGAAGGTATGCAGTTTGACCGCGGTTATGTATCTCCATACTTTGTAACAAATCCAGAAAGAATGGAAGCTACTTATGAAAATCCATTCTTACTTATTACTGATAAGAAAATTTCTTCTATGAAAGAACTTCTTCCAACTCTTGAGAAAGTCGTTCAAGCTGGAAAACCGCTTGTGATTATAGCTGAAGATGTAGAAGGTGAAGCTCTTACAACTTTAGTAGTAAATAAATTACGTGGAACTCTTAACGTAGCTGCTATTAAAGCTCCAGGTTTTGGAGACAGAAGAAAAGAAATGTTAAAAGACATCGCCATTCTAACAGGTGGACAAGTGATTTCTGAAGAGCTTGGAATGAGTCTTGAGACAACAACTCTTAAAGATCTTGGAACTTGTAAAAAAATCACTATCGATAAAGAAAACACAGTTGTTGTAGATGGTGCTGGTAATAAGAAAGAAGTAGATGCAAGAGTTGCTGCTATTAGAGCTCAGATTGCTGAAACAACTTCTGATTATGATAAAGAAAAACTTCAAGAAAGACTTGCTAAGCTTGCTGGTGGTGTAGCTGTTATCAGAGTAGGAGCTCCTACTGAAGCTGAAATGAAAGAGAAAAAAGATAGAGTTGAAGATGCTCTAAATGCGACTCGTGCTGCTGTAGAAGAAGGAATCATCGTTGGTGGTGGAGCTGCTTTATTACATGCTGCTGCTGCTCTTGAAGGCCTTAAGGGTGCAAACGAAGAGCAAACAGCTGGAGTGAAGATTATCCGTCGTGCAATTGAAGAGCCTCTTCGTCAAATTGCTTTTAATGCTGGTGTAGATGGTGCTGTCGTTGTGAATAAAATTGTTGAAAGCAAGAATGCTTCTTTTGGTTACAATGCACGTGATGATAAATTCGAAGATTTAGTGAAAGCTGGAATTATTGATCCAACTAAAGTGACTAGATCTGCTCTTCAAAATGCTGCTTCAGTTGCAGGATTAATGCTTACAACTGAAACAATGATTGCTGATCTTCCTAAAAAAGATGAGCCTGCTGGTGCTCCAGGAATGGGTGGCATGGGCGGAATGGGTGGAATGGGCGGCATGATGTAATTTCTGCCTCTTAGAAAATTGAAAATCCCTAAAGGGCACCGTCAATGGTGCCCTTTTTTATTTTAGTCCCAAAAAGTCACTGATTTATTCACTCATTCTTTGGTCCATTCTGGATATTTATTCCATATTGATTGGCACACTCTATGCAACGATGATTTTAGCTAGACTGAGATGGATCTCGGTTTGCCCTAGGCCATGGAGATAGGCATGAGTAAGTTTAAATTCGTCATAGTTTTAATTTTATTTTCTTTTTCGGCTTTTGCTACCGTGAGGCAAGGTGATTGTCCTCAGGAATTCATAGGGGAGCTGAAATTAAAGCTTGAGGGAAATTACAACCAAAAAGGCTATGAAATAGTTCAATATGTTTTTAAAAATTTAGAAACTATCCGTGGAGAATTAGAAGATGAAGTTATTGTTGAGCTGTTGAAGTTTGGGCCTTTTAAGTTAGAAGAGAGCAAAAATTATAAAATCCAATTAAAAAATGGAAAAATCTGTTGGATTGAACAGCTTTAAAAATCATATTTCAGGAAGAAAATTATGATCAATTTGGGATTCTTCTTCGCATTATTAGTTAGTTTTTCTTCACAAGCTTTCAATGTTACAGATGACTTTTCGAGTGGCTTTTATTGGAAAAATTATCCTATTTCATTCACGATTGATGAAAATGACAAGGAAGTTAAAGAAAATTTGGAAACTCTCGCAATGGATGCCATCGAGGAGTGGGAGAGTAAAACGGGTTTAAGTCTTTGGAGTCTTGAGTTCGGTAGTAAAAATCTAATAAGATGGTCAAAAAATTTTGAACAAGACACCAACATGGACCCTTCAACAGTTTTGGCCGTAGCCATTAGATACACCAATGGACCTTATTTTGTGAGAAGTGAAATTATCATTAATGGAAGTCATCCGCTTAATTTTGATTCAACAAATTTATTAACAACTCTTATTCATGAACTCGGACATACGATGGGTCTTGATCATTCAGATGAGGTTCAAGCAGTCATGGCCCCAAATCTTCAAGATCCATATCTTGGCCTACATAATGATGATATTGAAGGAATAAACTACTTAGCTGAAGTTTCAGAGAAAAGACAATTAACAGGTTATATTTCACCACTAGCTTATGAAGATAAAAAGGTGAGCAAACCAATCGGTTGTGGATCGATTGGGGTTGTAGGGCAGGGATCATCTTATGGCCCATTTTCATTTTTAGTTGGAAGTCTTATTGGACTAGTCAGGAAAATCTTAAAAAAAGTTAAGACATTTTTTTGATCGCCGATTAGTTTTTCATGGAAAGTATCGATAACTCAAAATTTGTTTTTTATATTTTATTAGATAATAAAATTCCGGAATCGTTTTATCAGTTTGATTTGGCTTTTAAAAAATTAGGTTGGACTCTAATTCCAATTGCCGTGGATCAAATTCAGTTAATCTCAAATATTTCAGATCAAGTTGCTTTACCAGTTCTTTGCTCAACCAAAGATTTTAATGAATTTAAATCATTTAATAAAAGTGTTAGGGATATTTTAAAATTTCTTCTAAGATCAGAGAGAGTTGTCTTTTTTAAAATTTCAAGTTTCGATAAACTAAATGATGAAAAAAAATTTTATCGTTTGAAAAATTATTTTTTTATTAATTATCCTCAAAGTGTACACAGTGTGACTAGCTGGATAATTTATCTTTTTGAAGTAAAATCAAATAAAAGCAAATTGTGGCCTGGTGGAAAGAGAGTTGGATCAAATTCATTAAATATGTAAGGATGATTGATGAAAAGTAAAAACGATGAGTTTACTCAGCGAGTTTTGATGCTTTTAAAATTGGATTCAAAGAATCTTTTTAACAGAATTAAAGATAGAAAAAACGAATATCTTGAAATATTTGCTCTCAGAAGGACTCGTGAACATTTTCCTATGGTTTTCAAAAACAGATATGAAAACACAACTATAGCAGAGCTTTCTCATTGTAGTACCGATTTAATCAACAGTTTAGATCAGTTTTACTCCATAGTGGATGACTTGAGTTGGTATTTTTATCATACCCAAGATATGCCAAATACTGTTGAAGATTATCTCAATAGAAAAATTACTAAATTAGAAAAAGTTCTCTCAACTCTTCATTTGTTTTTGGATGCGGAGCTTGGAATAGTAGGATTATCTGCTGATGAATTAAATAGTGAAGTAAATTTTGTTGAAAACGAAAACGCCTTTTCAGAAACGTGGAAAGATGATAACTCTTCACTAGAATGAATTTCTTTTTCTATTTGTCCTTTTTTTTATTTTTGAATACCTCTTTTTCTAGAGAACCAATCTCTGGCAGTAGATTTCAGCATCTTTCGGGGGTTAAGTCTTCTAAAGACTCCAAAGTAGAATGGGATCAGAGATATGCAAGGTCTACATTCATTTATGGTAAAGCACCTGCAAATTTTTTAGCTGAGAATTACCACTATATTCCATTTGAAGGTAATGTACTTGATATGGGGATGGGTGAAGGAAGAAATGCCGTTTTTTTAGCTCAAAAAGGATACAAGGTAACAGGGATTGATATTAGTTCTGTTGCAGTAAAAAAAGCCAATTCACTTGCTCAAGAATTCGGAGTTAAAATTAAAGGCGTAGTGGCATCACTAAAAGAATATAAAATCCCTCCTCATTCGTATGATGCTATTGTTTGTTTCTATTTTGTAGATAGAGGTCTCATTGATAAGATGAAGAGTTGGTTAAAACCCGGAGGGATATTAATTTTTGAGGCCCATACGACCAGACAAAAGAAAATCTCTAAAAGAAGTATTCTGGATGATGGATTCTATCTTAAGGAGCAAGAGCTTCTTCATTTGTTTCAGGGGATGAGAATTCTAAAATACGAAGAGCCACTTCATGAAAAAGAGTTTCGATCAAGTATCATTCTATTAAAAGAATAATCATTAGTTTCTTTCTTCCAAATCATTCCCACCGTGGCATAATAATTCTATGCGATTTAATCTATCTTTATTTCTCTTAATGAGTTTTGTGAGTTTTTACATTCAGGCACAGACTCCTGAGTCAAAACTAGATGAGAGCGAGTATACTTTTAAAGCAAGAATTTCACGTTTAAACTCAACGGCAAGACTTTTGAGAATGAAAACTGATTTTGCTAATGCAAAGTTTTTGAATCGAAGAGATAGAGTAGATTTTTGGAATGACAGTTACCCTGATCAGAGGTGTCGGTCTTGGGTTGAGGGAAGGTCAAATGAATATTTGTTACTAAAAGTGTATGATTATGAAAGTTGCATCAGGAGAGTCCACTTTACAACTGGATCGCTAATTACATTAACAAGTATAGACTTAGAAAGAACAATTAAAGTTGTTAGAGAACTAGTTAATGTTCTTCTTAAAAAAAGACTTGCTATGCAGGCCAAGATGATAAGGCATCAAAAAGATCTTGATGGCCACGTTGAAAAAGTAGCCGCCGTGAATGCTAGATACAGAGTTTTAAAAGAAAAACTAGAAAATGAGTGGAATAGAGAACTATTAAATCTTGAGGAAGATAAGGCGAAAATTTTTACTGAATTTAAGGTTTCCGAAGCAAGATTATTTGAGATTGATACAAAATTAGAATCCTATAGGTTAGAAGATAATAATTTAAAAATTGATAGATGGTCACTTGATCCTGAAATTTATATAAAAAAATAAGGACATAAAATGAAATGTTATTTGAGCATAATCTTAATGGCTTTTTTTCTTACTAGCTGTTCAGAAGGACCTAAAAGAAAAAGTAATGCTTTTAATTACAACTTAGGTGGAGAACCGACAACACTTAATCCAATGTCCAGTTCAGATGGATATTCACAGGCAGTTCATTCTTATGTGTTTGAATCATTGCTTACTAGAGATGTTGATACTTTTGAATGGAAGCCAGCTCTTGCAACCGAGTGGACGATATCTAAAGATAAAAAGATTTTTGAATTTAAATTAAGAGAAGGTGTTAAATGGCACGATGGAATTGAACTCACAGCAGAGGACGTAAAGTATTCATATGATGTCATTTTTACTGATGAGTTCAAAGCAGTGCAATTAAGGTCATATTACGAGTCAATCAAATCGGTCGAAGTCTTAGATAAGTATCGAGTGAGATTTACAGTTAAGGATGATTATTTTCAAAACTTTGATGTTTGTGCAGGAATTGATGTTCTACCAAAGCATTTCTACGAAAATAAAGAGAATAAAAAAGATTTTGGAAGAAAACTTATTGGCACAGGCGCCTACATGCTTACCAAATATGACAAAGGTCAAAAGATTATATTGGTTAAAAACCCATCTTGGTGGGGCAATAATGTTGAGTCTGAAAAAGAAACAAATAATTTTTCAAAAATAATTTTAAAATTTGCTAAGGATGAAAATGTTCAGTTAGAGCTATTAAAGAAGGGGGACTTAGACCTTCTAAATCTTCAGCCAGAAGGTTTTGTAAAAAAAACAGTTGGAGAAATATGGGAGAACAAAATTGTTAAAGTGAAAACTCAAAATAAGTCTCCTAAGGGTTTCAATTTTATTGGTTGGAATTTTAAGCATCCCATTCTTAAAGACAAACAGGTTAGAAAAGCTTTAAGTATGTTGTTTAATAGAAATCTTATCATTGAAAAGTTTGAATATAATTTATCTGAGCCTGCCACAGGGCCAATATATGTTCAGTCCGATTATGCAAATCCTAATGTTAAGGCGGTAGACTTTAATCCAAAAGAAGCTTTAAAAGTTTTAAATACTGCAGGGTGGAGAGATAGTGATAAAAATGGAATTTTGGATAAAATAATTGATGGGAAGAAAAAAGAACTAACGCTTACGATTTTGGAACCAGCTTCAGATATGATGAAAGTCTTAACTATATTTAAAGAAGAAGCAAGAAAGATTGGTGTTGAAATAAATTTAAAAACTATTGAATGGAACTCATTTGTAAAACTTCTTGATGAGAAAAACTTTGAAGGCGTAAGACTAGCTTGGGGAAGTGGAGGAGTAGAGTGGGATCCTAAGCAGATTTGGCACTCTAGTTCTTCTCAGGGAGCAGGATCAAATTTTATTAGTTATTCAAATCCTGAAGTGGATAGCTTAATTGATCAAGCTAGAAAACTTTATGAGAGGGAAAAAAGAATACCTCTACTTCAAAGAGTTCATCAGTTAATTGCAGATGATTATCCTTATATTTTCTTTTTTAATAGAAATTACACTCTTTATACACATACAAAAAGAATTTGGAAGCCCAAGGATACTTTTCAGTACGGTATAGGAACTCAATATTGGAAGATTCAATAATATGATCAAATATTTTTTAAGACGACTTCTTGTGATGATTCCCACTCTCTTGGGAGTTACGATAGTTGTTTTTGCTGTGATCAATTTAGCTCCGGGAAGTCCAATAGAGCAAAAGCTTCAGCAGTTGAGGTTTGGTGGAGGACAAGATTCGGGAGCAAGTCATTCTACTTCAAAAGATTTTTCTTCCGGTGTTTCAAATGAAATGCTTGAAGCGCTAAAAAAACAATATGGCTTTGATAAATCCTTGCACGAGAGATATTTGATTTGGCTTAAAAATTTATCGAAATTAAATTTCGGGGATAGCTTTACTTACGATGAGCCCGTCATAGAGGTGATAGTGAGTAAGTTTCCTGTGTCACTTCAGTTTGGGATAATTTCACTTATTTTAAGTTATTTAATTTCAATCCCGTTAGGCATTGTGAAGGCCATTAAAAATGGCTCGGCTTTTGATGTCTCAACTAGTTTTTTACTTTTTGTTTTATATTCAATACCTTCTTTTATGTTAGCCATTTTGCTGATTGTTGTTTTTTCTGGAGGAAGTTTTTGGGAACTCTTTCCTGTTGGTGGACTTTACTCTGAATATTACGATGAACTTTCAAATTGGGAGAAATTTCTTGATCGTGCTCACCACTTTGCTCTTCCCTTAGTTTGCTACACGATTGGATCCTTTACGAGTTTAACAGTTCTTATGAAAAACTCTTTGATCGAGGAAATCAAAAAAGATTATATTCGTACGGCCAGAGCAAAGGGATTAGATGAGAAAACAGTTTATCTTAAACATGCTCTTAAGAACGCACTCATTCCCATCGTAACAGGTCTTGGTGGATTTCTTTCTGTGTTCTTTGCTGGATCCCTTCTGTTAGAAACCATATTTCAACTTGATGGTATTGGTTTATTAAGTTACAGCAGTATTTTATCTAGAGACTATAACGTCATTATGGGACTAGTTTTTATTCAAAGTGGTTTATTTCTTTTAGGAAATGTTCTTTCAGATATGGCGTACGTTTTAGTGGATCCAAGGA
>JACCDO010937249.1_pt1 | contig 17034 bp, 4 predicted proteins | sample 7446101 | NCBI WGS metagenome assembly JACCDO01 (sample SAMN15323440, study PRJNA562643) | freshwater metagenome | isolation source: river surface water | place: USA:Blue River Watershed | collected 2017-08-16 | reverse complement strand
GGCACCCAAATTAGTATCACTACTTGCGGCAGCGCTTTTACTGGGAGGCAGCGCCATCAGCGAATTCAAAGATGGGGTCATCAAGCGAGTGCGCTTTAATGTCATTGCTGGCTGACTATCACCGGTTAAAGCCTCACATTTCGCCACTTCATGGTCAGCCATATCTCCCTAAAGATAAAAACTTCCTTAGCTATACATAATATATAATTTCCGCTAAGATAAAGCCACTGGACGCCTTTGAACTTTTGGTATGATATCTTCAAAGACGACAAAGCCTTAACCCACAGGGAGGTGGGATTCAGGACACCCCTCAGTTAGATTTGTTAAGGTCAAATCTTTGGGATAAGTGAACCAAATGTACGTAAGTTCTATCCATCAACTTGAGCGGATCGAAAAGAGTTTCCAGTTTTAAAACATTACCTAATACTGTCCCTTTTTAAATTTTCTGTCAAGTTCCTCTGAAAACGTGAATCTGAACATTCCACACGAAGGATCTTACCGCGAAGTTCAATATTGGTCGAAGAATTCTGCGCAATCTTCAAATGACATCCGAAGTTAGTAGAATGCCTACAAGATCCACAACAGCGCCAATTGCCAATGTCACTCCACTCCGCCTAAGGCGACCAAAAAGTTATCGAGCAAAGCTAGCGCCTCTATCTACACCTTCGCATTCAAGGAATAAGGCTTTGTCTTTTAGTTCAAAGCATATTTTAGAAACAGAGACAGAATCAGAGAATGAAGCTACAAGCGAAGAAGAGATATCTTACGCTTCTCGTTCCAAAGCGTCGTTACGCAAGCGCGGTTTTGAAGAATCGATACAGATTATTAGTGCGAAATTCTCAGATGAAAAAAAAAGAAGTAGCGCGACAGGAGAATATCAAAAACAATTTAGCTATGTATCAGATGATAGCAAAAATGTAGAGCTTCTTAAAGAACAAGCAGCACAACTTCTCAAGTTGAAATCTGAACTTCGTATCGCGCTCGATACTATAAAGATATTGCGCGAATTTGTAAGATTCCAGCGTTTCTTTGAACTAAAGATCGACGTCATGCGAACGGTACTTTCGTTTCTTCATGTACGGGAAGTGGGCGCTCTTGACATTGCGTCTACAAACAGAGCGAATAGATGTATTTTGAACAGCGCTTTTAAGAACTTGAATTCACCCGCTTTCGATCAACATCGCTACAAGTCCTTCCAGGCACTAGAATGGATTCTAAAAAAAAGCATCCATTTAGACTTTGTGCAGTGCAACTTTCGTCTGCCTCTCGGTCATTCTGTGTTGAGCTTGGCTGTGTCGCAAGGCAGGTACGACATTGCAGACTTGCTCATTATTAGTGGCGACCAGGACATCAATGAGATGATTGAGTATCAAACATCTAGTGGCAGAATGCAATGGACATGCTTGCATTTAATTGCTTCGCAAAATGATAGCAAGGGGTTGAACTACTTGCTAAAGAGTACGAATTGTAACCTCGAAGTCACTGACTCACGGGGCTGGTCTGCCTTGCATTGGGCCGTTTTCAAAGACGCATACGATGCGTGCTTGACTTTGCTAGGTGCTGGTATTAACACAGAAGTGGTCCCAGAGCGCCCCCCTTCTCGAACTCCTTTACTGTTCGCTTGCCAAATTGGCTCCTCTCGTATTCTCAAGGCTCTGATCGATGCAGGAGCGAATGTTTCACACTGCGATGAGAACAGCAACTCCGCTTTGCTCATTTGCGTGCAATTTAAAACTGCGACATGTGCCCAAATTCTGCTGAATAACGATGCAGTGAAAGCAAATATTCGCAACACGCAAGGCTGGTCGCCTTTGAAATTGGCCATGAACTTCGAGGACGATGCAATGAGCCTAATGCTATTGGAAAGTAAAAAGACTCTGATTTGATGTATTTTGTGCACTGTATTTGAAAGTGTGATCATATGTGAGTGAAGTGCAACTGCTGTAATATCCAGCAATAATCCAAATATTCCGAAACCCTAGACAGTCTCAGAGGAGAAAAAGTAAGAATTCTTAATTCAAAACAAATACAATATATTTTCAATATAAGCAATATAATAGTTACAACCTTTTCTCAACCAATAACATGTCCTTTGTGTGTCGAGTAGCGCTCGATATTGCTGAGTGCAGAGGCACTGGCTTTGGCGCCATTGGGCATGCCCGTCGATTTCTGCTCCCTCGACACCAGCTCCCTGTTGTGCACCACACCAGCGTAGAAAAAGATTCCCACACCAAAGAGCACTTTAAAAGCTAGCAAAACTGCAAACATGAATGTTATGAATAAGCACCGATATCGCAAAGAGTATTGGGAATAAAACGACTGGAACTGCGGACTGCTCCATGCCAGGTTCAGATATCGAATGGTAACACAGGCAAGAGGGATCTGCGAAAGACCAACCCTGCGCGTAATTGCATATGTCCGATCCACACCCTTCTCTTTATCTTTCTGATAACTTAAGATGTCTTTCCGTAAGACGCGTGAGAAGTCTTCATACACCGAAGCATCAATGTGGTTGAATTTGCTGATGAAAGCATGTTTCACCCAGTCACTCAAGCACTCGCCTATATACATCATCACCATCACTATTGCATGACTTGGTACCAAATCCATCCATTCATCACCAGCTTGCACAAGTGCAACAAAAACAATGACGGAAAGATAAAGAGTGATTTGAAAACGCTCGGTAATATCTGCACAGGCCAACTGGAACAGATTCGTTCGATCAAACTTCTTAAACACAAAAGATTTAATTTCTGCAAAGTTATTGAGAATTAACACAGTAACTAGCGTCTGTTCAGCTGAATTGATTGCTACAGTGAGTGTAGCTACATGTATGAAGTAAATGGAGCTATGCATGATAACATACATCGCAGCGACAACGAAAGACCAACACACAGCCACGCCTCCTGTGACAGTGTTTTGAACCGATCGCAATTGAAAATGCAATGAATCAAACGCATCCTGCCCAAAGGAACTCATAAGTTTATCCAGAATCTCTAACATGGAAGTCAGCACATACAACTTTATCATTGTTTGACCTCGAATGTAATGGTAAACTCGACTCATGTTCAGCATTTGCAGCGCATAGCAGCCAGTAAGCACAAGGATTCCTCGCGCAAGATCATAAGCATTTGTGCGTTGAAAATAGCTCGAAGTTGCTCCGACTCTGCTCTCATCATTTTGATCGTCCCGGCCGGCGCCACTTAGCACCGGAGCCACCAGAGCGGAGCGCAGATGTACTAGCTGAGCCGGGAGTGCCCAAGCGCTGATGTCCAAGATTAATAGCAACAAGGCATTTAAACAGCGGACAGGAAGATATGTAAATACATAAACAAATGAGTCTAAGCAAACAAGGAAGCCAAGCCATAAGAGACTTTCGAGTGCGTACGGCACCTTCAGAAAGTTCTGGATATTTTCTTGGCCTTGCTTCTCGCCTGTAGAAGGATTGCCCGCACCTAGCATTTCCGTCAAGACGTATTTCGAAACAGAGAACTTTGACAGATGGAAATATGTTGAGCTGGACATGGCGCGTTCTTCAGGCGTCTGGCGCATAAAAAGTTGTGAATCTCCGTGGTTGGGCGGGTGTCTGTCTGTGTCATCAATACCTCTTGAAATTAAAGAAGCACCATCACCACTATGCAACCCGTGCAATTTACTCAAATCGTGTGACCCATTTATGCTGTCGACATCGCTGTCCGGTTGTTGCTCCCCTCTCCGCATTGGGTCGATTTTCATGAGAAGCGGTTTGTGGGTGCCATGCACTGTCGCAGACTTTGGCGAAGCAGTGCCATCGGAAGTATGCCCTCTTACTATGATGCTTGGTGGTACTTTTGATGAGTCTAAACCGGACATGCGCCTCGAATGTGGGCTACCAGAATTGCTATCGCGCGTGACTCTAGGACCGGCTGCTTCAGAGACGAATGGACCGCTGGTCTCTGCGCGTGCTAAAGTATACATTTTTTCTCCAACAAATTTACCATAGTTAGCTGCACTTGAGCTTATATTTGAAACTGATCCAGGCATACCTGAACGGGTAATGTGGACAGCTTCAGGAGTCTCCGCCAGAGATGGGTCGATGACGCTTGAGTGGGTACTGAATTCGCGCATGGAGAACATGTCAGAGCTTTGCTCTGCTTTCTTTTTCTGTGAAGCAAATTCAGCTTGACGTTCTCGCAGAATTTTTTGATGATAGTACGACCCTTTGAACAAAGGAGTATTTTCCAAAGTGGCAATGACTAGATCTTGTCTATCTGGGGTGACATCTCCTATGTTCGAATACTGTCGCTGGCGGCGCTCTTTGAATAAAGCAGCAATTTCAGAAGGGGGCGGAAGCATCATTGGCTCTATGTGGTAAATTTCTCCATTAGATGCAATAATAGTATTTGATGCATATACACGTTCATTGTCTGTTCCTGTAGACGCAGAGTATTGCGTAGTTTTTTCTCCACCGCTTGGCCACTTATTATTTCTTGATGCACCCAGAATACTTCCCCGACTGTATACCTCACGAGCTCCTTCAGAGCTACTCACTCTTTGGTAGTGCATTGAATGTTCATCTTCTTCATTTGTGACTAAGAGCTGCTCGGGTAAGTCATTTGTTCTGTAATCATAAGTAGCCTTAATTTTCACAGTATCGGATGCAGAAGTTGGCGATACAGCTACTGCAGCATTTGTTGTTGAATCCACGCTACCTTCCTGGATCTGCCTACGAGGAGTAGCTGGATTCGGCTGGACTTTGCTTTCTCCAGCCGGAAAGGATTTATGATTGAGCATTCGCCTATAAGTTTATGGCATAAATTAAATGGCTTATTAGTCTTATTCTATTTACAAAAGAGCTTACCCTGGCATGCAACCCTAACCTCCCATATAACGTATTACTGCACTATCTCGAAAAGTATACGAACTTTGGATGTGGGAATTCCGAGGGGGAACCCAGCGCGTTTCCGACTTGATTTTTGCCAAAGATTAACATCGCACCGCTAGGCCACCTCATTTGGCCACTGTATAGTGTTCCAAATGGATCAGCGATTGTTAAAAGAAGTATCGCGTGTTCGAAATCAGGTACTGAGCTTTTCTAATGAGGGAGCTGAGCTCACCCTCAATGTGCCTGATACACATGAAGTGAAAGAAGTGTTCGGCGAGCTAGGTAGGTGCCCAACTATCCCATGAATATACACAATAAGATATATTTCCCATTATTATATGTTTACATTCTTACATTCTTTAACTTTGAATATTCTTAACCTTGACTAATCTTGCCATTTGACACTGTAGTCAAGAGCGTCACACAATCACAGCGGCAAATTACTTCGCTTCAAACAGCTATGGCTAATATGGCCGAGGACCACTTAAAGAGTCAAGAAGCGCTTATTGCTTGGACTCAAGACTGTATAGCTGGCCTGATGGCACAGAATTTGACACTATCCCGTAAACTGGAAGATTCTTATAAGCACATCAATAATTTATCGCACAACATACAAGGATACGCGGATAGAGATTTCATTGCACAAAGTAAAGTTATGTTACCTGCATTTGATGCAACTCCTCCAGGGTTGTACTGTACAATAACTCCCAAAATTATTAAGGACCCATACATGGAAATGATGGGATCAGAGGATCCAGCGAGTCTGTTCCCTACAGCCACAGGAGCAGTGTTGGCTTCTCAGAGGGACTTAAGTGAGCGTGCTAGACAAGGTGGTCCCATTACTCTCGTTCAAAAGAAAACGGAGCCCAAGCTAACCCATCGCAAGTCTGAAGAGCAGCGTATGCTTGCGCGGGCCCTATATTTGGGAGTGAAATGGCACGCGTGCCCCACAACGGCCAAAGGACGCTGGCAATGGGCTATTCGCAAAATTCTCTTTAAAAATAAGTTAGTGTCCATGAAAGTCGGCTTAGTTAGAGGAAAGGTGCCATCACACGACACGCTGGTAGCGAGACTACATCGTGCTGAGACAGAGCTGTTCCGCCAACCAATCGCCATGAAAGAGCACGTGAAGAAAGAGACTGATAAGATTACCAAGCGTGTAGATGGAGAGGTGCGGACAATTCATGCCCAGCTAGCAGCGCAGAAAACTGAATACACAACGATGGGGACGTCTCTGCAACAGAACATTGACACCGCCAACGATCACATCAATCAAGTTGAATCCGATTTGAAGCTTCTCCGAGACAAGGTGGAGCGTGGAAACAAGGCACTCGATGAAATCGAAACTAAACTCCGCAAGTTAACGGCACGCAGTGCAGAGGCAGAGCAAGCTCTTTTTAATTCCTTGCGAGGCAGAGTTCAGGAAGCATGCGCGAAGACGTCTGGTCTGCTGAGCTCAACAGGCGCGGTGAAGGATTTGGTAAAGAACCTCGGGGCCAATGTAGAGAAAATGAGCATTCCAGAGACATATCAAAACGATTCAGTTCGCTTCGAGGAAGAAAGCAAGAAGCTTTTCTCTATGTTGGAGTTCGAGACGTCTCTACGCGTGAGCAGGGCAGACGTGGGTCTCGTCGACAACAACTCTTTCGCGCTAGGAGAAATTTTACGTCACATTCGCAGAGACATTTTGGCTCTGTCTACACTTGCGGGTGGCGACTATGAAGATATTGTGCCGAAGAGTGTGGTTAATGAGCTCTTGGCACTTGTCGACAGCGCTCATACTACCCTAGACTCCATATACGAAACAGTAAGCACAGCGAACTCACTCTGGAGCCATCACGACAATATATTGGGTTCTAAATGGAATGTTTTAGCGGGTATGGCAGAAGCAGTAAAGAATGTGTCAGGCATCGCTGATGTTATCAAGGCATTGGAGTCCACTGTTTCAACGAAGACGAATTCTGACGACGTTGCAGTAATTTCTACTGCCATCTTCAACACTGCCATCGAGCCAGTGAATGCAAAAATTGATGAAAATGATAGAAAAGATACGATAGCCATCGCTGAAACCAAAGAAAGTGTGACTTCTGTCGAAAATGCTCTGAAATCTGGTCTGGATCGCTTAGAGAGCAGCCTTGTCAACAAGCTCTCCCAAGTTGCAGCGCAGGCTAGCCAAGCTGCACAAGCTGCTCATTTTGCGGCTCATGAAAATAGCGAGAGTCATGCACCGATTGCGATTCAAGGAGCTGCGGCACCCCTTTCCCATCATAGTAGTATGAATTTTAACTTGGCTGAGATAGAGCAAGACCTAGAGCCTATGATCAAAGGCATCGTTGAAGCATACGTCATCAATAACCCTAGTATAAGCCTTTCCCGTGGAGGGAATCGTGCAGGGCACGCCGATGGCTATTTTGCTATCCCGCCTGCGGTGATCCCTACCAGCTTAGAAGAAGACTCTTTCAGCTTCTTTGCCCATGAACTTGAGGTGGTCTTCGACTCCCCTCCCAAGTCTGCAGATCATAATGCTGCACCAAGTGCAGAACAGAAAGCGGACGAATTATCTGATGAGCTTCCAGACGAGTCGAACAGATCCCTTGGGGTGGGCAGTTTGGTCAAAGTCAAGTCCGCAAGTCACGAGCACTTCATGTCACACGGCATCGTTGTAGGACTAGATGCAGTGACTACAGCAACAGGCACCGAAGAAATTGCAGCTTCTGCAAACCAAAATGATAGCAAAGCCGCCTCAAGGAAATATCGAGTAGCTATTACGCCTAAGACTCCGATGACAGCTGGTCTTGGAAATGAAAGCAGGTCTTTGGATTTCGAAGGATTTCAAAGCTTGTCTACATCAGAAGAAAGGCGAGCGGAAGTGCCAGCTGCAGCTCGCGCCCATGGTACAGGTGGAATAGGTTCCAACAAGGCCATGGCTGATATGCTGGAGCAAATCCACCTAATGTCACGGAAGATTGACGATATTGTCAGTGGACGCATTGGAACGACTGCAGTTGCGGCAAATACCTCAGGTTCGAGCTCGCCAACTTTTGGTGGACGTCTGAACCGCGCCTCACCCTCGTCGGGTCCATCCGTTTCCGACACGCAAATTGTCGAGCTTGTACAAGAATCCATGAAAGTGGTGGCCGCCGAGATTGGAGACGTACGAGAAAGTACACACAGGGATCTCGAGCAGGTACGCAAGCAGTTGAAGCAGGCCATCTTGACGGCGATCAACAAAGCAATCACTGAGCAAGCCGAAAAAGACAAGCCCTCTATGTTGACAACGAAATCATTATGCATGGGTTGCGGTCGCACTGCACTTGTGCGCGGAGCCCCATTCGATCAGTCTTTAGTTAGCAAAGGCTTCAACCCTGCACTCAATGCTAATATCGGCGAAGGACCGGATATCTTTCGGGGAGGGTTCAGAATGCCTGTAAGCAAATCGCAAACACTTAGTAGAATGCCGCAACCGACTCTAGGATTAAACGAGGAGTCGTTGTTTGAAGACTCACAGGACACACGTGGTATGCAAACTCACACAACTTATTCGGAGATCTTAGCGCACATGACCCGCGAAGACCCTTCTGCAAGCGTTCAGCGGGTCACGGACATGGGGCCTGGCGGCATGTCTATCAGTATCACTTCCACGACTTTGCCTGTTCGTCAACTCAGCACCACTGCAAAGAATATAAGACATGCTCAAGGGAAAGAAGAGGCGGCTATGCTACGTCCTATTCACCGCAAGGGCATGCCTGGCAAAGTTAGTGAAAAGGCTCGCTCGTTTGTGGGCAAAACGTGGGCTCCAGAGCGTTTCGGTGATGAGCTGAACTTATCGCCTAGTGCACAGGCTATTAAAATTCCTTCTATTGCACGTGCAGAAATGGCCCGGATGTCAATGTCTGCAAATGCACTGGCACAGGGTAGTGTGGAAAGCAAATTCCATCCGTAAGTTTTGTCATGATGAACTCCACAGGTCTCATAATAATCGATATGAAGTGCTGTGCGCAATACATGAAATTTGTACTAATTGGTTAAAAAGAGAGATTAAAGCACTTAATAATGTAGTCGTAAATAACATAATGAACACTTTAAATAAATTACACTGTTAAATGGGCACTGTCCCATTCTAGTATGATACTTTTGCCATTAATCGTCTTTTTTCTCATCATCGTCATCTCCGCCATCGGGCGAGAGACCATCGTACGCCGTGAGATGGAATTTGTTCTGAAGCGTATCATCTGCTCCGTTCTCAAACAACCATTGAGACAAATCGTAGAATTTGTAGGCAATAGCAAAATGCCCTGCAGTTTGTCCGAGTTTGTTTTGATGGTTTGGATTGGCGCCTTTGCTGATGAGATATTTGGCAATTTTTATGTTACCATTCTGGCAAGCCAGACCAAGCATAGTATTGCCGAATTCATCCATTTTGTTAATGTGGAATGGCAGCTTCTCATAGCCTTCCACATAAACGGTACCAAAATCTGGTACATAAGATACCTGTACGAGAGTTTTGTCGAAAGGTTTGTTTGGTATATGATCCAGTGCATCTTTGAGCAAAGACAGCTTTGAGTGACGGACAAGTGACAAAATCTCGTCGATGGACAAAGTTGGGCCATCCATATGCCGACGATCTGCAGCATTGACAGTGTCCCGCGGCTTGAATGGGTTGTCCGGAAAGTTGCCCAATGGGTCTTGGTCGGGAGCGATCTCTGGCATTTCGCTCTGTCCAGTTTCTTTGAGCAAAGCTGCGAGGCGGGAGTCTTTTTGTGCTTCTGCCATCTTGAGACGGTGAACAGATCCCAGAATTTTCTTCCGATGCAAGCGATGCTCGATACCCAGTGTATTCTTGAGGTCGTCGTCATTGAGGTCATACAAGAACTCCCCGTCGATAGCTGCATCGATAAATGCTTCGGTATATTGACCCAAAGAAATGGTTTGTAGCCACTTGGATACATCTTCCACGGACCATGCTGACACGCGCAGGGACTCCTGTCCACCCATTTGACCGGATTTGAGGGAAGGAGCGAAGTCTGGCTTGCGTTCGGAAGCAGAAGCACCTGCTGAAGCTCCGCCTGCAATAGCTTTTTGAGTATGCACATCGGCAAGTGCTGCCATAACTGTATCCTGCGCACTGACTGTGCGCAGCGCTTTGATCATATTGAGTGAAGAGAAGTAAGTCATGCTCATGCTCATGAATCCAAATTTCATCAGCGTTTCTGTGGACTGCATGAGTTGTGCTGCCTGTTTCTTCTCTTGCAACGAGGGTCCACTGCTGCCTCCCATACCCACCACACCTCCACCCCCTTTAGACTCATTCTGTATGGTCAGCGCATTGCTGCCAGGCGCTCCAGAAGTTGCTTTCAACATTTCTTGATGCGAAGCCGCTAACATAGAACCACGTACGTCTTGCTTGCGCTTGATGGCGTTAAGCTCATTTTGCTGCTCCTCCAGCAACACTACTAATTTTCTCTCCAATGTGCGCAGTTCCTCTTCTTTTACTTGGCGGGCTTTATCGATGGCCGACAGCTTTTTCTCTAGATCATAAAGCAAGTCTTTTCTATTCCCAATTTTGCCAAGCATATTGCCGAATTCTTTATCTAGTTTAGCCTTCTGATCCCTCAAAGCATATCGCGATTCCTCATCCATATACGCGGCCGCTTCTGCCTCTACTCGTGTCAGCTGGTGCATCTCCTTCTCAAGCGTTCGCACACCTTCTTCAAAAGAACTGATTTCCTCCAGAAGGGCTTCCACCTGCTCCTCTGCTGCTACCTTGTCTTGCGTGAGCAGGGTGACATCAGATTGGAGTTTGGTAGCATGCAACTTATGCTCTAAAAGCATTTGTCGACCGAATTCGATGCCTTGAGATTGGGATCGAGAGAAGATGTACTTGTCTCTTTCAGCGTTCGCCTTACGACGGCCCAAATGCCCGCGGTAAACTCGCTGCAATACTTGTGCACTACTGCGCTTTAAACGTAATGCAAAAGCATCTTTGCGTCCTTTGTATCTACGGAATAGCGACTGAATAATGCTGGCTGCCTTGTTGCGAATGCGTTTAATACCAGCCACAAACTTTCGACCTTTGTGCCCTCTGAAGACGCGCTGGATGTTGGCAGCCGATACAATGCGCAATCTATAGATAAAGTACCATTTGCGGCCCAAATAACCACGGTAAGTTCGCTGAATCATTTGTGTGGCCCAAATACGACGAGCTTGGTCCAAAAAGTCGCAACGGCCAATCCAGCCACGATAGGCTTTCTGGATCACGGAGGCAGCCTTTTTGCGTTTCATGTTTCTGACGAACACGCGCGCCATAAATGCGCGGAATCCACCTTGAATGATGCGTGCTGCACCTTGTAAGCGTTGTAAACGCTTTTTGTTTCGCTTTAAACGCCAGCCCATGTACTCTTTGACTTCTGGAAAGTCGGCTACTGTGAGACCTGTTCCCTTCAGTTTTTCATTCGTGGCTTTTGGACCATAGGCGAGACTATCCTGACGTTCAAATGATACAATGGACGGGTCCATGACTAGTGTAGACTCCTCACTTACCCCATGTTTACCCTTCTTAGAACGCTGGTGAGCCGCTTGCTTGCCCATATAGGATCCCTCGGCGATGGTTTGAGAGAAGTCGTTCCACGCGTTGGGGTCGTTACTGGAGAACACCACACTCCCACTCTTGCTCTTGGATGGTGAATTACTCCGTCCGCGCTTAGAGTCACCCCCCACGGAGGAAACAGCGGAGACAGAAGTGTTAGTTTTATTTGTAGGAGATACACTCCGTTCTGCAGAGTTAGTGTTGGTGGTTACCTTCTTCATGGTACCTAGCACGCTGTCGATAAACTTGTCTTCCACGCTACTGGCCATGGTTCCCAATACTCGTTGCTCACCAGTTTGATTTGATACCAGAAGACCCATTTCTGCGGCTTGCTTATCTACAATTGGTGCACTGGGGAATGTGATATCATGGCCCTCGAAGAAGCCTGTTAGCAGCTGCTCGATGAGCACCTGGGTTTGCTTGCGGCATTCCTGAAATACCTCGTGTCCACCTTTCATCCACACAATGCATGTCTTCGAAGGATCACGTAAAGATTTGAAAATACTACGCACTTCACCGCCTCGATTATGGACGAAGGGCTCAGTGTGCAGAGGTCGTGCAAAAGTGTCTTGCGTGCTCTGCAAGCAGATGATAGGGCAATCAATCTCCTTCAGAAGCGGCCGTACATCAACCGCACCCATCACACCCTTACATAGATTAATTCGGCCAATAAGGGAAATAGGATTGTGCACAGCGGTGTAGATGTTTAGAGCCAAAGGCACAGAAACTTTGGCAAGATAGTCTTTGCTAAACAAGAAGCGCGAAAAGAAGTAGACAGGCAAGTCCGGGCGACTAGGCGGGGAGCATTCGAAGATATTGGAGCAGTCGTGCATCACACCTGCCAAATAACTATCTATAAATGCCCATCCATTAACGCTGATAATACCACGCAAATTTGGAACTCGATAATGAGATGCATAGAATGTGGCAATACTTGAGCCGTGACCATAGCCCATGATATAGAACGGCCTGGACGTGTCAAAATCTTTGGTGCCACGCTCGCCTACTTGACCCAGTACCTCATTTAAACAAGATGCACAATATTCATTGTTCAACAACTGTTCTGCCCGCCATTCTGTAAAGGCCTGTCCAGGATAATTCCAAAGTAGTACTTGCAACCCCAAATACTTCTGTACCATTTGTCTCAGTAGGATTTTAAAGCGCTCTGCTGTATCAAACATATCATGTATGACAATAAGATTGAAGAAAGGTTTATTCGGATTTGTAGCCAAAGGAGATGTTCGTGATGCATCGAGCACAGTGTACGGTACACGCGTGTCTGCATCGATTTGCACCACTCCGTTGAATGCGATATCTGTATCAAGCTTGGCAGACACAGGTAATGTCTCTGCTGCACGGGATGCTGAGTCTTTCGCACCTTCTAGCTGACCCATAGCACCTAGCTTGTACACTTTGGCTCCTTCTGGTGGCGGTTGCGGCAATGGCTTGTCTAGCTGCGCTAAGTGGTGGGGAATAGCCGCACGAATGGTGTTAAGCAAAGAGATTTTATTGACGGGAAAACTTACACAGCCATCCATATCTGCTTTCATGTAGACCTTAAGATCTTCTGGAGTCGTCTTATCTGTATAGCATATTACGGGATAGCGCTTGGTATAAGGTTGGACACCTTTCCCTGCCCGTGCAGCATTCTTAGCTGCTCGCCTGCGCTCAATCTTCTCGATGTCGCGTATAGTGACGACGATCTCAGCGGCATCACCTAGTGGAAGATCCCGTTGGCACAAGATGCAGTCAAACTTCTTTCCTTCTTCCCGATCCTGAAAGTCATTGATAGCCTGGCGTCCGTCTCGTGACAGATGTACGTCGAAGAAGGCTTCTTCTAGAATCTGCTTGGCCTCGAAGGCATGGATATTGTCTTCGCAAGCCAAAAGTACTTGACCGCGATACAAATTTTGCGTTTCTTCAGCACCATGTAACTTTCCCTCACTGTCTTCTGCATCCTCACTGCCTTGATTACGGGTTAGCTGCTGTACGCGCTTACGCATGAAAGCTTCCTTTTCGCGCATTTTGCGCTCAGCCAAAGTGCCCGCCCCTGCACGTAAATAATCATCCAAATCCGCAAACTCTTTGTGATCTTTCGCACCGCCACGGGATTCATAGTCTTTCCAGGTGCGCTTGTCATCTTGGCGGTTTTTCTGTTTGCGACCTTCCGGGGAAGGTGACCCTTGCCGTTTCGGCGAACCCTTTCCAGGCGAAGGTCGTGCAGTGGGTAATGTCTTGGACATAGAAATTTTACTTTCTTCTGCAGATTCTTGGGCACTGTTACCCACAGGTGCTGTACCATGCAGGTCTTTCTTGCTCTTCGACCGGCCGCGGGTGCTCTCTGTCTCTGTGGATCCCATGCTTTTGTTCTCCTCTGCCATGCCCACACTCCCACCGCGACTATCACTTCTCCTTGTTTTGCTTGGCGAACTCGGTGCTATCGTGCCATTTTTCAGACTCTCTTTCTTCTCCAAACCAGCACCATGCAGGTCGCTTGTGCCCAGGATTTCTCGGGCCCAATCCAGAGTTGTGTACACTTTAAAACACACACCGCACACACGTACGTCTTTATAGATTTGCACCATTTGCTTGGTGAATTCATCACGATGTTCTTTGTCTTTAGCCAGTCGCTCTTGAATAGCAATTTCTTCTGCCATCGCTTTGGCGACTGCACTTTGCTCCGCAGATGACTTGAGCTTTGAGCGGGGGGAAAGAGGATAGCGGTTCCAACTCATGCCGTCCTCGCCACTAGCTTCCAGAGAACGACGCTCTTTTTGGGCCAATACGATGCTCTTGTTGCTGATGACGGCTAAACCAGGTCCATCTGCGGAAAAGTCCATCATTTGGGCGAAACTTTTGTGCTTTTTCAAAGTATCCAATTCTTTTTGCGTAAAGCATTTCTCTATTGTATGGGCATCAGCTTTTGCACTTTGTTGTAGTTCTCCGCCTGCTACTAGTTTGATATGACAATACTCGCCTTTGCATTTAAATGCATCGGGAAACTGATTCTTATTTGGGTCGAGAATGTTGTCTGATTCGATGACATTCACATTTTGAGCGAAGGCAGAGTGGCCTTTCTTAGGACTGTGATGGGGGCGCGTAGAGGCTTTCTTCGCAATGCCCGACTCGACGGTATTCACGGCAGAGTCAATAATGACTCCTGCTCGTGCTGCAAGCACTTTGCCTTGCGCGTCCAGAGAAGCGACTGAGTTGACTCCACTTGCGGTTGTGGTCATACCCTGCGACATGTCATCTCGCATCCGACGGCTGCCGGACGTAGAACCCACGTCCGGCGACGGGGACCTCGTGGGAGATCTCGATCGCGGGAATACGGAAGTATGCCCCGGCACACGGCCATCAAGCACCATGCCTTTGTAATCGTCTGCGTATTTTGGGCCGGCCCAAGCCATGCGTCCGGAGCGATCTCCGGTGGCCAGTCCAGGCACCGTCACATTGGCCAGATGGGTTGTACGCACAATCTTTGCGGGCGAAGTCCACAGCATCCACAGCTGCGACTGATAGTCAATAATATAGTCTATTGACAATTCTAATACTTTCACACCTAACATGTTTTCCAAATATCGCACGACAGTATTGGTTGCCAGATCCATGATATTTTTGATTGCCGCCGCTCTTGACTCCGTGAGTACAACATTTGCTTCTTCCAAAATGATAAGAGGCTCCACAACTTTTGGAAGAGTTTCTGAAACCGCTCCTCCAGCGCCGCGCTTGACTGTGCGGTCGATTTCCTGCTTGCCATATGGGTATGTGTGTGTTGTCGTGTTGAATCTTCCCAGTCGATCAGTGAGGATAAACTTGTTGCGGAATATGCCCATATTTTGCCCTTTAACAAAAGCATGAGCAGATATAATACTTCGATCAGCTGTCTTGTTTGCGATGAACTGTTCCCACAACTCGGGGCCTAAGAACTTTACTAGGCCTTTGTCTTGTCTTATGATGGCTATGTAATCTGCTTGAGATTTAGCAGCTATCTTTTCCCACCTCTCCTTAACCGCGGGTATATCCACGGCCTTCTTTTTGATAACTTCACCTGTTTTGCCGGTTACATACCAACGAACTGGTGCACCATCTTCGTAAATCAAGACATCAGCAAGACCAATACGGCACTTGTCATTTGCACTCTTACTCCACAAACATGAAATTACTTCATTTTCACTTAGGTATTCTATATCTAAAACCTCATCGTTAGGGTTCGTTGCTGATTGCACCGGCATGATTGGCTTCTCCTTACCCTACACGAAGCTTGCAACCAAGCCGCCTCAGAGATGTACCACGTTTCGCAACAAAAAATACACGGCTGAATAACAACAGCCTTGAAACCAACACAAAAGGCAAATTCTCGACTAGTAGATCCTTTTACTACTTTTCACAGCCAGTTATCAATGAGAATAAGCCTTTCCCTTGGAAACACAGTTTTTGTAGTACCATTTAAAGTACACAATACGATTTTCCCAAATAGAATGATAAAAGAGAATAGATCCGGTTTCGCTTTTACAACGAAAATCACTTCTGTAACAAAATTTCTCTTTTGAGCTTGTTTCTTTGAAAGCGATTCATAAAATTGTACATTTATTGACGGGTTGATTAAATCACGGGTTACCGAAGCGCGCGCATCTTAATAACATATATTTAGAGATGTCAAAAAAACTTTCATCAAACGTGACAGGTGTTGCATTAACTTTAATCGGAAGTGCTTCCTTAGTATCAATGGCCATGCTAGTCTACGAGCAACAACAGGGAACAGATTTATCGAAACACATGAGGGAAAGCTTCGACAAATTCACTCTATTAAACATTCCCTCCCAACAAGAGAGCGGTAACCAAAGTAAATCAGAAAATTTATCAACCCCCAAATCCGACAGCGGGATTGATGCACGAATGGCAGCCGAAGGTAGAGGCAAAGGATACGTTGGCCGATGATGGTACCTTCGGAACCGCTTCATTCAATCCTAGGATTTAAGTTACACAAGAGCAAGCGTTGTTATAGACGAACTTATCTTTTTTTGTCATAAGCACTTCACGAGGGGCGATAAGACTTTGTGCCCTATTAAAATAGAACATTCCTGTTAGAGACTCAAGTCATTTGGCTTTAGAGCGAGAGTCTCTAAAGGTTTATTTAGCAGTGAGCTTCACGAATCCTAACAATATTGATATATTCTTTGTAATTGGTGATAATTGAGAGTATGATTTATCTATACACATATTTAATACTTCATTTAAAGATAAAAAATCACAATCCGTGTTTACGAATTCGCACAGAAAATTAACATTAAACATATAATCGCGGCAGCTGATTGATAACCTAAGACACCCACATTAATCGAGCAAGTTAACTGCTTGCAAAATGAGCGAGCCCATTCCCTGTGAAAAATTTCATGAGTTGAATTTTAACGAGTGGAGCTAAACATTAGATATAGTGATAGAAGCACACTAACAAAATAAAATAGAACAATACGTCGAATCGAAATACCGCTCAGGAAGTAGTTTCAGCAGATATTTTATTGGGTTGTCTAGACCCTGCTCTGAAAAGATTAAGCTTAAGCATTCATAGCGGTAGTTGTCG
>JACCDO010840135.1_pt1 | contig 17043 bp, 12 predicted proteins | sample 7446101 | NCBI WGS metagenome assembly JACCDO01 (sample SAMN15323440, study PRJNA562643) | freshwater metagenome | isolation source: river surface water | place: USA:Blue River Watershed | collected 2017-08-16 | reverse complement strand
TAAACGCAATTAAGGCTTGCGAAGACGCTGGTGGACACTTTATCGTAAAAGGAGGTGTTTTAGAGGGGCCTGGTTATGAAAGTGGGAGCTACGTAAAACCTTGTATTGCTGAAGTAAAACATGATTTATCAATTGTCCATCATGAGACTTTTGCACCCATTCTATACTTAATTCGCTATCATGATTTAAACGAGGCAATAGCTATACAAAATGAAGTGCCACAAGGTCTTTCATCCTCAATAATGACAACAAATCTTCGAGAAGCAGAACTTTTTTTAAGTACTGAAGGGAGTGACTGCGGTATTGCTAATGTCAATATTGGTACCAGTGGAGCAGAAATTGGTGGTGCATTTGGAGGCGAAAAGGAGACAGGTGGAGGCCGTGAAAGCGGAAGTGACGCTTGGAAAGTGTATATGAGAAGGCAGACCAATACAATAAATTACAGTACCGACTTACCTCTTGCGCAAGGAATACAATTTGAACTTTAAATACCAACCCATGAAAATTAAACCAATTTTAGTACAAGTTTTTACATATACATTTTTGCTGCTTCAGATTCAGCCAGTAATTGCGCAATCTATTCAAAAAGAGACCCCAAAAGGATGGCACTTATTAGACAAAGCGGACAGTGGATATTGGGGTATAAGTCTTGATAAAGCCTACTCTTTTTTAAGAGCAGACAAAAAGAAAAGTAAATCGGTTATTGTAGCAGTTATCGATTCAGGTATTGATACGACACACGAAGACCTCAAAACTGTGTTATGGAGAAATCCTAAAGAAATACCTGGCAATTCAAAGGATGATGATAAAAATGGTTACATCGATGATGTTCATGGATGGAACTTTATTGGAGGTAAGGATGGCAGAAATGTTGAAAAAGACTCCTATGAGGCTGCACGAGTGTACCATCGTTTTAAAAATGAGCTGGAGAACATCGACCCTACCCTTGTTAAATTTTCTGCAGAAGGGTATGCGAAATATGAAATGTGGAAACGCGCCAAGCAAGAAGTTACTGTAGAAAGTCAAACCGGCGCAGAGTTAATTATGATGAAAAGAGTGTACTCCAACCTATTAAAAAGTGATAGCATTTTGCGAAGAGCGTTGGGCAAAGACACATTTTTAGGTAAAGAACTTTCTACTTTCTCCCCTACCGAACAAGATCAAAAGCGAGCAAAAAATGCACTATACAATCTAATGTTAAACAATGATGCATTAGAATCAAGCAACGCAAGTTTCTTAGGTGAGTTTGGCACCTATATAGAAGGACAAGAAACAAAATCTAAAGCAGCAGACCAAGCCCCTTTTCCCTACCGATCAGAAATAGTAAAAGATAATTATGATGATAAAAATGATCGATACTATGGAAATAACAATTTAATGGTATCACTTGCCGCTTCTACGCACGGCACCCATGTAAGTGGTATCATTGGTGCCGGTCGAGAGAATGGAAAAGGAATGGATGGTATTGCAGACAATGTACAAATTATGACACTACGTGCTGTACCTGATGGTGATGAGCATGATAAAGACATTGCACTTGCCATTCGCTATGCAGTTGACAACGGCGCCCAAATTATCAATATGAGTTTTGGAAAGAGTTATTCACCTGAAAAAAAATGGGTTGACGAAGCAGTTGCGTATGCAGCATCAAAAGATGTACTAATAGTTCATGCAGCAGGAAACGATGGAAAAAATCTAGATACGTCTTTTAATTTTCCGACACCAAATTACCTTGATTCAGAAAAAGCTACAAACTGGATCACAGTTGGTGCGAGTGGAGATCCTAGTACTGGCGGGATCGCAGCTGGCTTCTCCAACTATGGAAAAAAAGAAGTAGACGTATTTGCCCCAGGTGTTAAAATATATTCCACCATTCCAGGCGGCAATACCTACCAATTTTTGCAAGGCACTAGTATGGCATCTCCAGTTGTAGCTGGAGTTGCTGCGTTGCTTTTAGAGTATTTCCCAACCTTATCCGCCTCACAATTAAAGGAAATAATAGAACGGTCTTCTACCCCAATTGTTGACTCAATTCGTACGCCAGGAACTGGAGCGCTTACCACTTTAAGTGATATTTCAAAAACCGGTGGTGTACTAAACGCCTATGAAGCAGTGCGATTGGCATCAACCTATAAGGGAGAACGAAAACTTGTTACGGGAACAAAAAATGATTCAATTACCCCCCAAAAATCGATTACTCAGCCAAAAAAGACGAAAGGGTTTTGACAATAACCCCTATTTCTGCAAAAAGTGACCGCTTTACTATATTTGTAATCCAACAACACGTATGCCAAAAAAATTTGAAGATGTAGACGCAAACCTGACTGGTGAAGGCGGACAATCTGGTGAAGGGAAATCGAGCTGGTTCAGGAGGATAAAAAAAGGGATCAATACCAAAACCTCTGAAAAGAAAGAAACTCCAGAAGGATTATGGAATAAATGTCCAGAGTGTGGATTAATTACAGTTGCACTTGAACTAGAGGAGAATCTTCATGTATGCCCAAAATGCGATTATCATTTTAGAGTAGGAAGTGAAGAGTATTTTAAACTACTTTTTGATAATGGCACTTACAATGAGTTATTTAGTAACATCAGAAGTAAAGATAGACTTGGTTTCACAGATTTAAAGCCTTATCAAAAGAGATTAGAGGAAATTTGGAATAAAACAGATCTAACTGACTCGATGCGCGTAGCAACTGGCCAAGTTAATGGGAAAGGATTGGTAATAGCGTGTATGGACTTTGAGTTTATTGGCGGATCACTTGGAAGTGTGATGGGAGAAAAATTTTCAAGAGCAGTTGACTACTGCATCGAACACAATCTTCCATACATGGTAATTTCAAAAAGTGGAGGAGCACGTATGATGGAAAGCGCCTTCTCTCTTATGCAACTAGCAAAGACGAGTGGGAAGTTATCGCAGCTGAGCGATGCCCAGTTGCCTTATATATCGCTTTTAACCGATCCAACATTCGGAGGTATTTCTGCCTCTTTTGGCATGTTAGGCGATGTAAACATTGCTGAACCAGGAGCTTTGATAGGATTTGCGGGCCCACGAGTAATTAAAGAAACAATCAAAAGAGATCTACCAGAGGGATTTCAACGAAGCGAATTCATACTTGAACATGGTTTTCTAGACTTCATTGTACCGCGAAAGGAACTAAAAGATAAAATTTCGAAGCTGATTGTTCACTTCAGCATTTCATGATAGCATTACAAAATCGACAAGCTAGTTATTCCTATTTCATTGAGGAAAAATTTGTTGCTGGCATTCAATTGTTAGGTACCGAAGTCAAGTCAATTCGAGAGGGAAAAGTTAGTTTTAACGATGCCTACTGTTTAATTCTTGAGGGCGAAACATGGATTAAATCGTTACACATTGCCCCCTATTCGCATGGAACGGCTAATAACCATGACCCATTAAGAGATCGAAAGTTACTATTGCAAAAAAGAGAAATAAATAAGATTCAATCAAAATTGAAGGAAAAGGGATTAACATTGGTTCCACTGCGCATTTTTTTCACAGACAAACAACTCGTAAAAGTTGAAATTGGTTTGGCCAGAGGCAAAAAAGTCGCAGACAAACGTGAATCACTCAAAAGAAAAGAAGCGGAGAGGGAAATTCGACGCAGCCTTTCTGCTAATTAACAAACACCTAGAAAAGTTCAGGCAACTTTTCGCTAGAAGCAGAAGACTTAACCCATTCCATTTCGGTAGACTTACTATAATCAGCCAGCTTAGTGCCTACTGTCTTCCAACCAGAAACAGGAGCAATCTTCAATAATTTTAGTTTAGCTTTTCTTAGCTGCGCTCCCCGACCCTGTTGCATTGACAAAATGGGTTCAATATCAGTAGTAACCGCCTCTACATAATTACCATCCCCTTCTTTTATAAAACAAAACTTAGTACGAAGGGTAGATGTCTCAATTTTGAATCGTTTAACGAGATATTGCTTTTTATCCATATCCACGTAAACAGCTGTTAAAATGGAGTCAGGATTAAACTTTTCAATCAAAAGAACTTTTTCTGAATCAAATTTTTGTGTGAGTTCTTGGTCACACACTTCATAGTATCCGTCATTATAAATAACTAAGAGTTGCTCCGCAGGTTCAAAAGCACCTAATAGCTGGCCTTTACCCTCATTATTTAATCGACCAAACTGTTCGTCAAACCAAAGTGAACGAGTAGACGAAAGAGTAGCCTTACCTGCTTCTTTAAATTTTATACTACGAATTGGATATTTTGTTACCTGATTACCTATACTATTTCTGCCTTTGATAGCAAGTTCTTCAAAATAAAAATCAAATTCCCGAATTCGTGCCGCGCAACCAGCAGACAAAAGAATTTTTACAATCTCTGCTTCCCCATTTGCATTTACACTCAAATAATGAACCTTACTTTTATCTTCTCCTTTAGTAAGATCATATTCTTTATCTCGTGTGACCCCAGTAACATTGAATCGTTTTGCATAACTCACGCCAGCCTTCCCATCAGCGTAAATCATATTGTAAGTAGTACGCTCGTCATTTTTATGGAAAATAGCCACATGAATAATATCCTTTCCAATAAATGTTTTATCAGCAACTTTAACCACCTTTAAAATTCCAGATCGCGTAATAGCTAGTATGTCATCTAAATCAGAACAATCAAATAAAAACTCATCTTTTCGCAGCGAAGTCCCAATAAAACCTTCCTCCCGATTGACATAGAGCTTCGTATTAACGATTGCAACTTGTTTCGCTTGAATTACCTCAAACTCTTTGATTTCGGTTTTCCGTTCGCGACCTTTTCCATACTTTTTTTGAAGATTCTCATAATAGGAAATGGCAAACTCAACAAGATTGTCCAGATGATGCTTAATCTGTTTCAGCTCTTGTTCTAGTTGTTTAATTTGTTCATCAAGTTCAGCAATGTCCAATTTATATATTCTTCGCACGGGTTTTTCTGTCAACTTGAGTACATCCTCGCGCGTAATTTCTCGTTTTAACTTCTTAACAAAAGGCTCAAAAGCAATTTCAATCGCTACTAACACTTTTTCCCAATCCTCGTGTTTTTTCTCTAGCTCCTTGTAAATCTTTTCTTCAAAAAATATTTTTTCAAGGGATGTATAATGCCATTTTTCTCTAAGTTCGGCTTGACGAATCAACAGTTCTTGCTTTAGCAAATCTTGCGTTCGATCTACTGATAATTTTAATAACTCCTGGACACTTAAAAACTGGGGACGTTGAGCTGCAATCACACAAGCATTAGGAGAAATTGATACTTCACAGTCGGTAAACTTATAAAGCGCATCAATAGTAATGTCAGGAGAGATGCCAGCGACCAGGTCAACTTGTACTTCAACCTGTGCAGCCGTATTATCAGTAACTTTTTTAATCTTTATTTTACCCTGGTCATTTGCCTTCACAATTGACTCCATCAACTGCGTTGTTGTCACCCCATAAGGTACACTCCGAATAACAAGCGTTCTCTTATCCAGTTCATCAATATGAGCACGCACTTTAACCTTACCTCCTCTTTTGCCCTGTTGATACTCGCTTACATCCACCATCCCACCTGTTTGAAAGTCTGGGAATAATTCAAACTTTTTACCACGTAAGTACTTGACGGCGGCTTCAAGTATTTCATTGAAATTATGAGGTAATATTTTTGTAGAGAGCCCCACTGCTATTCCATCTGCCCCTTGCGCCAACAGTAGGGGGAATTTCATTGGAAGCGTTACAGGTTCATTTTTTCTTCCATCATAACTCAATTGCCAGTCCGTTGTTTTGGAGTTAAAAGCAACTTCAAGGGCAAATTTGCTTAAGCGGGCCTCAATATATCGAGACGCCGCTGCATCATCTCCCGTTCTCACATCACCCCAATTTCCCTGTGTATCAATTAAAAGATCCTTCTGTCCAAGATTAACAAGCGCATCACCGATACTTGCATCACCATGTGGATGATACTGCATGGCTTGCCCAATTACGTTTGCAACCTTATTAAAACGCCCATCATCCATTTCTTTCATCGCATGCAGGATGCGACGTTGAACGGGCTTTAACCCATCCTCTACAGCCGGAACAGCACGCTCTAATATGACATAAGAAGCATAATCTAAAAACCAATTTTTATACTGTCCTAATATCCCATTTTCTCGGTTATCCAAAACAATATTTATGTTTTTCTTGGCAGTAGCCATACCACTTTAATTTAATTTACTTCTAGTTCACCTACTGTATCAGTCAGCAACTTACGTATTTCCGTTTCTTTCCACCCCTTATCCCAGTTTCCGTTTAGTTCCAAAAGACCGGCTTGTACCATTTCCCAAAAGCGAGACATCAAAAAAACATCACCGGTTTTCACCTTCATTTTCCCTTGTGCATTTGATAAAATTCGATTGATTCGCTGCCAGTCTTTAGTGATATACTTTTTTAATTCGGCATCAAAATAACTATCATCTTTACTTGTAAGTTTTTTGCCACCTTCCAGAATGCGAATAGATTTATTTTCCTCTGTTAGCTTTTTCCACTCATCTGGATCAATTTCAAACTCACTGGTTGTAACAGGACGTGCTAACTTCTTAGCTTTTAAAAATTCACGAACAGGTATTTCGTTCAACCAGTTTGGGTAAAATAATTGTCCTTTATCATTAATAAAAGGTAAATTATTAAGGTAAAGAACCATCACCCTACCTTGAAAGTCAGAAAGTTGTCCAATCAACCAATAGTATCCTGCAACATCATGTTGATTCTGCGCCATCCATATCCAGCAAGTATCAGCAGGATTTTCATTCAGCCAGTTTTTTATTTGTTCCACAGAAACCCGGTCATCAAAATCAGGTTCTGGCATTTCTTGATAGGCAGATTTTTCATAACAGGACTTCCACCAATTCAGCCTAGCTGACCACCCCTCAGGAGTATCTAATTGAAGCAAAGGACCCACGGCAAAATCATCTCTGATTACAAAAACAGGCCCTTGCAGTGACTCATCCAGTTGCTGTACCTCTTCAAAAAGAGTACGATCAGGAAGATTAAATAAAATATGAAGCATCAGTTAATTTTTTCAGGTCGAATTAAATAATAGACACAGGTTGTAAAAAAGTTTCGAACATAAGGAATCCACCGAATCAATCGGAACTGAACACGCGGCTTCCATCCAAATTTCCATTGATAGATCGGATTTATTAAATAGTGTTCTTTGGTTAGAATCGAGTAGCCAGCTTCCCGAGAAATACGTTCAAATTTTTCAATCGAAATTCTTGTTTCTCTAATTTCCAATAAGTCAGCTACCGGCTCTTTCTTCCAAGATAATATACTCCGATAAAGTGGCAAAGGAAGCAAATGAATATAGGGTAATCTGGATATTGATGAATGCGCAATTTGTTGATGTCCTCCAAATGGCATCTGCCAAGGAGGAAAGCCAAAAAATATATGTCCCCCAGGCAATAACATTGATTTCATGAGCCGTAGAAGTCGTGGCTGGTCATGGATATGCTCAATCACGTCTTTTAAAAGAATCAAATCAAATTTACCCTTGAGATCAACTTCAATATCGGTCTTGTAAATATCTTTTTCTACAAAATGAAGTGACCCTCTCCCAATTTCCTCCCATAAAAACCCGCAGGCCCACTCAACACGACGAGGATCTAACTCCACACCAACAGCAGTGCAACCTTTTTCAATAAACGCACGCAACACTCCACCTTCACCCGCTCCAATTTCTAGTACTCGAAATCCCTTCTTAATAGGAAATACATTTTCAATAAAGGGAATAACATAGTCTTTGGCATTCAAATACTGAATCTCAAAATATTTTTTTCTGTCTTGATGAAAGTCAAACATGCCTCACCGGTTATACTGTTTCCTCTATCTTATCCATTTCAATCCTTAGATTCTGTATAATAAAATCTTGACGATCTGGGGTATTTTTTCCCATATAATACTCCAAAAGCTGTTGGATATGATCCCCTTGTTCTAATCGCATCAGTTGTTTGCGCATATCAAGACCAATAAACTGCGAAAATTCATCGGGACTAATCTCTCCGAGACCTTTGAAACGAGTCACTTCAGGCTTACCACCCAATTTTTTCATTGCCTGCTGCTTCTCCATTTCATTGTAACAATAAATGGTTTCTTGCTTATTACGCACCCTGAAAAGCGGTGTTTCTAATACATACACTTTCTCGTGCTTCACCAAATCTGGGAAAAACTGAAGAAAAAATGTCATTAATAAAAGTCGAATATGCATACCGTCCACGTCTGCATCTGTCGCTATTACAACATTGTTGTAACGCAATCCCTCTAAACCTTCCTCAATATTTAAAGCATGCTGCAATAAATTAAACTCTTCATTTTCGTAAACCACTTTTTTAGTCAATCCAAAACAGTTAAGAGGTTTACCACGTAAGCTAAATACAGCCTGCGTTTCAACATTTCTAGCCTTTGTGATTGAACCACTAGCACTATCTCCCTCTGTAATAAAGATGGTTGTTTCGCCTTGCTTTGCTAAAAATTCTTCTTTGCCCTTAGTTGGAGGCTCTTCATTCAAGTGAAAACGACAGTCCCTTAGTTTTCTGTTATGTAAATTGGCTTTCTTCGCTCTTTCATTTGCCAATTTCTTAATACCAGCTAGCTCTTTTCTCTCACGCTCACTCTGCTCAATGCGTTTCTTTAGTGCTTCTGCAACAGCTGGATGCTTATGTAAATAATTGTCTAGCTCTCGAGAAAGAAAATCACCTACAAATTGACGCATCGAGGGGCCATCAACATCAACATTAACTGACCCCAATTTTGTTTTTGTCTGCGATTCAAAAACAGGCTCTACTACTCGCACAGAAATAGCTGCTACTATACCTGTTCGAATATCAGAAGCATCATAATCTTTTTTAAAAAAATCACGGATCGTCTTTACATAAGCTTCTCTAAAAGCTTGCTGATGCGTACCTCCTTGAGTTGTATGCTGTCCATTAACAAAACTGTACAAATCTTCACCATATTCATTCGTATGAGAAATTGCAACCTCTATATCTTCACCTGCCAAATGAATAATCGGATAACGAATTTCATCTTCATTCGTTTTTCGCTGTAAAAGATCTAAGAGACCATTTACTAACAAAAGTTTTACCGTTGAAGTTTAATTTTAAACCGGCATTCAAAAAAGCATAATTCCAAAGCTGACTCTCAATGAACTCATTTACATATTTGAAATTCTTGAAAACAGTGTCATCTGGTAAAAAACTAACCAGCGTTCCATTGGGGGCATCTGTTTTTGCTTCTTTATGTTCTTTGACAAGTTCTCCTCTTTCGAATTCGGCTGTTTTCTCTTTTCCATCTCGCACAGCAGTGACTTTAAAAGCAGTACTTAATGCATTGACAGCCTTAGTACCAACTCCATTCAATCCTACTGATTTTTGAAAGGCTTTACTATCGTATTTGGCCCCGGTATTAATCTTACTTACCACATCCACTACCTTACCAAGAGGAATACCTCTTCCATAATCCCGAACAGTTACAACTTTATTTTCAATGGTAAGATCAACAGCTTTCCCATACCCCATAGTGTATTCATCAATACAATTATCAATCACCTCTTTGATTAAGACATAGATGCCGTCATCAGGGGATGAACCATCGCCCAGTTTTCCAATATACATTCCTGGTCGAAGTCGAATATGTTGTTTCCAGTCCAGTGACTGGATACTATCCTCAGTATACTCAGCTATTTTTTTTTCTTTTTCAGTTGCCATAATGCTAAAACACAAATATAACGATTCAGCTAACGAGATAGAATAGTGGTTAGCTTAAGAATAATTCACAGCTGTGCTAAAATATCTTTGACGTTAATTCTCCTTTGATGGTCGGGATCAAAAAAACGGTAAGTAATCGTGTAATCTTTACCAACAATAAAAACAGCTGGAATAGTTAATAATGGAGGATTGGGTGCATTTATTTTATTCAAATCGATACCACCACTTCTGTAGCGAGCCAGTTGATTTTCTGATAAAACATAAGCCAAATCATATTTTTTGGCAATTGCGAGACCAGTATCTCTTACAAGTGGATATCCAGCTTTTGACTTTTCCATTGTTTTTGCTAAACTCTCTTCCGATTCGGGAGAAATAGCGATGACAGTAACAGATTTTTGTGTAAAAAAAGAAAGTGAGTCTTGTATTCTAGCTAAAAGACGCATGCAATGCGGACACCAACTACCTCGATAAAAAACAAGAACAACCGGATTTTTCTTTGCTTGCTCACGCAACTGGATTGTATGACCAAATTGATCGACACTCTTAAACTCAGGGGCCCTAGCACCGATAAATAAACCCTCCGGTAGCCCTTGTCCCATTGATTTGACAGGTGCAATTAAGACAAATAGCCAAACTCCGATGATTGTCCGCATGAAAGGACAGTTATATCATTGTAAACTTCTGAAATCCACCGTAACCAGTTTGCTAACCCCTGGCTCTTGCATGGTAACACCATAAATCACATCAACCGTGCTCATTGTTGTTTTATTGTGCGTAACAATAATAAATTGGGAGTTTTCACTGAACTGACGAATCATATTAGTGAATTTTCCAACGTTAGCATCATCCAATGGTGCATCCACCTCATCCAAAATACAGAATGGAGCAGGTTTAATCAGATAGATTGCAAACAATAGAGCGGTTGCTGTTAGTGTTCTTTCTCCTCCACTTAATTGTGTTAAAGAAGAGGGACGCTTTCCCTTCGGTTTAGCAACCACGTCAATCCCGCTTTCTGCAATATTAGTGGGATCCTCTAAAACAAGATCACATTGATCATCTTCCGTGAAGAGTGTTTTGAAAACATTTTTAAAATGACTTCTAACCTGCTCGAAAGTATCCAAAAACTTTTGGTTTGCCGTCGCTTCTACTTCTTCGATTGTCTTTAATAAACTGTCTTTAGCTGAGACCAAATCCGTTTTCTGCTCCACAATGAAATCATACCTTTTCTTCATTTCCGTAAAGGCCTCAATAGCAGTAGGATTAACCTCACCGAGGTTCTCCAACCGTTTTTTCATTCTATCTACTGAAGCTTGAAGTTCTTCAGTGGCAATATCATTGGTTCTGCCTTCTCCTAAAATCTCTTCTAAATCAATTCGAAACTCAACACTCATTCGTTCCTTCATTCCAGCTAACTGCAACTTGAGTTCATTCAACTTATCTTTTAATGCAGCAAGCAAAAACTCAACCTGCTCCTTGTCTTTACTAAGGTGTCTAATAGCACTCTCCTTTTCGGCAAGTTCATTTCGAAAGTTATAGTAAGCTTGATCTGCAACATTTAATCGCTTTTCCTCCTCTTCTTTTCTAGTTAACAACTCATGTAATCCCTGTTCAATTAATTGAAGTGAGGCAGATGATTGACTTAGTGAATCCGCGGCTTCTTTTAATTGCTTCTCACTATCCAGCATTTGTGCGCTTAAATCACTCAACTGCGTATTCTTAAAATCAAGCTCCTGCCGTAAAGATTGTATTTTGCTTTGTTGGCGGGATACAGTTAGGTTGAACTCATTATAAATCCTTGTTGCCTCTGCTTGTGCAGCTTCAAAATTCCGATATTCTTCTTCGGCCTTTTGTAAAGCAAGCTGACTAGATTGTAGTTGCTCATTCAATTGTTGAAACAATGTACGAACAGTAGCTACAGAAGCATTTGTTTGCTCAATTTGAGTGTTCAACTCCGATTGACGTTGTACACCTGTGTCCTGCGCAGCTTGAAGATTTTCAACTTTGTTTTGTAGAGCAAATACTGCATTCGTTAACTGCTGAATTTCTGTCTCACGTTGACGCAACGTATTTTCACGTAGATCCTCATTAAAAGCAATCACCTCGTTATGACGTGATTGGATAGCAGCTCGCAAATCCTCGACCACTTTCTCTTGCGTTTGTACGATTGCTTCCAGCTTTTCAAGGTTTTTAACTCGTCCGATTTTATTTCCCTCAAATAAACCTACACTTCCTCCAGAAAGGGAGTACTTACCCTTTACATAGCGACCCTGCTTTTCAATAACAACAAAGCCATTACTATTTTCCAAAACATCTTCGTTCTCTGCAATAAAGACATTCCCCAAAAGATGAATAGCCAGTTTTTTATATCGCTCTTCCACCTCAATCACATTCAAAGCTGAAATTGCACCCGAAAGAGAATGTGTGATCGCATTTTCGGCAGAAGCATTAATCTGATCTAGTAAGAAAAAATTCGCCTTTCCTTTTTTTTGCTTGTCCAATAGGTGAACAGCAGCAAGACCATCTGATAAACTATCAACAACATAATAGCTTAAGAATGGCTCCAAAACATTTTCTAATGCCTGACGATATTCTTCATTCACATAAATAACGTCAGAGAGAATAGGAATTCCAGATTTCCATTCTGGGTTATTATGCAAAAACTTAACTGACTCAGGATATCCCTCCATTGAATCAATCATACTTTTCAGCAGATCATGCTCATTTTTCTTCGCATCTAGTTTTCTACTCTCCTCTGCCAATTCGCCGCGCAACTGTTCCAGAATTGACTGCGTCTGAAGAATTTGCTCTTTCGTTTTTTCTTGATGCTGCTGAAGCTGTTCAAGATCCGTTTTTTTAATCGCTAATTCTTTTTCCTTATTCTCTCTTTCTTCGTTTACAGAAGCAATTTGCTGTGTTCGCTGCTCCTGCTCTGTTATTTGCTGCTGTAAAGCTCTTTGCAAGTTTGCCACTGAAGTATCGGCTACCGCCACTTTCTTCTCTGCTTCAAACTGATCACGCTGTGTTTGCTGAAAAGACTGCCTAATTCTGTCAACTTCCTTTCTTGAATTTTCTAAATTCTCCGTTTTCTCCTGAACAGCCTGAGAAAGCTTTAGCAACTCAAGCTCAAGACCTTGAATTACTTTTTCTTCCTCACCTATTTGCTTTTCAGTAAAGGCAACACTTTCAAGCATTCCTTTTTGCTGACCAGCAGCACGATCCAAAAATTGCTGAAGGCCATTTAATTTCTCACTTAGATATTCAATTCGCTGTACAGCAAGGTTTTTATCATTCTCTTTACCTCGTAGAGTCTGCTGGAGTTCATTAAACTCCTGTTGCAACTGTTGCAACGCTTTCTCCGTTTCTAAAAAGCGTACTCTTTCACCTTCCAATTCTGCCTCACTGGTTGCAATGGATGCTTCCAACTGATGCTTACGATCCGTTTCTTTTTGTTGCTGCTCGGTTAAATCACTATAAGAAAGATTGAATCCCTCTAATGAGGCTTTGGCCAACTCAATACTTACTTCACGATATTCTTTTTTAATCTCGTGATATTTTTCAGCTTTTTTGGCTTGACTCTCTAATGATTTTAACTGGTTGTTAATTTCAAACAACAAGTCTTCAATACGAGCCAAGTCTTGTTCAGTTGCTTCTAGTTTTGACTTAGCTTCTTTTTTTCTTGTTTTATAAATGGAAATACCAGCCGCTTGTTCCAGCATTTTGCGGCGACTATTGTCTTTGTCTTTGATAAGGTCATCCACCATATCCAAAGCAATAATCGCGTAGCTGTCTGTACTGACTCCGGTATCCATGAATAGATTCTGTATATCCTTGAGTCTGCACTGAACATCATTGAGACGATACTCACTTTCTCCACTCTTGTAAAACTTTCGAGTGATGGTAACAGTGTTAAATTCAGTTGGAAGAAGATTGCGGGTGTTTTCAAATGTTAGACTTACCTCAGCCAAACCGCTGGCAGATCTGGTTTTTGAGCCGTTAAAAACAAGACTATCTAAATTCTCGCTTCGCAGATGGCTTATTTTTTGCTCTCCTATTACCCAACGAATACTGTCTACAATATTTGATTTACCACATCCATTTGGTCCCACAATACCTGTTACACTGTCATCGAAATTGATGACTGTTTTATCAGCAAAACTCTTGAATCCCTTGATTTCTAATGTCTTTAGCCTCACAGCTTTATCAGTTTTATACTTAAAGGGCGAATTTAGAGTTAATTAGGCAGATTTAAGAGGCGTAATTTTGGACAGTTATTCACATGCATAGCCAGAAAATGTGGAAGAATACTCCTTAAAAAGATTCTTGTAACCTTAACGATTAGGGCAAGGACTTCAGTATCCGGAATTCTTTAACAACTGCAATTACAAGTATCTGATAAAGGCAGTATCACCAGGTTTATAGAAAAGTTGGTTCGTCTGCACTAGGATTACCTTTCCCCCTACTTCTACTTCAACTAGAAAATAATTCCCCATAAAGTAACTGTTGCCAACCTTTACTTCCAAATGACTAGCTGTTGCTGTATCAAACACAAGACGTTCAGGCCTGATGAATAATGGAAAATTTTGAAAATTATAGTTGTTTTCAAAAAAGCCAACTAACGTTGGAGGATCATTTTTATCAATCCTTGTGTAGTTGCCTAGTAAGCCAGCGACGTATTCATTTATTGGATTTTGATAAAGCGTTTGTGGTGTCCCTTCCTGAATTATTTGGCCCTCTTGCATCAATAGCAAGGAATCAGCCCAAGACAACAAATCGGCACCATCATGAGATACCAAAATGGTTGTGATCCCAAATTCATGAGAGATTTTCTTGAGCACCTGCTTTATTGTTCGCTTATGGTCTGGATCCAAGTTGGAAAAAGGCTCATCTAGCAGCAAAAGACTTGGACTTTTTAAAAGAACTCTTGCTAAGGCAATGCGTTGTCTCTCACCTCCAGATAAAGATGTAGTTTTTCTAGAAAGAAGGTGAGAGATTTGGCATAATGAGTATAGTTTTTCCTCTTTTTCTTTCGTAAGCACAGATGCGACTTCCAACTCATCTATAACCCGATAATTGTTACGCAATTCAAAATGCTGGCTAAGAAAACCTATTGAAAGATGACCAGGGATTAATTTCTCGTCTGGCCCTTCAACTCTTTTACCGTCTAACCAAACAGAACCCCCATCAGCTTGTAAAAGTCCAGCGATAATGCGAAGTAGCGTTGTCTTTGACGAACCAGTAGAACCTGCAATGCCTAGCTGCACCCCTCGATCCAATGAAAAACTCAGGTTTTTTAAAACTGGATTTCCCTCGTACTGTTTCTCTACCCCCCTTATTGATAGCCACGCCATGTTTCAAAATTATCTGATCGAAACAATATCTTAACTTTTTTAATCTTTTGTTGTTAAATAAAAATATGATGCAACATTTTAATCAAACTGACTTTAACCAATGGAGTCGGATTTACAGAGCAAATTTCATCAATTCACTAAGCGGTTTTAAAAGTGTGAGCCTAATAGGAACATCCAATAAGCAGGGTCAACCCAATCTGGCTATTTTCAGCAACATTATTCATTTGGGTGCAGATCCCGCCTTAATTGGGTTTATCAACCGCCCGCTGGAAGCTGCTCCGCATACTATCGCCAATATTGAGTCAACAGGAATCTACACAATCAACCACATTCAAGAATGCTTTTACAAAAAAGCGCACCAAACAAGTGCAAAGTATCCCTCTGAAATCAGTGAATTTGATAAAACAGGATTAACTCCACTATGGCGACCTTCTATTTCAAGCCCTTTTGTAGCGGAGAGCGTTGTACAATATGCGCTCCAACTAGTAGAAATCATACCAATAAAATTGAATAGTACATTTTTGGTAATTGGAACAATTACAGATGCGTTTGTTTCAAAAGAATGGATTGAAGACGATGGATTTATTGATATTGAGAAGGCAAAAAGTATTACTTCGTTGGGACTAGACGGCTATTACAATGCTCAGAAAATTGATCGGCTTCCCTATGCAAAACCATAGTCAACTTTTTTGCATGAATTATTTTACTCGAGCCGTAATATCTAGACCTTGCTCCTTCAAAACTCTTTTGGCAATCTCATAACCTGCGTCAGCATGCCTTACAACCCCCATTCCAGGGTCATTACGAAGCACACGTGAAAGTCTAGCAGCGGCCTTATCTGTTCCATCTGCAACAATTACCATACCCGCATGAATACTAAAGCCCATTCCAACTCCCCCACCATGATGTAAACTAACCCAACTGGCACCTCCAGCTGTATTAACTAAGGCATTTAGAATGGGCCAATCTGCAACCGCGTCACTTCCATCTAACATAGATTCAGTTTCACGATTTGGGCTTGCTACACTTCCTGTATCCAAGTGATCTCTACCAATTACAATCGGAGCCTTTACTCGACCGGTGCGCACTAACTCATTAAAAGCCAAACCAGCTTTTTCTCTTTCTCCCTGACCGAGCCAACAAATTCTAGCAGGAAGTCCTTGAAAAGCAATTCTCTCCTTTGCCATTTTCATCCATCTCACTAACCCGTTGTTTTCAGGAAATAATGATAAAATTACTTCGTCAGTTATTGCAATATCAGCAGGATCTCCACTTAAAGCAGCCCAACGAAAAGGACCTTTTCCTTCGCAAAACAAAGGCCGAATATAAGCTGGTACAAATCCAGGAAATGCAAAACAATCCACAGATGAGGAGGGATCAAACTTTTGTTGAAATTCTTTTGCACGAGCGCGGATATTATTTCCGTAATCAAAAGTGATTGCGCCTCTTTTTTGCAATTCGACCATCAAACAAACATGCTTGTACATAGAAGCATAGGAAAGTTCCGTATACTGAGCAGGATCACTGTTTCTTAAATTTAAGCTCTCTTTAACTGATAAATTCGAAGGCCAATAACCAATCAATGGATCATGCGCACTTGTTTGATCTGTCAGTGTATCAGGAATAACATTTCTTTCTAACAAACGAGATAACAAATCAACTGCATTACAAAGAACGCCTATACTCTTTGCCAATCCTTGTTCTTTTGCTGATAAAGCACGGTCTATAGCAGTATCAATATCAGTAAATTTTTCATCGAGGTAACGCGTCTCTAAACGCTTATCTATTCTCCACTCTTCTAGTTCTGCAACTAACGCAACTCCTTCGTTCATTGTAATAGCAAGCGGCTGCGCGCCACCCATTCCACCTAGTCCTGCTGTAACATTCAATGTTCCTTTTAAGGTACCTTTAAAATGTTTTTGTGCAGCCGCTGCATAGGTTTCATAGGTGCCTTGTACAATTCCTTGCGAT
>JACCDO010613280.1_pt1 | contig 17049 bp, 13 predicted proteins | sample 7446101 | NCBI WGS metagenome assembly JACCDO01 (sample SAMN15323440, study PRJNA562643) | freshwater metagenome | isolation source: river surface water | place: USA:Blue River Watershed | collected 2017-08-16 | reverse complement strand
TACATAATACTGTTAAAAGACATTGGGAAAATCCTAAATTCATTAATGTTAATTTTACTAACATTATTGATTATCTTGCTAAAAACTGGAGAGGTGATGTTCTTAAGTATTTAAGGGAGAACAATATTAATTTTAAGGATAGTAAAAAATATATTCAAAATGGTCCATCCCCTTTCCACAAATCATCATACCCCTCAAGTAGTCTTATTACTAAATTTAATGAAAATCCTACTGTGATGATTTCTAATTTTAAAAATACTTTTATTGAATTAATTAATTACCGTTTTAATATTTTTGCTGTTAATAATAAAGATACATCTGTTGAAGATGAAACTTTTGTTCGAGCATTATTCATTAGAAATAGTGTTATTCCTGAAGAAGCCAAGGAACCTATTTATAAATTTTATACTGAAGAATGGGATAATTTTGATTATATGAAAGATTACTTCCATTGGATTCTTAACTTACTTAATTCTGATACTAAAATTACTTTTGCTTGTGATAAAGTACTTTATTTTATTTCTAGATATCCTGAAAAAGGTATCCCTACCATTATTAATTGGATATTAACTCTTAGTATCAATGGTAAAAGAAATAATATTATCGATAATTTTGTTAACTCTCTTATGAGAGCGCCAGCTGATGAATATGATTATTATATGTACTTACAAAAATTTAATCTTGAAGATATTAGACACACTTTTATTAATAGTGTTGTCACAAATTATCATAACTTTATTGATATGAGACTTAAAAAAATTTCTGGACCTTCTTATACTGAAGATGCTCCTGAATTTAATAAATGTTATGTGAGAGTTATGTTGTTACTTGGTTCATTTTATAGTATTAATTTTGCTAAGGATCAAATTATTGATTGTGTTGTTAACTTTTTAAGTACTGAAAATAAATATAAAATCGATGCTAGTGCTGTCTTCCTTGAAAGATCAGGTATTAATCTTACTAGTCTTTCTAGTGCAGAACAAACATTTGTTAATGATCTGATACCTGATAATCTTAAAAAAATTAAGGCTACTAGCAGAATTAATTTACAAGAAAGCTTTGAAAAAGTACTTGGTAGATCAACTACTATTGATGAAATTATTTCATTTAAAAAATAGAAAAGTTGATATTTTTATATAATAAATTATAATTATTATATCTTAGACCTAATATTTTTAATTATGTCTCAGTATTTTCAAAATAATAATGATGATAAATATTTTTATCAAAATATTAATCAGGTAAATAATCAATATCTTAAAAATATTGGACACCAAAATTTAAACTTGAACCAATATCATTCGACACAAGAATTTTATGATCAGCCAAAAAATAATTTGTATCAATCTAATATTCCTTCACTTGGATCATCTTTACATCCTTCTCTTGGATCATCTTTATATCCTTCTCTTGGATCATCTTTACATCCTTCTCTTGGATCATCTTTACATCCTTCTCTTGGATCATCTTTACATCCTTCTCTTGGATCATCTTTAGGACCTCCTCCTGGTTTTGAATTTAGACATCAAGAATTACAAAAACAAAATTTAAATTTATATGATAAAACATTTAATGACAAATGTATTGAAGGTTTAAAAGGATTAGGAAGTGAGATTAATATTCAATCTAAAAATCTTCCATTCGGAAACAGTCCTCATTCAATAGACTCGATAATTGATTTTGATATAAGTTTAGATACAACTAATTTAAATAAATCTACTAAATCAATTAAAAATAACGAACCTCATTATACAAAAGAAAATATTATTTTTAAAATAAAGGATTGGAGTAGTTCTAATTATAATACTTATAAAATGATTGAGATTTACAACAAAAATAAAAAGACATGGGAAGAAGAGGATGTATTAGAATATTCTATAAAGTCTATTGTTTGTTATTTAACCAAGTATTGTAGATATGATGTATTAAATTATCTTAGAATTAACAATAAAATATACACAAATGATAAATATTTTGAAGGAGATTTTTTTCCTTTTCATGAACTAGTGTGGTTAGGTAAATCACAAATATTAAAACAAAAAAAATCATATAATCTTTTATATCCTAAAAATATGGATAATATAATTAAAACTTTTAATGAATTACTAAGTTATGGTTTTGGTAATATATTATTTGATTGTAAAATTTACCAAAACAAAAAAGAAAATTTTATTAATGCTATATTTCCCAAAAATAATCAGCTTAAATTCGAACAAAAAAAAGAACTACAAGAATATTTTGTTAACACATGGTCAGATGTTAATATATGTTTATTATCTTTTGATAATCTTATAAACCAAGTATTTAAAAATAAAATATCTGATAATCAAGAATTTATATTTATTATCAATAAATTTAGTTCTGTAATGGTTAAAAAAATATTATTTTGGTTATTTGATAATATAAACATCGATAAAGTCCTAGAGGATGATAAAAAAATTATTAATCTCGTACAAATACTAACTTATAAAATAGACAAACAAAATCATCTATTTAATTGTCAAGATAATATTGATGATTATTGTATGTCAAATATTAATCTAATTTTAGAAAATTATAAAAACTGGATATTTGATTATATTTATGCAAAACATAATATAACAATTAATAATGATATTATAGAAAAAGACACAACAAATTGTTATAATATTATTTACAGTATTTTTGGTAAACTTTATAATTATAATCTAAGAAAAACAAAAATTATTCAAGAGATTAACAATAATTTAAGTGTTTTTTTTGATATTAATCATGATAACATTACTATAGTTGTTTTAAATTTTATTTCTAACTCTAAAATTAATTTAGAAAAAATGGATTTATCTGAAAAAAAGTTAATTACTGATTTTATTACTCTATATTTTAGACAAGGTAATATGGCCAGAAAAATATATATTAAAGATACAATTATTAATATTGCCAAAAATAAAGAAATTTTTGAAGACTTATTACTATAAAAACACAAAAAAATTGAAAAAACACCCATCTCAAATGCATTTATTTATTTATATTACCCCCTATTGATTGCTTTTTAAAATGGATATAAATACAAAAGCAGTCACCCCTGTTCAACAGGGAAAAGTTGTTCGTGTTAAACGAGCTGTCAAGCTTGAAGAAACGTATAACGATTCTTCAGTTTATAGGCATGTTAACAAAGGTAAACAAGTTAACACTTCGGGATCTATTCCCCAGGCTATTAGTAAATCTGCTGCTGTTAGAACTCCAAGAGATCTTTCAGAGCAAACTAATGCTAAAGAACATATTAACGCAAAACCAAAAGCTATTACCAGTAGCAAGGATGTTACTCCAAAAAACAAAGTTGATGAGATTATTAGACAAACAGAGGAAGAAATTGAAAGAGAAATTGATGCTACAAACAGTGTTACAAATGAAGTTACGAAGGAAGCCATTGTTACTGTTTCTGCTATTGAAAGTATAGTTACTGTACCATCAAGAAAAAGTTATGCTGATGCTGGTGCAGCAGCGGCTGCATCTAATTCTGTACATACAGATTACACTAGACATCATGATGTTGATGAAGATGGATTTCAAAAGGTTTTCACCAAAACTGGGCATAAAAAAGGTACTAGTTACACAAATAAATTTAGTGACGATAGTAACTCAGTTAATAGTAGTACAACTAATGTATCTGGATATTCTGGATATTCTAGTTATTCTCACTATTCACAACATACGTATGATAATTATAACCCTGGATCTAAATTCAAATCAAATCAAAAGGATCAAAGGTATCAAAAGGATCAAAGGGAACAAAGGGACCAAAGGTATCAAAGGGAACAAAGGGATCAAAGGTATCAAAAGGATCAAAGGTATCAAAAGGAACAAAAGGATCCAGATGGTCCATGGAGAGAGACTAAACAAACGGCTGCTTTAGTTTTAACTAATCAAGCAGTTGGTCCAGCAGATGGTCCAGCAGTCCAAAAAAAATCTGATCGTGATGAGAATCGTGAAAAAATTGAGAAAGTGATTAAGAAATGGGCAGATCAAGGTACACCAGATCAAATGATTGAAAGATATGAAAACCGTAATAAAGATACTGGTGGTATTTATAGTCTAATCGAAGGTAATCCTAAATTCCGTGATGACAACAGATTTATTGTTGCTTCAATGTGTGGTAGAGCACTTAAACCAGAAGTATTAGCTCATCTAAGAACCCGATACAACTATAAAATTGTAAGAAGCAATTTTGATTTTACTCCTATCGGAAGATTACTTTATCCTAATCGTGTCGCTAGTGAATATGATGTGATAATTACAACACTAAACGAATTAGTTCAAATAGGTTGTCATCCTTTTACTAGTAAAGCAAGTTTAAAAATACAAAAAGTCAATGAAGATGGAAGTACCTATATTGAGGAAATTGAAGGAGAAAATGGTATCGATACTTTACTTGTAGGAAAAATCATCGATGTCACCTTAAAAAACAGAATTTATGACTATATATTTAATGAATTAGGTGATAGAACATTTTGGTCTCACACTATTGTAGATTGCACCAATAAAAATATTGACAATCCTGAGATTAAACAGTTATCATATATTTTGTTATTGAAGGAGACTGAAATGACATTTGATAGTATTTTTAATAATTCTTTAGGGTGGTTGGTTACTGCTGAGGGATCAAAAGAAATGTTAAAATATCTTAAATTATTTTTTGAACCTAAAAATATTGATGAATTTAATCTTCGGTACGCAAGATATTTAACTCAAAAAAATACTGAAATACCAAAATTACCTGAGAAAATTGTTGATATGATGATTAAAAGGGGAGGTAAGATTATTACTTCTTACATTCAGGACAAGAAAAAGAAGGGAATGTTTGAAGATATTCAGATTAATATTGCAAATATATATAATGTCTATATGGTTTGGTTAGGTATTTCATATAATTATGGTTATAGACAACTTCAAATCCTTAAAAGAGTAAAACAATTCATTAAAAGACATCCTCACATTATCAAAGCTGTTCCTATGTTTATACAGTCAGCTAAAATTGACTTTAATGCTATGAATGATGTTGAGAGAGAAATTATGGCATTATATTCAAATGCTATATTGTCAATGCAGACTAGAGAAGGTAGAAGAAAGATTAAAGCTAAAACAAGACTAACTCAATCTAAAATGATACTTGATGCTTGTATTGGTAAAAAAGCATATTGTCCAGATCTTATTAATAAATTGGCTGATAAGACGATTGTCCAAAAATACGATGGTACCCATATTAACAGAGAAGGAATTAATACTTTCAGGGAAGTTATACCACAAATTAGAAAAGATGTTCAAAGTAAGAAAAAAACTCTAAGTATGTTAGATCTAAATGAAGAGGATGGTTTAACTACATGCGCAGCTTCAACAATGGTAACAATGGCTACAATGGGTGAAACATCACTACCGGTTACTAATTCAGCATCTAATTCTGCATCTAATTGTAACACACCTGTCTCTCAACTAACTGAAAGTGATTTTGGGGATATATATGGATTTGATATACCAGAAACCAATCAAGTTATTGTGTCAGCCATTGACAGTGCTAAATCACGGTCTAACAGATTAGAGAAATTTAAAGAGCTATTGTCCAAAGGAGAAAAAAAGGCAGATTACGAAATTAATGATGAAATGGCTTTAGCCTTCTGTGAAGTTCTGTCACAATGCACATTAGCATCTGAGGTTACACACGCAATATCCTTGATTAATGAGATAGAGGCTGACTTAGAAAGTGTAGGAATTTTGAGGGAACTTATCAAATCTCAAGACAAAAAACATGCTGGATTATTTGAAATTTTCTCAGCTGACAACAGAGATTTTGTTGAAATAGTTAAAAAGCTGTAATTTATTATTATACCAGAACATACCAGACCATAAAACTTATTTGGTTACATAGAGTAACTAAACTATTTATTTAATAAAAACACATTTGTATATATAATTATTCAAACCAAAAAGGTTTTTTTACAAAAAATATAGTAATATTTACATATTTATTTGAGTTATTATAAATATCATAAATACTAGTAATAGAAATTACTTTTTTAAGATCATAAAAATATCCAAATTGATTATTATCATTAGATCCAATAAATAATTCAAGATCATTTACTTTATTATGATTAAAAATAATCATTACATGATTGTTAAAGGTTTCTTTAAATATACTTTTAATTGGGAAAAATGAATTTGGTTTTATCCTTACCATATATAATTCTACCAAATTAGGAACAATATAATTACATGTTTTCAAATAATTTTTGATATCAATATAACCTTTTTCTTCTAAATCTTTGCTTTGATTAAAAATACGAAGTTTATTTTCGAATATTATAATTCTATTTAAACTAGTGAAATATTTATGTTCATATTCTACTAAATTTTGATTGTTATGACCACCATACAAAAGAACAAATATAGTTAAAAAAACAATAAATAATATATATGTAAATTCTTTCATTTGATTTCTAAATTATCTATATATTAGATATTAAGATAATTTAATTCGAAAAAACATAATCTGATCTAAAAGTTCCACTTAAATCTGTTTCACTAAAATACTCACCTCCACCAAATAATCCAAAAGATTTACCTGCTGAAAAAGCTGAACCTAAACTTGCACCAGTACTTCCTAAACCACCTAAACTACTTGATCCAGTTCCACCCATAAAAGATCCTAGTCCTGCACTAGTTCCAGTATCAGTTCCTGGTGTTGTTGTCATTTCTGCTGATCCACTAGACCCACCCATCGAACCCATACCAAACATTATAAGCACAACACATAAAATACAAATACTTACCATACAAAAAGAAGCTATATAAGGAGTTAACATTGCTAAACCAAATGCACCTAAAACTCCTCCTACGGAATCTATTACACTTGAAACAGCTGTTCCCAAGTCTTGAACTAAACCTGTACTTACATTTTCAGAAGTTGCTGTCATTTTTGATTCTGTGTCTGAAATTGTATCACTTTCTGCTGTAATTGCTAAACCTAGTTCATTAAATACTTCTTGAGTTGTTTTATTAATTGCTTCTGATAATTGTTTACATTCTTGAACTACTTCTATACTATTGGTTTGATTACATCCTATATTAGCATTTCCTCCTACTTTTACTCCTTCTACATCTACAACATTTGATTGTGATGTTCTTCCTATACATTCATTTACAGTGTCTGCTGTAAAATTATTTGATATATTTTGTTCAAAAATATTTTCTACTTTTGTAATTGTTTCATTTGTTACATTATTTGTTACATTAGCATTAGTTTGTGAACTTGATGATCCACCACCAGTTGTTAAAGCTCCCGTTTTATTACTTGTACCTGCTGCTGCATTTAAATTAGCCGCTGCATCTGTTCCATTTAAACTTTTCATCTCTTGTACCATTGCCTGAGACATTGATGCCATCATATCTGCACTTGCTTGAGATGCCTGTACACATGAAAAATTTACTTTTGCAATATTTGTCTGAGTTGCATTTAAATTGAAATCACCCGCTATAGTACTATCTGTAACATTACATTGATTTGTTTGATCAACTGAAGATGAACACGAACTAGCATTTTTTACTAAAGTTTCAACACTAGAGTTCATAATATTTTTATTTACAGTATCCATAAAATTTTGATTTACTGTATTATTTGTTATTGTTTGTTGTGTTTTTGCCTTTGATGAACTACCACCCATTATATAATAATTCTATAATAAATTATATTAGGAAAATAAATTATATTATTAAAAATAATAATATTATTTATTTAATTTAAGCTAAATATACTATTTTTCTTCATAAAATCACTTGGGAATTTATTAAGCTCAACTGTGAAATTTAATCTGTTTTTACTTTCACTCTCTTTTTCATAACAAGCTACATTTACATTAATTGGACCAATAGGTTGTGGTGTATTTACTTGTTGTATTCCATAAAAGGTTTTAATATTAAATTCACATGCTGATAATTGATATATATCTGTTGCATTTCCATATGAATTATATCTTAAAAGTTTTATAGATATCGAATTATCTGCATTAATTGTAATTCTCACAGGAGTACTCTCACCAATATTATTTGATGTCATTAAATAAATAGTTTTATCTGGATTGTAATCACATCCTGGTTTTTCTAATCTTAATGTTTTATCTTTTACTGCTGATTTTGCTGGTTCGGGATTAAATCTATCTTTCTTTGCATCAAAAACACATTGTCTATTATATATATTATCAAATACTGCACCTACATTTGATTGTTTATCATTATTTATATCTCCATATATTCCATATGTCTTATCATTCATATATAAATTTGGCATATATCCTGTTTGAATATTTTTTAAATATAGTTTTCCATCAAATTTTATTAAAGTAAAATCACTATTTTTTCCTAAAATAGAATCTGGGGCAAATACATATTGTGCTGATACTAATACTAATCTATATGAATTATTTGAAGTATAATTTGTTAATGCTTTTATATTACATTTTGATTTATCATCTACAAATACATTAAAACATTGATCAGTTGGTGATGATAATGAACAATTTGGTATTAATTTTTCTACACATAAATAAAAATAATTTGGATCTTTTCCTTTTTTAACATCAAATTCTAATCCCTTAATATATGGAGGCATCATTGGTAAATTTACTCTTAATTTAAATTCTCCTCCAATCATTAAATTATCAATATCATTTAGATTTTTTATATCCAAGATCCTTCCAGTTCCTGCTAAACCTTCTGTACTTACTGCATTTAGTGCTGCTAATGATGGTTTTATATTTTCTGGTAATACTATTTCTTGTTCTATTTTAGGTTTTGGATTATATTCTGGTATTTCTTCTTTTATCATAGAAATTGTTTCTGGTATAATTTCTGGTATAGTTTCTTTCATTATCAAAGAATTTGTTAATTGTGCTTCTGGTTTACCAGTACCGAATACAATATCCGATATTCTTGAAAATGCTCCTGATATTGAATTGTATGTTAGACTATCATCTTTATTTTTTACTATATCTCCTACACTATTTGTAACTGTATCGTGTCTAACATTCAAACCATTATCTGATGCAAAACCTTCTTTTAGACTTAAAAACATTTCTCTTGTACTAAAATTTATTAGTAGTAATACTATTAAGAAGAAAATTATTATTATAAATGTTAAATGTGTTGATTGATTTTCATCACTATTATTTTTTATAATCATTGATATTTTATATAATTATTTTATATAAAAAATATGCTTAATTAAAATAAAAAAATTTTTCTATATGATAACTTAAATTTTTTTAAAATTTACTGGATTATAATTGATCGACTTTAATATTTTTTTACTTTCTTCATCATATATTATCCAGTATTTTTTTTCATTATAAATTATTTCTCTATAATTTGGTAAAGTATATCTTTTTTCATTTACTTTATACCATTCTACTGTTTTAACTGCAGTATCTAAATCTTCACAAACTTTACTCATATTTGATTGATGAACCTGGCTAAAAAGTTTTCCAATATTAATTTCAAGATATTTACTAATATTAAAAATATTTATAATAATATTGTCAAGATAGGAATTATACTCTTGTGCTAAATTTAATATTTTTTCATTAATATTTTCTTTATTAAATAATTCATTAGTGCATATATTTAGTAAATTCATATTTTCTTTTATATCAGATAGTGTCTGTTTATAATATCCATCTTTATTTGTTGTTTTATCTATTATTTTTTTACAATCTATTATATTAGTATTTTCCGATAATTCTTTTTCTACTAGATTATTTGTGGTTATTATATTTATACTTTCATTTGGTAAATTAAAATAAACTTTTGCACCTGCTACCACATATAATATATCACATAGTGCATCCACTATTTCAACTGAATTTTCTGTATTTGTTGCATCTATTAATTCATTTATTTCTTCATGAATCAGTTTGTATCTTAAATTAACTTGTTTTTCATTAAATTTATCTGATTTTATATCAAACAAATCATAATATATTACTTTTTCTATTTGATATCCTTGAGTAATTACACCAAATAAATAATTAAACTCGCTTACTTGAATACATATATCGTCTGACAAAGTTAGCATTTTATATTAAATAATATTTTATGATATTATGATAATATATCAATTTTTATTTACCAAAAATTATATTGAGACCAATAATAAGGATAATTCCAATTATAAGGATATACCCAAGACCAAGGATAATAAGTTCTCCAAGGTGAATAAACTGGAACAATAACATCTGGATATTGATTATTTGTATTACAGTTTGAATTACAATTATTAGATCCACAATTTAAATTAATATTATATGATTTACCAAAATTATCTATTTGATCATTTTTTTTTGTACCAAAAAATATATATATTAAGACTAGTATAAAAATTAAAATTATTATCTTTTCCATTGTTTAATATTTATATAAGTATTAGAATAAAAATTGAAAACTTTATAATAAATTATATATTTATTAACACATATTATATGAATATTCAGTTCCCTAAATATCCTTTTGTTTGGAATTATGAAGATATGTATTTACCATTAGAATATACTAATAATATTATAAATGATGATGAAGTTGTTGAAATTGGTGACTCAAATCTGTCATTCTTAATTGAATTATTTCCAAAAAGTAAAATTGTAAAACAAATTCAAAAAATATCAAAAAAATACTGTCAAAATATTAATATCCATACTTGGTATTTAGCTGAGTGTAAGATCTTTGAAACTGATAATAACTCACTGACAATTGAAACAAATTCTAATCTTAAATATAAGGCAGATGTTTTTGCTTTTATTTTTGATCCAAATGATGTTTTTGATAAATCTATTTATGTTTATGATAAAAAAAATACAAAATATATTAATATTATAAAAGATAAAGAAAAAATTATCCCTAATATTATTCCTAAATTTTATATTCATACGCATAATATCAAGGGGATTTTTAGATTTAGTCCAAAAGATAATTCTATCATTAAATTTAATGATAATGTGATTAATCCTGTATTTTATACTGTTTTGAAAAATCTTATTGTTATTAATCAAGTATATTTTATTGACTGAAAAAATTGATTTTAATACTAATTATTTATATATCATATATACATTTATAAAAAATGTCTGCATTTACACAAGATGAACATAGATATTCACGTCAATCATATACTGTTGGTAAAGATATTATGACTAAATTATCTGAAACTAAGGCCCTTGTTATTGGATACAATATATTAGGTCAAGAAATTATTAAAAATCTTGCTCTACTCGGTATTAACTCAATTGATATAGTTAATAAAAAAAAATTATTAAATTATCAAAAAACTGGTCTATATTATTCTGTAGATCCTTTTAATACTGGTAATACTGATATTCCGATTGATGATATTAGAAAACTTAATCCTACAATACAAATTAATATTACAGATGTGTTCGATGAAGATAATGAATTTATTACAAATGAAATAAAAAAATATAATATTGTTATCATTACAAACACATCATACGATGATGCTCAAGAACTAGATAGAATTTGTAGAAAATTTTCTATTCCTTTTATTATGTCTGGATGTTATGGGCTTATGGGTTATGTTTTTAATGATTTTGGTAATCAGGATGATGAATTTATTGTTAATGATGTTGATGGTGAAATATATGAAAATCTTTTTATTACCAAAATTGAAGATGATCTTGTCACTTTTAAAGATAAACACAATTTAGCTGATGGTGATACTCTAGTTGTTACTTTGGATAATAACAAAGTAGTTGAACTCAAAATTAAATTTACACAAACTCCTTTAGTTATTAAACTTAAAGAACAATGTGTTATTCCTAAAGAAAATATTGTCAGTATTATTAAAAAAAAAAATCCTGTAACCTTCCAATTTAAGATGCTTAAAAATAATTATAACAAAATTGATGCTGTTGTGGCTGATTTCTCTGTTGATTTTAACAGAGCTAATGACTTACATGAACTACACAAAGCATATGATAAATACATTGAAAAAACTAATGAAACTCCTAGATCTTGGTCTATTGCGGATTTTGAATTATTTACATCTTTCATTACTGACTTTAATAATAAATCTAAAGATTTTATTACACTTGCTAAAAAATTCTGTTTTACTTTAAGAGGTAATTTACTCCCATTTGCTTCAATTATTGCTGCAGTTGCTTCTCAAGAAGCTCTTAAAGCACTTGGTCATAAATATATTCCTATTACCCAATGGTATTATCTTGATTATCTTGAACTCATTTCTGACGATGAAATTAATTCATTTGAAGATAACAGAGCTATTAATTATCGCTCAAATGATAAATATGAAGGAATTATTAACATTTTTGGTAAAAAAATGTTTGATAAAATTAAAAATACTATTCCTTTTATTGTTGGTTCTGGAGCTATTGGTTGCGAATTAATTAAAAATCTTGGTATGATGGGAGTTAAAACAATGCTTCTTGCTGATCCTGATCATATCGAAAAATCTAATTTATCAAGACAATTCTTATTTAATGATGCTGATATTAGAAAATCTAAAGCTCAAACTGCTGCCAATAAAATTAAAATATTTAATCCTGACACTAATGTTATTGTTTATGAACAAAAAGTATCTGGTGAATCTGAATTCGTTTTTAATAATGAGTTTCATCAAAATGTTGATATTTATCTTAATGCATTAGATAATGTTGATGCTAGAATTTATATGGATGAACAAGCTATTAAATATTCTAAACCACTTATCGATTCTGGTACTATGGGTGCTAAAGGTAATGTACAAGTTGTAATTCCTTATCTTACTGAATCTTATGGTTCTTCTAAAGATCCTGATGAAAAATCTGGTATACCTATTTGTACAATTAAATCATTTCCCTACAAGTCTGAACACACTATTCAATGGGCTAGAGAACTATTTGAAACTGAATTTAATCTTATTCCTAGTCTTATCCTTAAATATAAAGATATACAAAAACTTACTGAAACAAATGATGGTGATATCAAAATATTTTATCGACAAATTTTTAAATACACAAATTTTCAATTAAACGAACAAAGTTATTTTAATATTCTGTCTACCATCTTTTATGAAAACTTTTATGAAAATATTATTCAGCTTATTAATAAATATTCAAAACCAGAAAATATTGAAGAACTTGGAGACAAAAAATTACCCGAAATATTAGATACTAATCTCGAACTTTATAACAATTTTATGCTTTATGGTTTTAAAATTATGAACCAAATGTTTACTACTAACATTATTTGGGATCAATCTAATACTTCTTTCCATACCACTAATCCATTTATTTTTACAGATGATATTGATAAAGTTATAGTTGAAGAGGCTTTTAATGCTATTTCAATTATTGTTTCTTCTTTACCAAATGTTGTTAAAGTTGACTTTGAAAAGGATGACGATGATTTAGGTCATGTTCAATTTATTACTGAATGTGCAAATATACGTAATACTCAATATTCTATTCCTAAATCTGATGTTTATCAAACTAGAAAAATAGCTGGTAATATTATTCCTGCTATGATTACTACTACTTCTTTAATATCTGGTTTCCAAATATTAGAATATATTAAAATTATATTAAATTATTCTACAGACAAACATAAAACTATTGATAATGACTCTGATATTAACATTTATAAAAATAGATTTGTTAATCTTAATACTAATTATATTGATGGTATTAATCCTGGTAAACCTGAAAGAACTATTATCGGTAACTCTTCTATATCTGTATGGTCTAAAATTGATGTTACAAATGATCTAACCGAAAATGTTATTGAGGAGATTAATCTTATTACTAAAAATAAAGTTGAATATCTTACTTGTGGTTCTGAAACTATTTATGATGGTGACGATATTATTGTTAATAAAATTAACTTTCAACACAAAGTTTTAGCACTTATTATGATTGATGATAAACCTGTTGAACTTAAAATAATTAAAAATTAATTAATTTAAAAATTTTTATTTAATATTTAGTTATTATTTATACATATTTATGAATAAAATTTATAATATATTTAAAAATAATTTTTTAAGAATTGGCACTATTAATGGAAAAATAGGTCAATTTGGTCAATATAACTTTACTAATAACAAATATTCATGTAAATGTTGTAGTTCTTGTAATAAATTTTTTAATTGTGATAAGGTTATTATTGCTTTCTTATCTGGCGCTTTAGTTGGTTCTTTTATTACTAAGATTTACAAAAAAAATGAAATTAATTAATAATATTACTTTATATATAAAAAAAATAGGATATAATGGACACCACTAAACAACCCGATACCTTTAGTGATATTAGTTTCGGGACATTTAGAGAAAATAATATTTATCTTGATAAGGAAAATATATTAGAAGTTTTAACAAATGATATAATTACTTATTTTGATGAATACACTAAACATGCAATAGCTAATGGTTTAACTATTGGTAGTGAGATTAAAGTTGGATATATTATTTATTCAAAGTTGGTTGTTAGTGGTGGAAAAATAGCCAATCTATTAAATTTATTAGTACAGAATAAAAATCCTAATATCAGAATTCAGTCACAATGGGATATTGAGGGATCCGCAAATACCCCAATACAAACTATTAGAGGAATTGAAACTAAAGATGTTGATAAGATTAAAATTAAAGTTATTATTAGACCTAATGATAAAGATTTAGCAATTAAAAAAATTACAGGTATTGCTATTGAAAATATTAATAAATCTTCAAAAAAATTACAAGATTATTTAATAAAATATAAAACCATTATTGGAGTTGGAGATAATAAATAATTTTTTTTATAAATTTTTTATTTGACTATTTATTATATAGATTTTATGACTGATAAAAAATACAAAGTTATCTTAGTTAAATCAGGTATGTGTGGACATTGTAAAAATTTTGAACCTATTTTTGAGTTAGCTAGAAAAATGAAAATTGATGGATTTGATGATGTTGATTTTAAAGATTACGATTTTGCTGGATCTGATTTAAATTCTGATATGGAAAAATTTAAATCAAAGTATCCATCTTTATTTAACAAAATTGAAGGTTATCCTACAGTTTTTACAATTGTTGATGAAGGTGATAAAGTACATAGTGGTATGGTTGATCATACTGTAGTTTCTGATGATATTCCTGATACAGATAAACAATATAAGGAAGCTGCTATTAGATTTATTCAAAATGTTTCTAATGGCCTTAAAACTCTCGAATCTGATGGTAAAAGTTTGTTTTTAGAATCTGAAACTCCACAAACTGGTGCTGGTATTTCACATAAAAATAATTTACCTACTAATAATTCTAATTGTTGTTCTCTTTCTAATACTCATAGCCAGAATGGTGGTAATCCTTATTATCAAAATAATAATTATAAAAATAAATATTTAAAATATAAAAATAAATATTTAGAATTAAAGAATAAATTAAATTTCTAAAAAGTTTTTGTATAGGTTTTATTATTTTCTTTACTTTATTTATATGTTCGAAAATATTATTTTATTCATCATAATTTTTGTTGTATTATATTTTACTTTTAATATTTTTTTTGATACCAAAGAACACTTTTTCCTTAGTCCAAAACAAATTGAATTAGATGTTGGTTCACAGCAAAAAGTTTTTACTAATTATGATCAACCTATGAAAGATTTAGCTGGAGCTATTCCATTAGATTTTGATTATAAAGACTATTATAATACTACTTCTGATATGAATAAGGATTTAACATATTATTATAATGATGCTATAGATCAATCTAGAATTAGTGAAACTGCTTTTAATGTTGTTAATCAAATTGATAATGTTGATTATAGTAAAATTAGAACTGGTTTAGATAAATGTAATGCTAATTGTAAAGGAACCTGTTTTGAAGGAGGATATACTGGTACAGCTACTTGTTATCCTGCTCCTACTAGATCTTTTGATTGGGGTACTCTTTACAAAAATCCTACTTTCACTTATGGTTATAATGCCTGGGATAATCTTGATGATATTAAACAAGGATAAACTATCCTAAACTTTCACTTATCTATCTTTATCTTATTTTTTATTTTTTTTATTTTATATAATTATATATTATATAAAACAATAATGAGTTTTTATGTAAATAAAAATAACTACTACGATACTGGTTATTCTGTTGACAATGATTTGTTAGAAAATTTTAATAATTTTGAAAATTTTAATAATACTAATGTTACATCTGAAATGTCTGATAATAATTTTATGTGCTCAGATAATTTTAAAATTAATGGTAACCAAATTTCTTTTACTAAAAATAATTCTTCTGCTTGTAAAACTAATTGTATGAATAATAATAATTGTGTCGGTTTTAATTATAACAATTCTAAACGTAATTGTACTATTTTTGATGATGTTAACTCTCTTAATAACCCTGATAATAATAATTCTTTTTGTATTAAAAAAGTTAGTGGAGAACAATGTTATATTCCTAAAGCTAATATTCCTCTTCCTGGAATTTCAGAATCATCAATGATACAACCTGAACATCAAATTATTAAACCTAGAATTAGTGGAGTTTGTAAAAAAAATAATACTTCAGCTTTTGCTCAATTAGACAAATTATTTAGCTCTATGGATAAATCTACTCTAGAACAAATTCAAACTGAAGGACAGTTTGATACTCATAAAATTAAAGATATGTTAGATACACAAGTCAATCAGGAATTTTCTGATTCTGAAAATAATTTAGTTATTAATAATATAGATAATAATATAATGAGACCTGAACAAATGATGAGACCTGAACAAATGATGAGACCTGAACAAATTAATATGTTACCTAAAGAAATGATCCCAGGAGAAATTATATCAAATAATATTCAAGAAATCATTCCTGAACAAGAAGATATTAAAAATCTTAAAATGATAAGTCAAATGTTACAAGATCAAATTATGCAAAAACAAGAGGAATTAAGAGAATTAATTGAAAGAGCAAGAACTGAAGTAGAAAGACTTGAGAATGAAAGATCAGATGGGATTTTTTCTGAAAATATAC
>JACCDO010286255.1_pt1 | contig 17050 bp, 6 predicted proteins | sample 7446101 | NCBI WGS metagenome assembly JACCDO01 (sample SAMN15323440, study PRJNA562643) | freshwater metagenome | isolation source: river surface water | place: USA:Blue River Watershed | collected 2017-08-16 | reverse complement strand
TGCTGATGTTGCAGCTAAAGCTGCTGTTGCCTTTTTTACTAATGGTAGAAGTGGTTCATCTTTACCTGACTTTACTAATACCGATGAAGCAATAAATTATTTTGTTGATAAAAATGCTGGGGGACATGGCGGGAGTGAAACAAGAAGAAAAGCATTTGAGGCAGCAAGAGATTTCAAAGTCATACCATGAAAATAAATTTGTCAGAAAATATAAATCGTATAAAATCTTTGATGGAAATTAAAGACGAAGTTGAGTTAGAAGAATCGGAAGTTAATGAAGAGGGAGAAGAGACTACAGATACCTCATCGGACACATCTTCAGACACATCTTCAGATACATCTTCAGACACAGGTTCATCTTTAACTCCATGGGAAAGTGGGGTAGCAAGAGGACCTGGAAACCCAATTACAAGTGCAAAACGAGAAGATAAAACCACAAGAGGTAAAGGTAATCCGATAGGACCAACTAAATGGGCTTCAGGTAGAACTATGGGACCAACAGGTAAAAATTACAAATGATGAATAAAGAAATATTACTTTCAGAATCACTAATTAAACAATTACAACTTATTAATTATGATAGGTCTAAAACTTTATTAGAAAATAAAAAAACAGTAATAGTTGAGCAAAGTTCTTGGTCAAAAACTGAGGAAGGTAAACAAGTAATTAAGTTTTTAACAGATTTAGGTCACGATAGATTTGTTTTACAAAATGCAGCCAGTGCTAATAATGCATATAATTTAGCGGCGGTAAGTGCAATAAGAAAACTAACTGAAAAGTTAGTTGAGATTAACTATAATCAAACGGACCCATTTTTTAGGGTAACGGTATTAAATACTAAACCGGCAGGTGGAGTACAGAAATTTAAAGCGTTTGATTCTAATATGATTGATAAATTAAATAAAAATATAGAATTATCAGAAAAAGATATATCGGTAGACTTTAAAAATTTCACCACAACCGATTTAAGTTCTAACAGAACTATTGGTGGTACTTTCATACTTGAAGATTTTTATTTTAATTACGGTAGAATTTTAAATAGTGTAAAAGATTTAAACATACCTAACAATTATTTATTTCCTGATGGTGTATATAACTTCTTTACTCAATATTTTGGAGGTGATAATTTAAATACAATAAAAAGTAATTTACAAATACAAAACTTAAGTAACAGACCTAAATTAAATTCTGGTGATGGATGGAAACAAATATCATTTACAAGTAGGGTTACAAATGAAACACAATGGAAACCTATTGTTGAATCATTACATACCATACTACCTTTAGCATCTTTAGTATTAAATATTTTTGGGGGTCCTCCAGGAATGGTTATCGGTGGCGCATTAGAAACTATTGATGCTGGTTTATATGAGTTTTATGATGAAGACCCCTACATGGCTGGTTTATCTTTAATATTTGCATTAGTTCCTTTTACTGAACTCGCTCAAATACCCGGTTTTAAACAAGTAACAAAAGAAGGGGTAGAAGAAGGGTTAGAAAGATTACTATGGAAAAAAGTGGGCGGAGAAGCTTTAACGGAAGACGAAGAATTATTCTTAAAAGAACTTGCCAAAAATAAAAAAGTACAAGCTGAATTTACTCAAGCGGTGATTAACACATCTATGAGAAAAATTTTAGTAGACAATCCAAAAGGTTATATAGATTTATTGACGTGGTTTGTAGGGAAAGGATACTTATCTTTTGGTAAGTTTTCAACAATCATATACTTAATTTTGGGGACTACTGCTTGGGATTATTATGCATCGAAGTATATTGGTAAGTGTAGCGCAACTTTCAAATTTAGCGATATAATGGCACTTGTACCTCCTGGTAATGAATTATTAAGTGTTATTAAATCAATCGAACTACAACCCTTTACACAAACAAAAGAAGGGTGCGAAGCATTAGTACAAAGACAACTTGCAAAAAGAAAAGGAAAGTTACTTCAAGAATGGAAAAGAAATTACCAAAAAGCAGCAATCGGAACACTAAGAAGTTTAAAAAATAAAAAACAAGTAATAGACTCCTCAATATCTAATTCTTTCCAATTTGAGGTGGGGGTTATTCAATCAATCTTATATCAATGTGGTTTTACAAAAAAAGATATTATACTTACAGTAAAAAATAACAAACTTAATTTTAATCTTGCTAATCGCGTTAAAAAGGTTGTGGTATCAACGTCAGTTGGTAAAATAGTTGAGACAATTAATAACGCAGGTAAAGACACTTTTTATAGTAAATCACTAAAAAATGGTGTTTATATTGTTTTAATCTACACTGAAGATAATGAAAAACCATTAACAAGAAAAATCATTCTTGATGGTAGTACTTCAGGACCTTATAATTTTAGTTCAGAAGGACAAAAATTTAATTGGGGATATTACGATGAGTATACAAAAAAATGTATTGATAGTTTTCAAAAATACTTTAATTTATCCGTTGATGGTCAGGTTGGTCAAAGCACTTTAACTAAATTGATAGAGGTTGTAAAAGGTGAGAAGTGTGGGATTTTACAAAATAAAAGTGGAATAGAATTTACGGAAAAAAATGAGAATTTAGTAAATGATGAAACAATTTCTTCATTTATGGCTGAAACTGAAGCTGAATTAAAAAATATTAAGTTTGACCCTGAAAATATTACACCTGAGCAACAAAAACAAATTGATGATATTATGAATAAATATCTTATGGTCGACGAACAAAACCAAGATGAGGTAGTAAATAAAATAGAAAGTGAATTAAATTAAAAATATTACATATTTATTATTATGAGTAGTTTAATACTAGAAATAGACAGAATGAGAGAAATAATGGGTTTGGAAACAAATTCTAAATTTATTATTTCTGAACAAGTTAGTGTCTTATCTAAACTTTTACGTGATGCTGAAATAGCCCTTAAGGATGTGGACGATAATAAAGCATTAATAAAACAATTGGATAATTTAAAACCTAAGGGGGTAAAAAGACTAACAGCAGTAGAAATAGATGACTTAGCGGAAAAGTTAGCTAAAGAAGCCAATAACATTTCAACCGCAATGAAAACAACAGGGTTTGAGACGGCATCAAGATTAAGTGGTGCTGCTGAACTGAATCGTCTAATTAGGTCAACAGCGAGACGCGAAGCAGATTCACTTATGAATTTGTATATCACTAAAAGTTTAGAGAAAGTTTTTGAGAATACAACAGGTACATGGAATAGGGCTTATAATTTAGCTGCTCTTGATACTGAAGATATGCTTCAGTTGTACCAAACAGGTAAGGCTACACTTACCGAGGACGAACTAATTAGATTTTTCAAAACTCAATTAGAAGAAAATCTTAAAAAAAGCATAGATGACTTCAAATGGTCAAACTATCCTGAATTTGAAAGATGGTCAATGAAAAAATTCAACGATGTAAATGGAACTTTAGATAATATAATAAAAAATAATGAATCATACATTACGGTAAGTAAGTCCAAAAATAGATTTGAAGCTTACAAAAGTGCAAAGTTAGAAACCGATACAAAACTAATTGATATACAAAAAAAATATTTATCTAATTTTAGGTATTTACAAGGATGGAAAATGAAGATTCAAAATATCTTCAAAAGACCATCAGCCATAGAATCTTTTGAAAAAAATGTAGCACTCTTAAAAGGGTTCCCAACCGAACAAATATTCAGAGAAGTTAATAACAAAACATTACCAAATGAAGCATTTGCTGCTTTAGTTAGGAATGTTGCTTTTGATATTGAGCAGATGGCGACATGGGAAAAAAATACTTTAGAGCAATGGAAATCCTTGATGGATGAAGTTGGTGCTGTCGACCCTGAATTAGTGAAAGGAATGAATGAAGTTCCGATTTTTAAAGAAAAATTTGGGGGGTGGTTATGGCAAGAAGAAAATTTAAAGACGTTCATAGATAGACTTAAACTAAAATATGAAGGTGATATTGTAGAAGGTGGTGGTTTTTGGGGGACCGTATTTGAAGAAACTAAAGAAATTGGTAAACTTTTGACACTTTCTAAAACTTCATTGATAGCGTCAACAACAAATATTATTGATGGAGCTAAAGGTTTTGTCAAAGGAGTTGCAACAAGAAGATTCTTTTCATCAGGATTATGGGGAGTACCTTTTACCCCAAAACAATTAGGATTAATGTTATCTCGAAGAGGTTATGGTACGTTACCTTTAATCCAATCTTTTTTAGAAGCATGGTTTATATTACAAGTTTGGCAAAACATGATATCAAGTTTTGTTGCAATACTACAACCATTTTTTAATTTTGTTTGTGAAAAAACTATAGGCGCTTGGCTTGGAGTAAATTGTACAGACGACCAAAGAACAATTCGAGAAGCGTGGAAAGAAAGCCTAACCTCTATTTGGTTAGATTATTCAAGTTATTTAAATATTGGATTCGAACCTGGATTTTTAATTGATTTCGGTTCGTGGTTTATGAGTATTAGCGACGAAAAACAAGACCAAACAAAAATCAAACTAATTGGAGATAAAGATAAAGCATTAAAAAGTTTATGGGAGGCGATTCCTGAAAATAATCAAGAAAGATTATTAAAATCAGCAGAAGGAGTAAGTGGTAGCGATTTTCAAAATTTCTCAAGAGTAACAAGTACTGATAATAATTTTAGAGTTTTCTATCAAACCTTTATGAGAAGAAATAATTTAACAAAAGAGGAAGTTAAGAAACTTCACGAATCAAGAGTGATGACTGTTGCAAAAGAAACAAATTTAGGTTTAACCGCGGATGATTTAAAGAATTTAGTAAAGAATAAAAACTCCTTTGATATTGAAAAATATTTGAAGGTCGGTGGAGTAAAGGATAAAAATAATGTTGTTTATAAAATAAAAAGATTAGATACTGTTTACGATTACCAATTTATACCTCCAGACAAAGAAATACGATTTGGAGTACAACCTGTTGGTAACAACGATTCTTTTTATATTTATAAAGATGAGACAGATAAAGAGGTTGAAAGATTAAGTGCTGAACAATTAAAAAAATTAGGGTTTAATATTGGATATGATGAACAAGGTTTATTCACTTCTAAAGATAAAGCAAAAGAAGTTAGAGATGCGTTACAAAATGATTTCCCTGCGGTACCACAAAAACCACTTACTATACAAGAATTATTAAAAAAATTATAAAAATGGAAGACAACGGAAAAAAATTTGGTGAGGATAACTTCAAGCATTGGAAAGATACTTTCACTTTTAAAAGTGAAGATGATAAAAACCCAGGTCAATACAAGGAAGTTAAAATTAACATGGAAGATGTGATGGACAGAATTGACCATTTCAGAAAAAAATATGACGAGGATGATGCTTTTGTAAGAGCGGTAATTGACACACATGAGGATGTAGTTAAAATAATGTATACAAGTGGTTTGGCTGATATTCACGAATCTGCAAGACCAAGAGGATTGGCTTTAGTTTTAAGAACTTTAAATGAATCAAGAGGTGAGATGGAAATATTTTCTGTTGCAAGACCTGCAAACGGTAACTGGTTTTTAGTTAAAGGTGATTATACACAATCACAATTGGCTAACATGGATTTAGAAAAAAAGGAACCTGAAGATAAAGAAAAAAAAAAGGACATTAGTGGTTCCGAAGAATTAAAAAAAAAAGAACAAACAGCAATAAATCTTCTGAAAAGTAATGAGAAAGAAGGTCTAAATGATTTACCTACTAAAGTAAGAGAAAAACTTAGAGAAAAAATGGGTAAGGGTTGGACGACAGAAACGATGCCTTCCTTCTTAGAAAAGATTGTGGAAAAAAGTGAAATCAATTCAATTTTTAACGATAAGATTGAAATATTCAAATTAGATTCAAATGAAGACACCTTTGACTCAATTGTTGATAACTCATCACAGATATTTATTAAAAGAGGTTTTTGTAGAAGTTTGTATGTTGCAAAAGACAAAGCAAAATTAAACGAAAAACAACAAAAAGTTGTAGACCACATTTTAGATAAATGTGATAAAAAGTTTTTAGGTAAACTAGGTGTAAGAAATTTCTAATAATGTTAAGAAAATTAATACTTACTGAAAATGAAAAAAAACAGATATCGCATCTTCATCGTTTATTAAATGAAGATGTTGGTGCTACTTTGAAAGGTAAAACTTTATATAAGGGTTTACCTGAACCAAACACAGTTGTTAGACTTTTACAAAACGACCAAGAAATTAAAAAAACAACAAGTGATAAGGATGCTTTTTACGAAATAAAAGATATCCCATTGGGGTCTTATAAAATAGTTTTTTCTCATGAAGGTAGAGATAATAGTGAAGAAGACATCGAAATTGAAAGTAAATCCACATACGTAAGAAATTTAGGATTTAGAGAAACTCAAGATTCAAAAGAAGTGGCAGTAACGTCAGAAAAAACTCAAAGATTTACATTAATTGATTTACAAGTATTAGATTTAGATAATAACCCAATAGGTCCTACAAAAGTCGAGATTTTTGATGTTGAGGGAAATCCCGTAGACATTACACCAAACATGACAGATGATAATGGTGAGTTAACTTTAATTAAAATTGACGGTAATAAAAATCAAAATTTCAAATCAAAAGGTCAAGGTAAACCTTGGGAAGGTAAAACAAATATTACAATAAAAGTAACCTATAATGGTGTTTCTAATGAAAGTAATTACGAGGTTACAGTCAACAATGGTATTGAAAAGAAAGGTGAAGGTATTAAAAGACTTTACATTGTGGATGCCGAAACAAATGAAACAAGAATTGATTTAAGAAATACTAATAAATTCAAAATTGAAGTCCCTTTACTTAATTTCAAAATTACTATGGTGGATGAAGAGTTAGGAGACGTGTTACAAAATGTACAACTTAACTTATATTCAGATAGGGTAAATACTCAGCTAATCAAAAAAGGTATATCACCTGTTTCAGGTTATGTTGGTTTAACAAAGTCATCGAAAGGTGAATATGAGGACAAAGTAACCATTTATTTCACAGCATCAAAAAACAATTATATTACTAGAAAAGATAAAATAACTTTAGATAAGAATTTAGAAAATGATTTAAGAATTAATTTAACAAGAATACCTGATGCTGAACCACCAAAAGAATTAGATGAAAGAGCTTGTATTAAACTGACAAAATCACATTATAGAAATTTAAAAAGAGTTGATAAAGATAGATTAACGGTTAATGAATTAGGAGGTGTAAGTGCAATTAAAAAAACTGCAGCAGATGTTAAATCATGTTATATAAAGTATAGAAAGGAATATCCTAAATCAATGAAAAAAATAACAGATGCTCTTATTTATGTTGAAAATACTTTGGATTTTTTCAAGATGGATTTAACACAAAAAGACTTAAGAGATATTTATGGAGAAAGTAAAAATATGTCACTTAATAATTCAATCAGAAGAGTGATTTCTGAGGCTATCGAAACTAAAACCGAAAGAAGCTTAATAGAAGAAAAATTTAATTTTTCACTAATCGGTATCAATAAAAAAAATATCACTGAAACAAAAAGAGCGTTAAGAAACGAAAAGTATAATTTAATTAGATTTGGTTATAATAAATCTTTGGTTAGAGAATCATTTTTAGACGTTATGAAGGGTCTTTATGGAAATGATGAGACGAATGTATTAGCAGACATCAAAACTCGTTTAGGTCAAAGAATTGCTGACCAAGTTAAAAACAAACAAGAAGAACATGAAATGATTCTTTCAGCATTTAATGAATTACCTGAAGATATGATTGAAAGAGCAATCAAAGAAAATAGAGTTGACGAATTGAGTACTGAAGTAGCAACAAAAGCATTAGAAAATTATAAAACACAATTTGGAACTGAGGGGTTATCAGGAATTATGATTGCAAGTGTGGATGAAAATAAATTCAAACAAGAAGTTGCAAAACTTATTGAACCTGCAATTAAAGACATCACCACTAAAATGGACGAGAAGTTAAAACAAGTCCAAGATGCCGTTAGTGGTGGGGTAAATCCAACGGCTTAAAACAGGAATCAAGAGGTAGAACTCTTTATTCATAAACTTTTCAAAGAAAAGGGGGTGTTCACGTATCTAAGAGAGGTGTCCGTTTGGACACCTTTTCTTTTTTTAAGGGTATTTATTTATATGGAATTTTATATCAGAAAAAAAGCCACCCTACCAATCCTTGAAATTAATTTGGCAAAGGATGGGAGATTGGATTACAATTATATCAAAACAAATCTTACAGGTGCCACAATCACATTATCTATGAAGGATATTGAGACGGGTATCTATAGAATAACAAACGGAACATGTACATATGACTCTACTAATAACACAATTAAATACCAATTCACCAAAAAGAATACCTCCCATTTAGGAAGGTATGATGTTGAGTTCAAAATAAGTGATGAACAAGGAATTGTTGTCTTACCATTAAGGGATAAATTACACGTAACGATATTGGAATCCTTTGTGGAAAGTGACTTTTGTTGCTAAATGAAAAATTAGATTGAAAATACTTTCCCAACTTTCTTAACTAATCAATATTTATAAAAAAAAGTTTTTAATGGCTGATAAGAAGATATCCCAATTACCATATTTACCCCAATCGGGTATTACGTCAGGAGATTTAATACCGTTGGTTACGTATTACTCTGCGGTAACTGGAGACACAGTACATATTCTCGTAGGTGATTTACAAAATTATATATTAACAGGTTCTACAGGTTCATCTGGAACATCGGGTACAAACGGTAGTTCAGGTATAAATGGTACCTCAGGCACTAACGGAACAAATGGTTCTTCTGGTGTTAGTGGTACTAATGGTACATCAGGTTCTTCAGGTATAAGTGGAACAGCGGGTACTTCAGGAACTAATGGTAGTTCAGGTGTAAATGGTACGTCTGGAACAAATGGTAGTTCAGGTATTGATGGTACGTCTGGAACTAATGGTACATCAGGTACTAACGGAACTAATGGTACTAGCGGTAGTAGTGGAACTTCAGGAACAAGTGGTTCTTCAGGTACATCAGGCACATCAGGTACCGATGGAACTTCTGGAACAAATGGTACTAGTGGTACGGATGGTACTAGTGGTACTAACGGAACTTCAGGAACAAACGGTACAAATGGTACTAGTGGAAGTTCAGGAACTTCTGGTACATCAGGTTCATCTGGTACTGACGGAACATCGGGCACTTCTGGTTCATCTGGAACTAGCGGTTCATCTGGAACTAATGGTACAAATGGAACGAGTGGTTCATCTGGAACTTCAGGAAGTTCAGGAACATCAGGTTCAAGTGGTTCATCTGGTACTTCAGGGACAAACGGAACGAGTGGTTCTTCAGGTTCTAGCGGTTCATCAGGTTCTAGTGGAACAAGTGGTTCATCTGGAACAAGTGGAAGCTCAGGTTCATCGGGTACTAGTGGTACAAATGGTACATCAGGTTCAAGTGGAACTAGTGGAAGCTCAGGTTCAAGTGGAACTAGTGGAAGCTCAGGTTCAAGTGGAACTTCAGGTTCTTCTGGAACAAACGGTACAAGTGGTTCATCTGGTACTTCAGGAACGAGTGGAAGTTCAGGCTCATCAGGGTCTAGTGGTACTTCAGGAACAAGTGGAACAAGTGGTTCATCAGGGTCCTCAGGTACTAGTGGAACTAACGGAACGAGTGGTTCATCGGGTACAAGTGGTTCATCGGGTACAAGTGGGTCTTCAGGAACTAGTGGTAGTTCAGGTTCTTCAGGAACATCCGGCTCAAGTGGAACATCTGGTAGTTCAGGGTCCTCAGGTACATCTGGTTCATCAGGGTCCTCAGGTACTAGTGGAACTAGTGGTTCTTCAGGTACAAGTGGCTCTTCAGGTTCAAGCGGAACATCAGGTTCAAGTGGTACAAGTGGTTCTTCAGGAACTTCAGGAACTTCAGGTTCAAGTGGTACAAGTGGTTCTTCAGGTTCATCGGGAACTAGTGGAAGTTCAGGTGTAAACGGGTCATCAGGTAGTTCAGGTATAAATGGAAGTAGCGGTTCATCAGGCTCTTCAGGAACTTCAGGTGTAAGTGGTGCTTCAGGTACTTCTGGTACTAACGGAACAAATGGTACCAATGGTACTTCAGGCTCGTCAGGTATAAATGGTTCTTCGGGAACTAGTGGAACAAATGGTTCATCAGGTTCTAGCGGAACTTCAGGTAGCTCAGGAACTAGCGGTTCATCAGGTTCTAGTGGAACGTCAGGTTCAAGTGGTTCAAGCGGAACTAGCGGAACATCAGGCTCAAGCGGAACTAGCGGAACATCAGGCTCAAGTGGTACATCAGGAAGTTCAGGTTCTTCAGGGACTAGTGGCACATCAGGTTCATCAGGAACTAGTGGTTCTTCAGGTTCATCTGGTACTAATGGTACTAACGGTACATCAGGTTCATCTGGTACTAACGGAACATCGGGTTCATCTGGCAGTTCAGGTACGTCTGGTAGTAGTGGAACATCAGGGTCTTCTGGTACTAATGGAACTAATGGAACATCAGGGTCTTCAGGTTCATCTGGTACTGCAGGAACTTCTGGTTCAAGTGGAACTAGCGGTAGTAGTGGTTCAAGTGGAACTAGCGGTAGTAGTGGTTCATCTGGCACAAGCGGTAGTAGTGGTTCATCTGGTACAAGTGGTAGTAGTGGTTCATCGGGTGTATCAGGTAGCTCAGGTTCTTCAGGAACCAACGGCTCTTCAGGCTCTTCAGGGTCGAGTGGTAGTTCGGGGGTTTCAGGTTCAAGCGGTTCTTCAGGTACTAGTGGTTTATCAGGTGTAAATGGTACATCAGGAACTAATGGTTCTTCAGGTTCGAGCGGAAGTTCAGGAACATCAGGGTCAAGTGGTTCATCAGGTACAAATGGAACTAGTGGTTCATCAGGTAGTTCAGGTACATCTGGTTCAAGTGGTTCAAGTGGTTCATCAGGTTCAAGTGGAAGTTCAGGTTCATCAGGAACTAGTGGTTCTTCAGGTTCAAGTGGTACTTCAGGTACAAACGGAACATCAGGTACTAATGGAACTAATGGTAGTTCGGGTTCTTCAGGTTCATCAGGTACAAGTGGCACTAACGGAACTAATGGAACTTCAGGTACAAATGGAACATCAGGTTCAAGCGGGTCTTCAGGTACCTCAGGTACTAATGGTACATCAGGCACTAACGGAACAAGTGGTTCATCAGGTAGTTCAGGAACAAATGGAACATCCGGTACTAATGGTACTAACGGCACATCTGGGTCAAGTGGTAGTTCAGGTACTAGTGGAACAAATGGAACTAGCGGAACAAATGGAACCAACGGTACGTCAGGGTCAAGTGGAACTTCTGGTACTAATGGAACTAACGGAACGTCTGGAAGTTCTGGTTCAAGTGGTTCTTCAGGAACATCGGGAACCAACGGAACAAATGGTACTAGTGGCTCAAGTGGGACAAATGGTACTTCTGGTACTAATGGTACAAATGGAACGTCAGGTACAAATGGAACATCAGGGTCAAGTGGCTCTTCAGGAATAAATGGTACAAACGGTACGAATGGAACTAGCGGAACCAATGGTACGAACGGAACATCAGGAACTAATGGAACAAGTGGAACCAATGGTACTTCAGGTTCATCTGGCTCTTCAGGTACTAGTGGAACAAATGGAACTAGCGGAACAAATGGTACAAGTGGTAGTTCAGGTTCAAGTGGAACATCAGGAACGAATGGTACTTCTGGTTCAAGTGGAACATCTGGAACAAATGGAACTTCTGGTTCAAGTGGAACATCTGGAACAAATGGAACTAGTGGCTCATCAGGTAGTTCAGGAACTAGTGGTACATCAGGGTCAAGTGGTAGTTCAGGTTCTTCTGGAATTAGTGGTACTTCAGGTTCAAGTGGTACATCAGGTTCATCAGGTACTAATGGGACTTCAGGGTCAAGTGGTTCTTCCGGAACAAGTGGTACTAATGGTACATCAGGTACAAACGGTACGAATGGAACTTCAGGTACTAACGGAACATCGGGTACGAATGGCACATCTGGTTCATCAGGTTCAAGTGGTACAAGTGGAACTAACGGCACTTCAGGTACGAATGGTACTAGCGGAACTAACGGAACATCGGGGTCTAGTGGTATTTCAGGTTCAAGTGGAACATCAGGAACAAATGGTACTAACGGTACAAGTGGAACAAACGGGACATCTGGAACCAACGGTACTTCAGGTTCATCTGGTTCTTCGGGTACTAGCGGAACAAATGGAACCAACGGTACAAATGGAACTTCAGGTTCTTCAGGTACTAGTGGAACAAATGGTACTAGCGGAACTAATGGAACATCAGGTACTAATGGTACAAATGGAACTAGCGGGTCATCAGGAAGTAGTGGTATAAATGGGACTTCAGGGTCTAGCGGTTCTTCAGGGTCTAGTGGTTCTTCAGGTAGAAATGGCTCATCCGGTACTAGTGGTGTCGATGGTGTGACAGGTACTTCCGGAACTAGCGGCACAAATGGAACTAATGGTACAAACGGAACATCTGGAACAAATGGTACTTCGGGGTCATCAGGAACAAATGGTACTAGTGGTACAAATGGAACTTCAGGAACGAACGGAACAAATGGAACTTCTGGTTCGAGTGGAACATCAGGAACAAACGGTACGAACGGGACTTCAGGAACTAATGGAACATCGGGTACCAACGGTACATCTGGTACTAACGGAACTAATGGAACATCGGGTACCAACGGTACATCTGGTACTAACGGAACAAATGGAACTTCTGGTACCAACGGTACATCTGGTACTAACGGAACAAATGGAACTTCTGGTACAAATGGTACCTCAGGTACTAACGGAACATCAGGAAGTTCAGGTTCTTCAGGAACAAGTGGAACAAATGGTACATCAGGTTCATCAGGCACTAGTGGTACTTCCGGAACTAACGGTACATCAGGTTCTAGTGGAACTTCTGGAACAAACGGGACATCTGGAACTAATGGTACTTCAGGTTCAAGTGGAACATCTGGTACGAATGGTACCAACGGAACTTCAGGTACAAATGGAACAAGCGGTTCGTCTGGAAGTTCAGGTACTAGTGGAACAAATGGAACTAACGGTACATCAGGTTCATCGGGAACTAGTGGTACAAGTGGAACAAACGGTACCTCAGGCACTAACGGAACATCGGGGTCTTCGGGAACATCAGGTAGCTCAGGAACATCGGGGACTAGTGGAACAAACGGAACAAATGGAACATCAGGTACAAATGGTACTAGTGGAACAAATGGAACTTCAGGTTCGTCAGGTACTAGTGGAACTTCTGGTACTAACGGGACATCAGGTACTAATGGTACCTCAGGGTCTAGCGGTTCAAGTGGAACCTCTGGAACAAATGGAACTAATGGTACCTCAGGTTCTTCGGGTACGAGCGGAACAAATGGAACTAATGGTACAAACGGTACATCAGGTACTAGCGGCACAAATGGTACTTCAGGGTCTTCAGGAACCTCAGGTACTAACGGTACAAATGGTACTTCAGGTTCATCAGGTACAAGTGGTTCTTCAGGAACTAGCGGTACATCGGGAACAAATGGAACAAACGGTACGAACGGAACATCAGGGTCATCTGGTACAAGCGGAACAAATGGTACTAATGGAACTAGCGGAACTAATGGTACTTCCGGAACAAACGGTACAAGTGGTTCTTCAGGAACTAGCGGTACATCGGGAACAAATGGTACGAGTGGGACAAATGGTACATCAGGTTCGTCAGGTACAAGTGGAACATCGGGTACTAATGGTACGAATGGAACTAGTGGAACAAATGGAACTTCAGGGTCTTCAGGAACAAGTGGAACATCGGGTACTAATGGTACGAATGGAACCAATGGTACTAATGGAACTTCAGGTTCAAGTGGTTCTTCCGGAACGAGTGGTACCAATGGAACATCCGGAACAAACGGAACTAATGGAACATCAGGGTCTAGTGGTTCAAGTGGAACTTCTGGAACAAATGGAACTTCCGGTTCATCGGGTAGTTCAGGTTCTTCAGGTAGAAATGGTTCAAGCGGAACTTCAGGTTCATCGGGAACAAATGGTACGAATGGTACTAGTGGAACAAATGGAACGAGTGGTTCATCAGGTACAAGCGGAACAAATGGTACTTCAGGTACTAATGGGACTAGCGGTAGTTCAGGTTCGAGTGGAACGAATGGTTCAAGTGGAACTTCAGGTGTAAGTGGAGCATCAGGTACTAGTGGAACAAATGGGACAAATGGTTCATCTGGAACAAATGGGACTTCAGGTACAAACGGTACTTCTGGAACAAATGGTACTAACGGAACAAACGGTACCTCAGGTACTAACGGAACATCAGGAACGAATGGTACTTCTGGTTCAAGTGGAACATCTGGAACAAATGGTACTAACGGAACATCAGGAACGAATGGTACTTCTGGTTCAAGTGGAACATCTGGAACAAATGGTACTAGTGGAACAAACGGTACTAACGGAACATCAGGAAGTTCAGGTTCAAGTGGGACTAGTGGTACAAATGGTACGAGTGGTTCATCAGGTACATCGGGAACCAACGGAACGAATGGTACTAGTGGAACAAATGGTACATCAGGAACTTCAGGTTCATCAGGTACTAACGGTACGAGCGGAACTAATGGTACTTCTGGTTCATCAGGAACTAATGGAACATCTGGTACAAACGGGACTTCCGGAACAAATGGAACTAGTGGGTCTTCAGGCACATCTGGAACTAATGGAACTAGCGGTACAAATGGAACAAACGGTACTTCCGGTACTAATGGTACTTCGGGCTCATCCGGAACTAGCGGTACTAACGGAACATCAGGTACCAACGGAACATCTGGTTCAAGTGGAACATCAGGTACCAACGGTACATCTGGTACAAACGGAACAAACGGTACTTCAGGAACTAATGGAACATCGGGAACAAATGGGACTTCAGGTTCATCAGGGTCTAGCGGTTCTTCAGGTAGAAATGGTTCAAGTGGAACAAATGGCACAAACGGAACGAGCGGAACAAATGGAACTTCTGGTACAAATGGAACAAATGGTACTTCTGGTACGAATGGAACATCAGGTTCATCTGGTACTAGCGGTACTAACGGAACAAATGGAACTTCTGGTACGAATGGTACCTCAGGCTCTTCAGGAACAAATGGAACTAATGGAACAAGTGGTACTTCGGGGTCATCAGGAACGAGCGGCACCAATGGTACTTCAGGTTCTAGCGGAACAAACGGTACCAACGGAACATCTGGAACAAACGGTACTAGTGGTACTTCAGGGACAAATGGTTCTTCTGGTACGAATGGAACAAATGGTACTTCAGGCTCATCTGGAACTAGCGGAACAAACGGCACTTCTGGAACAAATGGTACTAACGGCACTTCAGGAACAAATGGTACCTCAGGGACCAATGGAACAAATGGCACATCAGGAAGTTCGGGTTCAAGTGGAACTAGTGGAACAAATGGTACCTCAGGTACTAACGGAACATCAGGAACTTCAGGTTCAAGTGGAACTTCAGGAACAAATGGTACTAGTGGCTCATCAGGGTCTAGCGGTTCTTCAGGTAGAAATGGTTCAAGTGGAACTAACGGAACGAATGGGACTTCAGGTACAAACGGTACTTCTGGTACAAATGGTACGAACGGAACAAACGGTACTTCTGGTTCATCAGGGACTAATGGAACATCTGGTACAAACGGGACTTCCGGAACAAATGGTACAAACGGGACTTCCGGTACTAATGGTACTTCGGGTTCATCCGGAACTAGCGGTACTAACGGAACATCAGGAACTAATGGAACTTCTGGAACTAATGGAACAAATGGTACTTCAGGAACTAATGGAACATCAGGAACGAATGGTACCAATGGTACCTCAGGTACCAACGGCACATCTGGAACGAACGGAACTAATGGGACAAATGGGACTAGTGGTACAAATGGAACATCTGGAACTAACGGAACTAATGGTTCATCAGGAACATCAGGGTCAAGCGGAACAAGTGGAAGCTCAGGGTCAAGTGGAACTTCTGGAACAAATGGTACATCTGGCGTAAGTGGATTAAATGGTACTAATGGTACAAGTGGTACCAACGGTACAAATGGAACGTCAGGTTCAAGTGGGACAAACGGAACTAGCGGAACGAATGGTACGAACGGTACTTCTGGAACAAATGGAACATCGGGAACTAATGGAACATCAGGAAGTTCAGGGTCTAGTGGAACTAGCGGAACGAATGGTACCTCAGGTACTAACGGAACTTCAGGAACAAACGGTACATCAGGTTCTAGTGGAACATCGGGTACCAACGGCACATCAGGGACGAATGGTACTAATGGAACAAGCGGTACCAACGGAACATCAGGAACAAATGGTACATCTGGTACAAATGGAACTTCTGGTTCGAGTGGAACATCAGGAACTAATGGTACCAATGGAACTTCTGGAACTAATGGAACGAGCGGTTCATCAGGTACAAGCGGCACAAATGGTACCAACGGAACATCAGGAACAAATGGTACTAGTGGTACTAACGGAACTAGTGGTTCATCAGGGTCTAGCGGTTCTTCAGGTAGAAATGGTTCAAGTGGTACTAATGGGACAAATGGAACAAATGGTACTAACGGTACGAGCGGAACTAATGGTACTTCTGGTTCATCAGGAACTAATGGAACATCGGGTTCTAGTGGAACATCGGGTACTAATGGAACAAGCGGCACCAACGGAACTTCAGGTACTAACGGAACTAATGGTACTTCAGGAACAAATGGAACTTCGGGTACTAACGGTACCAACGGAACTTCTGGAACTAATGGAACTAGCGGTTCATCTGGTACAAGCGGAACAAACGGCACTAGCGGTACAAATGGTACCAACGGAACATCAGGAACAAATGGCACTTCTGGCTCAAGTGGAACTAGTGGTACAAATGGAACTAGCGGAACGAATGGTACAAACGGAACGTCCGGAACAAATGGAACTAGTGGAACTAATGGAACATCTGGTTCGAGCGGTTCTTCAGGTTCATCGGGAAGAAACGGGACAAATGGTACAAATGGT
>JACCDO011054407.1_pt1 | contig 17052 bp, 13 predicted proteins | sample 7446101 | NCBI WGS metagenome assembly JACCDO01 (sample SAMN15323440, study PRJNA562643) | freshwater metagenome | isolation source: river surface water | place: USA:Blue River Watershed | collected 2017-08-16 | reverse complement strand
TGATGCCGGAAATGCTCGCATCCGTAAGATTGTGGGATCCACTGGCGTGATATCGACGATTGCGGGTACTGGAAGCACTGGTTACAGTGGTGATGGAGGTGAAGCGACATCAGCTGCATTGAATTATCCACAAGGTGTAGCACTAGATTCGTCAGGTACGTCATTTCCTCTGTGCTTTCTCGCTTTTATTGTTACTGCTTTTTTTAGGTTGCAACATGTATATCGCGGACACGAGTAATAATCGAGTCCGCAAGATGACAGTATGCAATAGTCCCAGGTACTGCTTTTGATTATATGGTTTCTGTAAATTGTTTCTTATTTTGCGTTTGTTTGTTATTATTTAGTTACTCGCCCAGCGTTACGCCAAGTGTACTTCCTACGGCAGTACCAAGCACAGCAACACCAACTGTAACGCCTACCTACTATCCCTCACTAAGCCCAAATTCTATAAGTATAATCACTACCATTGCGGGAACAGGAACTGGAAGTTACAGCGGAGACGGCGGACAAGCTACGAGCGCCACAATGAATGTGCCAGCTGGAATCGCTATTGATTCAAATGGGGACGTCTTCGTTAACGATTATAGTAATGCCAGAGTGCGCAAGATCACGGTATCCACTGGCATCATCACCACGTATGCAGGAACGGGCACTGGCAGCTATAGTGGCGATGGGGGTGTTGCAAGTAGCGCTACTTTGTACTATCCAAACGGATTATGCGTTGATAGCTCCGGTACGTGCCGTCTTCACATGAAATATCTCTAAAGTATCGCTTTCTCTAACTACTCTCCTTATTAGACAACCTGTACATCGGCGATCAATGGAATCACCGCATTCGCAAAATCGCTGCATTAACAAGCATCATCTCAACAATTGCAGGCACTGGTACAGCTAGCTATAGCGGGGATAATGGAATAGCTACCAGTGCCACAATTAAGCACCCTGTTGGAGTGGCTCTGGATACATCTGGTAATTTTATTGATTTATTGCATAATTATTCCACCTAACTATTTCGTCACAGGTAACGTGTATATCAGCGACTCGAGCAATAACCGTGTCCGTAAGGTAACAGTATCTACGGATATCATCACGACTATAGCAGGAACAGGTGCATCAGGGTATAGTGGTGACGGGGTTCAAGCTACATCTGCTGCCATTAAGAATCCCCAAGGAATCAATCTGGATAGCTCTGGGAATGTCTACTTCGGTGATAATACTGTGTACAATGTCATCCGCAAGATCACCGTGTCTACCGGGATAATCAGCACTGTTGCAGGTACTGGCAGCACTTCAGGAGGGTACAACGGCGACAATTTACAGGCTACGAGTGCGACACTGAACAATCCGCTATCTGTGGTATTAGACAGCTCCGGAAATTTATATATTTCTGATCGTGGTAACAATCGCATACGCAAAGTCACCGTATCCACAGGCATGATCACTACCGTGGTAGGCACTGGTACCGCCTCATCCACAGGTGACGGATCCGCGGCTACTTCCGCTACTATAAATGTGCCTTTCTATATCCGTTTGGACAGTTCGGGCAATTTATACATCGCTGAAAGTGATGGCAATCGAGTGAGAAAAGTTATTGCAGTCGCCACAGACATACCGACAGCAGCACCAAGTGTAGTTCCAACTACTTCTATTCCCAGGTACCTGGTACTTGTTTTGCCTAACCTATATTTTTCAATCGTTAATTGTTCATCAATGTCTAGTGCACCCCCTACTACGTTGCCGTCGTATACCCCAACGTCAATTCCAAGTGTCATCCCTAGTGCGACTCCAAGTGTCATCCCCAGTGCGTCACCAACTACAACTCCCAGGTATGATATTAATTCCCTCGCTACTAGTTATTATCCTCATTAATCTTGTATTGTATAGTTGCATTCCCACGTTGACCCCAACAGCAGAGCCAACTGTTGTTCCCACCACGATACCAACATCGACTCCAACTGTCGTCCCTACGTATTCTCCGTCCGTTACACCTACGGAGTACCCGACGTACCTCAGCGGTGTCCATGTTTACTTCCAAGTAACACAGTTGCTGTATAATGTGTCTTATTCCGACTATGAATTGGCGAAGGTGTCGAATGATGCAGTAGTCACGAAGACCATAGTCGAGTCCATAGGTTATGACATAAAAGATGCGGATATATCAATTACATCCACCACTACTTCAACGAACAAGGCGCGTGGTTTATCTACGGCATCTTCTTCACTGCAGTTGGATTATCATATTGATGCCGAGACATTTATCTTCATCGATTCTGCCGTTGCAACCGAGGCGTTTATGCAAGCATTGAAAAGTGCTATAGAAAGTGGTAGTTTCATAGAGTCGTTACACGATTATTCTTTGTCCACGAATAGCACTTTAATATCCAGTACTTCCAGCAGCGCAATATTCACTACTGCGTTACCGACCTCTGCCCCGACTGCAATACCATCATCGTCGCCTTCGTCAGGTCCTACTGCATCCCCAACGAAGGCACCGGTGAATCTAGTGGCTGCAAATGTATTAGGTACGTCACTGACATCCGAAGTGGTCAGAAAGAAGACAAATTACTACCTAGGAGCATACCTCGCATATTTCCTTGCGATCTACGTGATTATATACTTGATCTCGTATTCTCGACTGGGTACCAAGACCATTGCCAGGTTGTACGAGTCCGCATACGATTCAAAGATCTATAGCAAGTTTACCAACGAATTGGACGTGCTGTCGGAGAATGCCGAGATAAACGACGTGTTGATGAGGATATACGATAATAACAAGCGTGTGCACAACACGGTGAAGTTAGAAGAGGAAATAAAGAAAGTAAAAGGCGCGTCGGCCGTGGAAATCTTTAACATCGACGACGACGATGACGAGGAGGATAATGATGCGACCAACGACACTAATCGCGGCGAATTAGCTAAGTCCAAGTCGATGAAGTCGTTCCGCCGCACCTCCATTAACACGCATTTGCTCAGTATGATGAAGAAAAACACAGAGAAATTTTCGGTTGGGTTTTTTGAATATCTTCAACAAAGACGCACTCTGTTGGGCAGTCGCGGCATATTCTATCCCAATGGGTACAGCGTGAAAGTGTGTGGGTGGTCGTATGCCTTACCCATCGGGTTGGTGGAGAATGTCATACTTTATGTGTGCATCAACCACGCGTTCTTCAACTGTTTCTACTACATCAAAGGAAGCAAGCTGGGTCGACACGGCACCAAACTGGTGTATATATGCCGCGAGGTAGTTGTATTCGTACTGTCCCAGTTCTTCTCGCTTCTAGTCGCGTACATGGGAATGACTGGCACTGGCACCGACATCATTTTCAACGTGTTCATCGTCGTTCCCATGGCCCAAGTGGTTGGCTTTGGTCTGGTGTCGTTGTACACGTGTCCTTGCACCGATAGTGTTGAATTTCACGCCAAATACTCTCGTCTTCATGGGTACGTACTGCTGTTAGGTCGGATCGCATTGTTGCCGATACTGGCAATCATATTTGGCGCCCTGGTTGTCGCTTGCATCTTCAGTACCACGGCAGAAATAGGTTTAATTATAGCTAGTTATGCGGCAAATGTTCAAATATTTGGCATATTCCAACGGTTTTTCACCTGTGCGCTTCAATTCGTTGACGGCTATTACTTTGAGTTCAGTGTGCTGCAGTACAAAGCGCTTTCTGTCGGCGGGATCTACTTGGAGCGGATTGTGCATGAGCAACTAAAGAATAACATTGATTTCACTGCGACCAAAACGAAGTATTTGTGTGGTATCGTGACTGTTATTGCAGTTGTACAGGGTGTCAAGGCTGTAAACATCGCAAAAGAGCACGTAGTAATCGAAATGAATACTACCAAGTCCAAATTACATAGTGATGACATGGAGGATGACGTGTCATTCGGTAATATTTACAATACCTGCGATGATGTAGAAACCATTCAATATAATCATGAAAGCCAAACATCGCCAGCAATAAGGACAAGTTTAATGCAGTATAAAGCAGGACAAAGTATCGACAAAGAAGAAGTTGTAGTCGATGATAAGCCTGAAGATGAGGTCTTTTACGACACCGTTTACAACGATTCTCCATCAGAGAATATTCAGTACAGCGAGGGCCACACCGCAGCGATGCGAGCAAGTTTAATGCAGCATAAAGCTCGGCAAAGCATCGAAAAGGCGACACCGAATAGCAGATCAAGCACTGTAACGACTAAACTGGTTCCGCCAGCGAAAGCGAACGACCCCCCTCGTATCGATATTGACAGCATGACATTTGAACAGATCTTGAAACAATACAGAAAAGAAATGTCAACTGACAATCAAGAAATGTCTCAAAGCATCACTGAGAATACGGATGATACTATCGATGATAAATTATTCGAAGAATGGAAAGTGAGTAAAAGGAAGCAGTTCAAACAAGGCACCCGTTCTTCATTCGTGGAAGCATATAATAAGTACGAAGATTTGTTTTCCAAGAATATGTACAACAGTGTCAGGAAGTCCGGCGGCCATAGAGTGGATACAGCGACGGGCAGCCCGTTATTGTCAGCAGCAACTCGAACGGTAACCAGCAGTGATGCCAACAATGCCGTTGACAACGACGCGGCTACCGACTCGGCGAGTCATACCAGGAAGCTGTACTCGCAGCAGAGTTTCAAGGCCAGGATCTCGTTGGATCACAAGAACAAGAGGAAAATATAACGAGAAAAATCTTCCGCAAGAGTGACAGGCCGGGATAGTCCCTATATGTAACATTGACGTAACGGAATAATCATTATTTTGTATATTTTTGTAATCTTATTTTGAATCAACATTGCTCTGTTGGACTCTTTTGCATGCAATTGGTAGACGCACTTGCCGCCCAACGAAGGTATCCAATCATTCTCTGCGAAGGTGTTGTGCCGGTTACCGGTACCTTTATTTCAGCGATCGTGTAAAGGAATGAGTTCTACCAGAATATTAATATAGTGAGTGTGACTAAGCGATAAAGGTAAAGGAGCGATAAAGTAATTTGATAACAAAGTAAGTAAAGTAATAAAACAAAAAAGAAATAGTCAATAAAAATGGATAAAGAAAAGAGTAAATCAGCTGGTTGGTATCCTGGTAAATACTACAACTCATTCGTTCGTTCAAGAAAAGAGAAGAAAGCAGCCGAAGGACTCTCACGTGACTTCGACTCTGACAATGATAACCCTGTCGACGATGTCATTACCGCCGCGAACGCAGTCGGAGGCGAACAAGATTGCGATGATTACCAAGTTGTTGCTGCAAGTGGAAGTAATGAAGTATCTGGTAAATCAACTAAAATTAAATCGAATTTCTTGCCATCAATATTGCCTGTTGGCCCCGTTGGAGGAGGCGGAAAAAGCGAATTAAATGTAGGAAAAATCAGATTAATCTTGAGTAATTATCAGTCCATGGGAACGGGAGATATGGTTGCGAGTCCCGTGATATACGTGGAGATAGAAGGGGTGCACAAAGTGTTCAAGAACATCAATAATGCAAGTAATATTGTTACAAATTTCTATTTTAGTGACATCAATTCTGATATTTATATATTACTGATTGATGAAAGCGATGGACTCATAAAAGGTCGTATTATAACAAGTATATCATCGTATATGACATTGAAAGGACCTAAAGACGATGTTACAGAATGGAAGCTATTTTTACCATTGAATGACACCAGCAGCGCAGTGACTAGCTCAAGTATTTCAACGTATCAATCTTGTCACTATACACACGTGAATGGAATGGTTAAAACACGTGAGATATTTCCTATACTTAATATAAACACTACAATTGAATTACTCATACCATCACCAGTCATGCTATATCTCAATTACCCCGCTACTGATGTGAGCGAGGCGAAAAACAATGCGGATCCAAACACGTATGAAAGAGACATCCAAAGAGTAATAAATATCGTACAGACACCACCTATATTTGTTCCATTTCTTACGTTTCCAGAGGGATTTGTACTGATTGGATTGGTCAGTCTAGTAGTGTTCGGGATAAGCATCTGCTATGTGCCATTTGTTGTTTATGGAACGATTCTTCTCAACGGTTTACTCGCACGACCCAATTATTCGTATGTCACTCAGTATATGCCGACTCGCGACAAAAATTCCACTGCTACTAAGGCCCCATTGATGTCTCATCAATATGTGAGTCTCAATCTAAATAGACTAAGAGGTATTGTGTGTATAATGGAGAAGCTGCAGAACATCACATGCTTCGTCGACATGAACATGTCCCTCATCTTCTACACATTATTCCTGGGTTTAACGGTGTGCACGTCCATCTTTTTGATGTTGTTCTCTGTCAAATTTGTTGTATTCCTCGGTTTAATGATTGGTTTCTTGATCCTAGTAATAACGAATGCACCGACCAAGAGTCAGGACGATACCGAGATCCAAAAATATGCTTATGGCTACATTGTATACCGTCGTTTACACGCTTTTTGGTGTCGTATTCCAAGTACTGTGACCGCCGAGCACCGTTATATCAGCTCGTTACAGAATATAAATCCCCGAAAAGGAGTGTACAAAGAGTATTTCAAGGATACGGAAATAGTGACAGACAGTGCTCCTGATAGCACCACTCCCGTGGTCGAGAAACCAACGGTTTACACCACTGCCGTTTCTGGTATCGAGAATAGCTCGGAGAGTACGTAGTTTGATTCCTGTAATATAAATAAAATGTTTATTAAACACTATGTGGACGGACGCACTGCGAGACGCGAACGAAGAGAAAGGCGGCAAGCGGTGTTTGCGTTATTTTCATATAATTACATGGTTCTAAGTCACTTTCGATTTGATTACTTTCTCTAAATGCTTGATCACTCTAGTTCTAACGGATAGATCCTGGTCCTTAACGGCTATTCTTACCCCACTAATTTTAGCGAATGGAAATTTGAATGTTGTATCCGGTACACCCATGATACAATTGTTCAACTCCAAATCAAGATGCTTCACTAATGCTTTGACAGCGGACGGGCAGAAGAACATGCCGCGCACAATAATCGAGTGGATTTTCTTGTATGTGTAAAAAGTGTCCAATATAGACACGTAGTGCATCAGGTTTCTTGCACCGGTCGGCATGTAACAGTCAATGTCACTCTCGTTCGTATATAAGATTTCATTTGGATCCGCGGCGAACGATCCGTCTGCTTGTAAGATACTGTCATAGTTGGACGCCACGATCTTGCACACATTACTGATTGTTGCGTCCTCGTTGAACTCGTACTGCCCGTTGATGCTGATGTCGTGGCCAGTTAATTCGTCAGCGCGAGGCTGGACCTTGTAATGCATAACTTCTCTGTCGTCCACGAAATGGACGATATAGATGACGTCACTGGACTCATTTTTCACGATATATTCTACTGCACTGTGGATCGATATGGGATCAGGATTCTTGGCGAAGTAAATAAAGGGTTCGTTAGCGATGCGTTCGAGGGAGTCAAAACAATACTGCAGTAAGTACCCATGCACCGGATGAGACGTCTCTATCATTTCGTGGAAAGAATTAAAGCGCATTCTCCGCACCGGCGACATCTGCGCGTTTAACTCAGTTCCATCTAATGACTTAGTGGGATAACGATTTTCTCTTTCTACCGTCTTTAAAGGATCAAAAACCGTTTCCTCGAATTCGCTTTGCTTGTTATATGCATCTACTATCGCACTACTGTCTATGTTCTTTTTCTCGTTCAAATGGCCTAAAATGAATATCGCAGAGGAGTAAAAGTCAACCCTTCCGAACATGTACATGACTATGATTCCTAGACCTAGCAAATACACCACAAACCACAAGAACACGTCTGGGGTCAAGACGATGTTGCCCAATAGACCCAGTAGCACTGCGACGAGACTGAAGATAATCTGCCACCATTTGGCGACCACCAGTCTCGCAAGCTTCGGTCTGTACAATTTCAGCAATAAACTCGCTCCGGAAAATGCAAACAATACTAATAAGAAAGAAATGGCAAATACACCTCCAAAACGGTCAATACCTTTCTCGTCTTCCGGTTTAAATATACACAAGAACAGAAAAATGGAGTAAAGAGTGAAGCATATGATACTGCTATACGTGACCCCTTTATACTCCGCAGCAAGAGCTTGCGGCATTACCTTGTCTTTAGCCAACCGCTGCAACAGCCCCGAGACTCCAATAATCGCAGTGAGAACACCACCGCATAAGATCATGACGGCATCAATACATAACACTGTCCGAAATGCAGGACCGCCAACAATCTCAGCCATGACTGCAAGCATGTCACTTGGATGTTCATAAATCAGATCTAACGGCATTACCATCATAGATATAAAACTCAATAAAGGGTTGTAGATGCCTACTAATAGAGCCATCCAATTGACAGTGCTGATGAAGATAGTGGGACTCTTCATGGATTCTACGTAATTCGCTGCAGTCTCAAACCCCGTAATGCCTAAAAGAGCAGTTGAATATCCAAAGTAAATACTCGCAGCTACACCATAACCCATATATGCACCCGTTGACGATCGCACAACGGGTAGATCCGTATTCATATTATGTATGAAGACATCAAAATTATTTTGACAGCCATAAACGAATCCCCATATGATAAGAACTGATAAGACTATTACGTGTGTCGTAAAGAGAAATAATGTAACAGTTGCCGATTCTTTGAGCCCACATAATGTAATTATGCCGAATCCAGCTAGTATAAGTATAGTGAATCCTCTAATATCTACTTCAGGCCAAAGTAGCGATAGATAAATAACAGAGCTAAACGCCGAGACGATAGCTGTTGCTGTATACGATAGTAATGACAAACACGCTGCAATTGCAGCAAAAAACTTGGAAGAAGTGTTCAATAATAAGTTGTATGTTCCTCCATTCACGGGTAATGCTGTAACAACCTCACTGTACACTTTTCTAAAGAAATACAGCACCAAAGTGACCAATAATAAACCAATTGGTGCTAATTTACCTCCTGATGCTGCACATATACCAGCTGTATACAAACACGAACCTAATAAATCACAACCGGCAATACTTACACTGCTAATAACTCCTAACTTTTCTTCATGGTGAACAACTTCACGAGTTTTTGTCTTATCAATACTTAAAGTTATAGCAGGATTAATCGAATCTGCAACCACCATGCAATCTGTGCCTCCAACCAACGACACACCAATGACTCTTTTGGTACCCCAACCAGTGAATGTACCAGTTAATTGTCCTTCCTTCAAAATGTTTTCTCCTAGTCCGAACTGAGGCGCTTCATAATAGTCTTCTAAATCACGAGGGCCATCGTTAATACCAATATCGATTTCACGCAATCGTATGTCTTGCAGCGCTCTGGCTTCGGGTGACATTTCGCTCCCCGAGCTGTTTAGACGCTCAAAATAAAATGAGTCTGTTGAATTGTTATTACGTCGCAGATTTCCTGCTTCAATTGAATTTAATTCCACTTCTTTCTTATTCATTTTATCGATGCATCCACTCCGTCCTCGGGCTTACACTCCTTCGAGAAGTTGATCACTGCGAGGTACACTCGATTTTTCCGGAATAGGTATTTTTTATTTTTCAAAAAAAAACAGGGATTAGGGGCCAAGGGTTGAAGTGTGAAAAGTGGATGGAAAAGAATATCACAAAATTCTCTTTTGAAATCGGAAAAATGATCAACTCACTGCTAAACATCTTGACGCCGCACCGCAAACGGTGCTACCTGTTCAACGAGGGGTCCGCCAATGACAAGAAATTATTAGGTTCACTTACTCACTTACTCAACTCACTCACTCACTCACTAATGTACTAATAGGTTTAAAAGGCAGTCATCTTTGCGAGATGTTTCGATTGAAACTGTCTGTTCCACCTGGTTTCATTGTCACTACAGAGTGCATGGAAGAGTTCAAGAATCACTACCAGAAAATGACTGCGTTACCCAAAGAGTTACTGTCCGAAATTGAAACAAAAATCAAAGAATTGGAAAAAATAATAGGTAAATTATACATTAATGATGACAATATAACATAGTATTTACATTTTTGTACATAGGAAGAAAATTCGGGGGCGTTAAAGAGTCACCATCACTAGAATTTCCATTATTACTTTCAATTCGTGATGGTAACAATATGGTTCCCAGGTAATTCTTCATTCGATTCTCGTTTCTAATACCTAAATCACTTGCTCAGTATACCATTCTCCGAAAACACCGTATTGAATGTGGGTTTAAATGATGCCGTTTGCAATAATTTCATTTCAGTAACCAACAATCCGAAGGTAAAACTGTATTTCGACCTTGAAATATTCTATTTACTCACTCACTAATTGATAAAAAGTTTATGTTGAACCTTTATCGACGATTTCTCATGGATTTTGGCAAAGTTGTGTACGGCATCGACGATGCTTGCTATCAAAACGTGATAAACACTCAATTACTGGAGAGCAAAGTCAGTAAAATTGAGGATTTTTCAATATCTGATTTGCAAAAAATTGTGGTAAAGTTCAAGGATTTGGCAGATGTACCTTCGGATCCCTTCAGACAACTTGAATTGATCATTATCGCCTCAATAAAATCATGGCACGATAGTGGCAATGTTCAACGTCGACGTGATATGGGACTAAGCGATGCAAATAATGCAATTACTATTCAATCGATGGTTTATGGCAATCTAAATCAACGCTCTGGAAATGGAGAATGCACCACCCGAAATACTATAACTGGTAGTCCTGAGTTAGTAGGTGCCTATACTGTTATGTGCGAAGGTGATGATACCATAACCTCAAAACCATTTTTTGACTTGGATTATATCAAGCATGAGGCTCCAGCGTGTTATGCCGACTTGGTTCAATCTGTTAAATTAATTGAGAAACACTTTCGCGATGCACAAACCGTTGAATTTACAATTGAAAATGGTCATTTGTATATTCTGGAGACATCAAATGCAAAGAGAGAGCCTCACGCTGCGATCAAAATTGCTACCGACATGGTAAACAACAACGTGTTAACTGAACGTGAAGCAATCATGCGTATTGACCCTAATAGTATCTCAACAGATAGTTCTTGTGCGAATGTAATTGCTTGGGCTATGAAATTCAAACGTTTAGATGTTTACACCAAAGTTTCATCTGTGGCAGAGGCCAAACAAGCATTTAGTATGTACGCGGATGGTATTGAATTAGAGTGTAGTAAGCTTCTCATGACAGAAAACCGAATTGATTACTTGCGCAAGTTTATCTTAACTGACTGTCCTATTGAACGAGAAGAAACGATTGGTGTCATTATGTCTATGCTTGAAGGTGATATGAAAGAGCTCTTTATTCCGTACGGAGTGCATAAACGTATAATTCTACACACACTATCCGATATTCCTTGGAATGTAATATGCCCCACACGTTCTGCATGCCTACAAAGCGATTCTCATTCTATGTGTTGCAAGGCAGATGATGCTACATACAATCCAAACAATTTGACTTTAGTCTTGAATAAAGCGTTGATAAAAGTCGTAATTAATGTAGTAACATCGCTATTCAGTGACGGTATTATGATTCGATCACCCGAGTTAATGTTGAATCAAACGAACGAGGTCAATCAGTTACAACTATTGCTCAACACGGTGAGTGAAATAATGAATGGGAATAAAGCTTCTGCGTATGTGCGATTTGGTGTTCAATTGAAATCACCTCGATCGTGTATTCTAGCTGACAGTTTGCCATTACAAAATATTGACTTTATGGGCATTGATACAGAAAAATTGACAACATTTACCATTGGAGATGATGATTTTGATCCCAAAAAAACAGCGCTTGACTTACGCGGAGTGGGTTTCTTAATCCAATACGCATCTCGTAAAATCCGTAAAGTAAATCCAGTTATCAAACTAGGTTGTTATGGTTGTTACGCCAACGATCCCACAAGTATCCTTTTCATGGATGAATTAGGCTTGGATTATATCACAACCAATGACAGCAAAATGTTACCATGTGCTATTATTGCTGCTGCGCAGAGCCACATTCTGGGTATGGTAAAACAGCGAGAGATTGAAGACTCAGAGTACGTTTTCTGGTTGAACTTGGATAATCAATTATTTTGAAGTTATGACTCCCCGCATTTCTAGCAGCAATCCATTATTTGTAATTCATAAAATGCTGCTCTCGATACAAGAATTCTATTTTTCTGCAACAAATGTATGATCCACGTGTATTGTATTCCCCAATATTTTCTTGAGATGAGTATTTTTCACTGCATTTTCTGCGTCCTCCAGTTCTACGTACTCAACCAAGCAGTAGCCTTTGCAGTAGCCACTCAGTTTGTCAACGGCGAAATCAATCGATTTAATGATGCCGAATGAGTCGAAGCATTCGCGCACGTTCTCTTCAGATGTTTCGCGATGTAGATTTGACACAAACACCAGGTATGTATTGGAGCCCGATGCGACTGGGCGATGTGACACGTGCGACATTCTGCAGACGAGTTTATATTATTTCTACGGCGATCAAAACCGGAATTTTAAGAAATTTTGTGTCCATCCACAGCCTACATGTACCAAGTAGTGAAGATATGATTATGATAATATTTGAAGCGAGACGACGAAGTTCCACTCTTTGATTAATTACTTGGTGCTTCTCTCAATGAATGAAATATAAAGGATTTACTTTGACTCGGTAGGACTCGGTTAATATCGTTAAACTACATACTGCTGATATGATCTTGGATTTTTGCGACAATCAACTATAACAGTCCACAAATACCTTGGGAATTCACCCAAATAGCATTATTTCTAATAATTCTATTTAATCATACGATTCGTACGAATGGTAACCGGTATTGAGTACCGGCAATTTTTTTCCCATGGAAATCACTGTGAATCACAGTCTGTGATACCACGCCGAATCCTTGGCATAGAGACATTGAGTGATTAAGCGATTGAGTGAGTGAGTGAGTTATTAGTAAAATGTCGGCAGAAGAGTTGGTCGGTCGATTGTCATCATTCATTACTGGTTCCAAGGTTCAGCTAGGGACACCATTAGAGTCGATATTGCAAGATATTCGCGACTTCGCTGTTATTGGTAGTGTGGAGCAAGAAGCACTAGGTAGCACGGGGATCGTGGCTCATTTAGCAACCATTTTGGAATATTTTGTCGATCCAGAAAATGAAATCGGTGATAATTTGCTGTGTATAGACTTGTTCCTGCAAGTGTTAGTAAAATATTGTCGTCGAGAAATGCCAAAATCGACGTGTAATCGCGATAACATCAATCAAATAATGATATTAAACGAGAAACTAATGTTGTTGGGTAAGAAGTATGTAAATAACTCTACAATCGCACTACAAATGAGTTGGTTAATAATGATTTTGGCGTCAGATGATGATGAAAACGAGCTTCTTTTGGCATCAAACGATGCAACTGGCTTGGTAATTCAAATAATCGAAGTTCATTGCAGCGCTACCGGCAACGATGATACAGAGTTCACGTTAGCAGAAATGGTTTGTCGCGCAACACGCAATTTGGCTAATAATGATGAAGTTGCTGCAAAATTGGTGGATGAAGGTATATGTGATGCATTGGTTAATTTATTGAGAAGTTATAGTGGAGAGTTCAAGAATTTTTATGTTATTGAAGCTGTTATGTGGGTAGTGGTAAATTTAGCGTGCGATAGTAACATTGCAACATTATTTGGTGCCGCAGGTGGCTGTGATGCCATTATTGCATGCATTGATGATCCTATCATTCTATGTAACGAATCATGTTTACTCGCTATATGCCGGGCTTTGCGTAATCTGGCATGTGAATCGGCATTTAATTTCTCTTTACTTGCTGCTACACCTGTTTGTGAGCGTCTTATGGATATCTTGAATACCTGTAGCACAAATAATAATATGGACATAGTGGAACAAGCTCTATGGACGGTGTCGAATCTAGGTTGTGATCAAGAGCTATGCATTCGTATGTGCAGCCTAGGTGTGGGTGAGTTAATGATCAATATTTGCAACCATTTTAGATCCAACACCACGGTATCTATGTTGGATGAGTGTTTGATGTGGGCTATTCGTAATTTAGCGAGTGGATCAGTAACGAATCAAAATTCTTTGGTAAATGCAAATGCTTTAGGAGCTATTCAATCGGTTTTGATTCACTCGATCGACGATGAAAGTCTCGTAGAGGCAGCGATAGGCGCATTAGTAAACCTTATTTATAAAAATGAAAATCATAAAACAATTTGCAATTCGAAAACTTGTGCATCACCAATGGATCTGCTGAGCTATCTTTGTGATATTGTTTACCCAAAATACAGTCAATCTTTGATTGTAACGGGGATTTTTGTGAAGTATATAGCTGTAGCTATAAGTAATGTCGATGAGAGTAAAGAGTATCGAGACATTGTCATCCAACACGGCGGTCATCGATACGTGGCCGAAGCCATGAAAATACATAATAATGAAGAAGTTACTCGTTTAGGATGTGAAGTTGTGTTGCATTTGTACTATTTAGAGGATTCGGAGTCAAATCATTTGAAAATTGAGGAATTAAAAGAAAAAAAACAAGTTGAATACATCAATGATAGTCACGAAGAAATCAGTGCCACCATAGCCGAAAATATCACTAAAAATGAAGTTACTTGCCACACTCCGTTAGTCGAAGGAGAGAATCAGTCGTTGCCTCCTCCTCCACCATCTGCTGCTTCGACTATCGACGAACAGATAGATTATAAACTATTTTTACGAGCCACACCCCACGGAACACTTGAACAAGTCTTCAGTGACTGGGGCATCGACCATCTTGTAAGTAAATAGATTGATTTGCCGGAAATAATTTTTTAGACAACAAAAAGGTATAAACGGTTCGAAGAGGCCTCGGCCCCGAAGGATTGGCGATGCCAGGGACGAGAAAAACAAAGAAAATATAATAATGAATTCCACCAAGTATTTGGAGAAGATCAACTTCCAGTTAGAGGATTTGGCGCTTGCCGGCTGCCCTTCGGTAAGACTTGCACACCTATCTTCTCATTTACTCTCTAACACTCTCTTACACTCACTTACTAAATCACTTACTCAATTCAGGTGTCCATTGCAGATTTGACTTCTCCATTGGGAGTTCAAGTGTTGAAAAGCCTAGTCGGCCACTTGCTGAAGCTGCATCGAATTGATTCGAATGTGGAAGCATGTAGCAGCTACCAAGATGTGTATCAGCTGTTGGCGTCCGCTAACAAAACAGATATCAGACCATATTTCACGTTAGAAAGTGACCAAGTCACTAATAGTTTAAAATTACTCCATTTTGTTGCAACATTATTGCAAGGTATATACTAAATCGCTCTCACAAACTATTTGCTCACTTATATAATCACTTGCTCATTACAGGCAAAATAATGTCCCTATACCAATCGAATAGCAGTGAGAGATATAATGTAGCAGGTGAAAGAGGTAAATTCTTATTTTTAATAGAAAAAATGGCGAGTGATTTAGGCATAACGAGTGAGTTAAGCAATGATGAAATGAACGAAGTTGACATATTGCAGCATATTAATAGCCAAGTGTCCTCGTCCCTGTCGTCTAACCAGTTCCAGAATATGCCCTTGTTGTGCAACACATTGGGGATCGATGGGAGTCAATTGAATAGTAGTCAAATTGAATTGCTTCAAAAAATTGAAGATTCGTTAAGAAAAGATTTCCATGTACGACGAAGTATGTTGTTGAAGCGTCTAGATGTTACAATCCAATCTTTTTTATGGGGCGAAAAAGCACAAGGTAAAGAGAATGAAATTGCAGCCGCTATCAATGCGCAGCGCAAATATTTAATCGAGGAACCTTCTAAATATACACTTGATGACGTGTTCAAGGCACCAGTGTCGTTGTTACACGAGCATACAAAGAAGGTGACCGAGACCAGTGGTAAGAAGAAGTCGTTAGTCAAGACCATCATTATTGGCGCAGTGCCAGATCGTGGCGGCAGAGCGAATGAGATGAGGCCTAAAGATAGTGATGTCCATGGCGGTTTCAAAAAGTCTGGTGGAGGTAGAGGTGGAGGAGGCAGAGGTGGCGGCAGTGGTGGTCGTCATGATCATCATAATAATGGAAGAGAACAAAAGAAAAGTAAAAATGAGAAAACTGCCAACGACAATAGCCGCGTTGTGACCATGGAGCACAGCTAATTCACTTCGGAGTGACGATTTTGCTTAAGTTACAGCCGAGTGAGACCAATTTAGACATCTATATTTTTGCTACAATATTTGTAATTATATCAACCCAATAAGCACTTTTATTGACGTTGTCGCTGCAACGGATGCATTGTTTGTTTAAAGTCAATTCAAAATTTTCCTCGCCTACTGCGCTCGCCATCGTTCCCGTGACCAGGAAACCTTCGATGTCAACGGTCATCGTGGCAAAATTAATGAATAACACCTTGTACACATAGCCGTTATTGTTGTTATTCGGCGATTCTATGATCGTCATCGTGCGGCGATTCGAAAATGGTGTCTTGATGGTGATTTCAGCGGTCGCAACGACTATATCCGCGGAAGAGGCCAAGAACACGTTGACCATGTTCTTGCCATAAATTGAGTTTTCTGTTGGGAAACGAACATTTGACATTTTGTATTCTGAGTGAGTGAGTGAGTGAGTGAGTGAGTGAGTAGCAATCAATAGTGATTGTAAGGAATGTATTACCATTTTGCTTTTGCTTCTCTGCGCATAAATTAGCGTAATTGATATGCTCTTGTAGATTTGCTATCAACTGACTCCTACTTAGACTGTTATCAGCAACAGACATTACAGACTCGGTAAGCGTTTCTGTTGCACTAAAATGTTTAATAGTAATCGAGTTAGCGTCCTTCTTGGACTCCTCGATAGTCGCTTGAAGAAGGCTGAATGTACCTTTCAAAAGCTTACCATATGGCGCAATAGGGTGTGCCTCCACGTAGTAATTCACAATCCCCGAGTCAACAACAAAATAACGTTTTTTTACGGTAGCAATGATGTGTCCTTGCTTCTTCAAATGGCACATAAATCGTGGCGGTTGAACACGCCTCGGACTCAAATCGGATTTTATAGTGGTGTTCCAACCCTGTGTAT
>JACCDO010143044.1_pt1 | contig 17054 bp, 11 predicted proteins | sample 7446101 | NCBI WGS metagenome assembly JACCDO01 (sample SAMN15323440, study PRJNA562643) | freshwater metagenome | isolation source: river surface water | place: USA:Blue River Watershed | collected 2017-08-16 | reverse complement strand
TCCTCCAATTTGTGAATTTTTATTAATATTATTAAATCTATATTTGGTAAAATTAAGATTACGTAAAAGATTATTAACGATATTAAGATCAGAGTAATTATTATTATTTTTAGAAAAATTGGATATTTCTCTTAAAACATTTTTTTTTTCCATAATAATTTATAATATAAAATAACAATATAAAAAAATTATTATATAAAATAACAACAATGATAATGGATATAGAAAATAAAGCAAATGTAAAAAAATTATTATGTTATAATATAGTAAATAATTCAAAATGTGTATACAAAGGTAAATGTATGTTTGCTCATAATTTAGCTGAACAAAAGAAGGAGCCAATAAGGGAATGTATATTTCAGATGATAGTTTCGAATGAAGATTTATCAAATATAGATATATATGAGGACAAAGTATTATTTGATGAATTAAATATTTTAACAAAAGAATGTAAAAATTGTTTGAATAAGAGATGTCCGGGTGGTTACAATTGTAAATTTGGAGCATGTACAAAAGATTTCAAGATATGTTATAATGATTTGATGTATGGGAAATGTTTTAATTCATTATGTATAGATGAAATAGGAACAAAACGATGTATTCATGGTGTTCATTTAACAGAAAAAAATTTGATATCATATTATCAGAGGGTACCATTAGATTTATATTCAAATGAATTTAATATATTTTCAACTGAATTTATAAATTACAACATAAAAAATAATATAATTTCGTTGGTATTAAATGATGAAACAGTAGAAATAGTAAAAGAGTTAATATCGAATAAAACAAACAAATTAGAAATAATAAAAAATTATAATAATAAAAAACATAATTTACCAAATTGTATAAATAATGTAGAAGAATTAAATGAATTATTAGATGAAGAAGAAATTAAAGATTTATTTGGTGAAAAAAACATTGAAAACAGGTTAGATATAGTTAATAGTTAAAAGTTAAAATAGTATATTTTTTTGATAAATTTTGATAATTATTAAAAATTTATTAAATTTAGTAGTAAAAATAATTGAAATAATCCGAGTATAAAATATTGATTTATAATTTATCTGATATATATATCTAATAATATAGAAGATGTCCAAGAATTTGATTCAGGTTAAATATAAGGCTTCAAAGTTATCTGACATAATAGGTAATAATAAGACAATAGAATATATAAAAAACTGGTTAGATACATATGAGGATGTTAAGAATTTTTTACAATCGAGTGGTTTATTAAAAAAATCATCGAAAGGTAGAAAAAAGAAATTAGTGAATATATCAGAATTAGAGTTAGAATATAGTAAAAGAAAGGGTAATTTATTGATAACTGGTCCTCATGGATGTGGAAAATCATCAATAGTATCAATAATTTTACGAGATTTAGGATATGAAGTAATAAATTTAAATATGTTAGATCCGAAGATAAAAATAGATATAGATTTGATAGCAAAATTATCAGTAAAAAATTACATAAGTTCAGAGAGCAAGATGGTATTATTGATAGATGAGTTAGAATCGGTGATAACTCTAAATGATAAGGTTGGTGTATTTAATATAATAAAGGATAATAATTTTAACAGATGGATGCCGATAATAATAATTACAAACAATCAACATAATAAACAGTTAAATGAAACAAAAAAATATTCGAATGAGGTTAAAGTGTATCCTCCATTTGAATCAGAAATTCAAAAATGGGTATATACTATATGTAAAAGTGAAAAGATAGCATTAGAATATGACCAAATTAATAAGTTTATAGATTATTGTCAGAAAGACATGAGAAAGATATTAATTCAATTAGATGAGTTAAAAATAAATTATGGGACAACCAAGATAAATTCCAATATATTTGAGAATTTTGTAAGTATAATGAAGAAGAAGGATTTAGATTTTGATTTATACAAAGCGACGGATAAGATGTTAACGGATTATAAGGATATAGATACATGTATAGAATTATATGAGACGGAAAAAGTATTAATGCCTCTAATGATTCATGAGAATTATCATAAATTTATAAAACCAGAAAAATATGTGAAAGTTCTAAATAATTTATCAACAGGAGACATCTTAGAGAATTATATTTATGGTGAACAGAATTGGGATTTATTAGAATTGCATGGATTTATAAGTTGTGCAATACCATCATATTATATAAATAAATATACGAATGGTAAAAAAACAGGTACATTAGTATTTGCAGCAGATTTGAACAGAACATCGGTTAAAAAGATGAATAAAAAGAATATAAATAAAACCAATGAAACAATTAATAAGAGTTCAACAGAAAATATTCGTAACAAATCGATAGATGAATTCATATATATGGGAGAGATAATAAATAAAATAAATTTATCCAAATCATCAAAAGATTCAGAAGCATCATCATATGTAAACAATATAATTAAGATTAATAAGTTAAAAAATAATAAAACTGCGGTAACAAAAAAATAAAAAGTAACAAAGATAATTAATATAATAAATAAAAATAGAAATTTGATATATTATATTTTTAAATAAAATATATAATAATAAATTTTTATAAATGTAATAAAAAATTATTACTATAGAATAAAAAATAATATAAGGTCAAAATTTTTATAGGGTATTTTTGTTTCAAATATAAAAAATATATAATTCATTTTTTTATAATAATATTTGATTTTCAATAAAAAAAAATATATAATTTAATATATATACAGTATGTCTAATTCAAACATGTCTAAAACCGATGACGATATTGCAAGAACCGTTGATAGATTAATGAAGAATAAGTCAAGGGGATCTTATGATGTTCTCAATGAATTAAGAAGTAAATATGATGATGAAGCTCTTATTAGTTCTATCATGAACAAATATAAGGAAAAGATGAGAAGAGTCAAGAAAATTGCTGAAAAAATCAGAGAAAGATTACTTGCCAAATACCCTGATCTTTCTCAAAAGGAATACATTGAAAAAATCTATGGTTACAAGAAGAAGTATGGTTTTGATGATTCTGAACTCCAAGCTATTATTAACTTAGTTCTTCTTAAAAAGGATGGTTTAATTGGTGAAGATTTTGAACCTAACGTAACTGAAATGAGTAAAGCTTTAGGTTTTGTTCCTGTTTCTTATCAAACTACTGGTAGACTTAAAATCTCCAAGGATGAACAAGAACAAGTTGAAATCATTAAAGGTATGGCTTTTGGTTCCAAAGAACTCCACAATCAAGTTACCATTCAATCTCTCCTCTATTCAGATTGTGATCCTTCTGCTCTTCAAAGTGTTCAAATTGATAAAAACAGAGTTAACATGTTCCACTATGTTCACCCCGTAGTTGTAGCACTTTTCTTACCCAAATTCCAATTACTTGAATCTCACATGATTTTAGCTTCTATTGCCGAAATCATTACTAAGAAAGCTGAAGGTATGGAACTCACTACTTTACCTGAATATGAATTATATTGGGATATTGCTACTGACCCTGCTGAAGTTGCTTGTCTTACTAAAGTCAAGCCTTTTACTGATTTAGTTAACAGATGCAACATCCAAAACAAACTTTGGGAATCTGTTCTCCAACTCAGACAAGGTAAATACTACATGAGTGATGTTACTTCTTTCCTTTTAGCTATTGATGCTTGCAGAGCCAGTGTTTTTGATGCTGCTGATCTTGCATATGTTAAGGATGAAGGTACTATTTTAAGAAAACTTTTTGCTGCTTTCTCTCTCAGACCCACTTTAGTTATTACTACTCCCACCTTAGGTATTAATACTAATCCCAATATTTCTAACTTTGCTTCTTCTCACATCACTCTTTTACCCATGTATACTCTTAGAATTCCTCTTGGATATGGTGGTAATGTTGTTGGAGACCTTAATCTTGAAGAACAAGTTGATAGACAAGTTCAAGTTTACATTCACCATGGAAGAATTACTCTCAAGAGACAATCCATTCTTCACTCTAGAGAAATCCTTGTTTTCTATGTCCACAGAAGATACCAAGAATTAAACATCAAGAGATTAACTCAACCTTACGCTCTTGCTGCTTTACCTGTTACCATGAGTCAATTTGAAAAATTATCTGATAAGGGTGTAATTGTTCCTCCTCAATTTAAAACTGGTGCTGGATTAGGTAATATGGGTGAACAAACATTTGACATTAAATCAGTTGTTGTTGTTCAAACTAAACCAGTTAATAATAATGTAGGGAAAAAAATCTATGATATTATTGTAAGTTGTGGTACTCTTGTTAAAGGTAAATTTAATCTTTCTGCAACTGGACCTGCTGGTGGTACCAGTTCTTATGATGCTGTTTATTACAATCCTTTAAATATTGGAAATACAAGTAATATGGTTAATCCTATTGAATATTTAAGTAGTGATGAATTTGATACATTAACTAGAACTAATGGTACTTTATTCATCTACAATACTCCTGATCCCAAACCTGATTGTTAAATTGTAATTTAGTATAAAAATTAACTAAAATTTAATTATTTCATTTAAATAATTTATTTTTATAAATTATTCAATTATCAAAATATTCCAATATATTTAATTAAAAACTCCATTGGGGGAGGGGAAAATGTTGTTGTAAATTTAATTAAAAACCCCATTTGGAGGGAAAAATGTTGTAGTAACAGAAGGTAAAGCTAATCTTCCAGCATTATTAACATTAACGGGAAGTGGGATAGGGTCAAGTGGTCTATCTAATTGTTTAACATATTCTTCATCTTGTTTAATCATAGAAATCATATCAGGAACAATTCTTTCCATAACTCTATGATTAAGAATTTTAACTTGACGAACTAATTGATAAGGTTGATTCATAGCATCTTGAATATAAACAGCTCTCATAACAATAAGCACATCAGATTCATTTTGGTCAACTTCTAATTTGTATTTACCATTAGTTCTAACAAAAACTTCATATTTAATCATTTGTTGAATTCTATTGATATTTTCTGGACTAAAAAATAATTCACCCAATGGAGTAGGTGTCTGTACACCTTCCAACATAGATTTTTGAATAGAATTTTCGGTAGCCCAATTATTTTGATTTTGAACAAATGACGAATAATAATAATTAGAAGGATTAAATTTTTTATCAGGAACAAATTCATTGTATAAATTAGAGGGATTCTTAGGAATAAAATCCTTTGCTTTATAATCAGAAATAAAACTGTAATTCATATTATTGTATAATAATATACAATGATAAAATAATTTATATCAAAAAATTTACAAAAATAAAAACTTGGTTATTTATTATTAATTATTTATTTTTATAAAATATAAGTTTCAATTAAATAATCTAAACTAATTGCGGGTTGACCGGGTAAAATATCTTGTTTAATTGGTTCGTTATCAGAATAATGGTATAACATATCTTTATTAATAGATTTAGGTGTAACAATAACTTTACCATCTTTAATTTCTTTACTAATACAATTACATTTATATTCATCAACATTTTCAAGATAAAGTAAAATTTCATAAGTTTCATATTTACCTTCATAAACAACTAATTCACCACGTTTAAATGGTGTAACATCCATTTTTTTAATATAATCTTTTTCATTATCTCTAATCATTGTTCCTATACGATTATGTAAATATTTACCAAAATTATCTAACATTAATTTATCATAACTTTTTAATTTTCCACTGGTTTCAGTTTCAGTTTCTTTCAAACCAGTTTGTATTTTTCCAAATAAATTTAAAATACTATCGGGTGGATTAACAACACCTAAAGTTTTACTAGATTCCATAGAAAAATAATTAGAATCAAAACAATTTGTAGCATTTGATCTAACTTCATCTTTAATAGGTTTAGAATTATGAACACTAAAATTTTTCATATCAATTTTATATTTTTCAGTTACATCATGATAATCAGAATCAACTAATAATAATTCTCCTTTGCATGGAACATAAAAATCAATATTATTAATACGATAAATCCAGAATTGATTACCAGAACCATCATATTGAGCAACATCTTTAATAAAAAAGTTATTTAACAAACTCATATTAACGAGAGTAAATTCTAATTTGTCCATTAAATAAAATATAGTTAACATTTGAAAAACTATTGGTTCCCAAGATTCTTGAGTTTTAAATCCAGTATATAATTGTTTTTTAATATTAGCTTCAGAAGAATATAAATTTGAAGTCCATTGAATTAAATTCATAGTAGGTGATTCTGTTAACAATGCTACATCACTTTTACCGGCTAACAAAGACTTTTTCTGAGCATCAGTTAATGAAGCAGGGTCAAGTTTAGAGTTTTTAGAATAATCAATTTTTAAATCAGAACATAAAAAGAAACAATATGATTGAATAAAATTTGGACTAATATATCCTCTATTAATATTATTACGAATATATTCATAATATATTAATTCTCTCCAAACATTAAATGTATCCTGATTAGGTGGTGTTGAAGGGGCTGGAGGAGGTGTTCCAGGTGCAACAATTGTTGGAGTTTTAGAACCATAACTAGGATATCTTGAAACCAATTCATCTGGAGTAACTGAATATAATCTAACATTAATTCCAACAGAATTTTTAGCACATTGAGCAATACCAGATTTTCTATCAGCAATAATAGGATAACATGAACTATAAAGTAAAATTCCTTTAGGTAATGTATAATAAGGATTAGAAGACCAAACATTATTAGTAAAAGGTGCTAATTTAATTAATTTTAATCTTGAATTTAAACTATTTTTTTCACCAGAGAAATTAGTAAGTTCTCCATCAGAGCCATTTAAGAAATTACTTCTAACAAAATCAGTTAAATTATTTCTATCACGTAAAGTTTTATAAGAATAATATACATTTAAAGCAGGAAGTGCATCTTCATAAATCATGGAAGCAAATGTACGGTCTTCAGCAGGTCCACCAATTTTAATATTATAGTCTTTGTAAATAAATGGGGTATAAAAATTTCTCATAAAATTAGAAAGATAAGTTGTAAATTGAGGAGGCATAAATGGACTTGATAAAGTTAAAGGTTGAATTGGTAATTGTGCTTGTTTATTTGCTAAAAAATTACTTTTTTTTTCTTGATTAAAAATTTGTACGTTTACTAACGATTCATCTGGTAAAGTTCTCTTATCATATCCTGGCATATATACAGTATTTTGTTGTTTGTCTGAAGCATTAGGTGGATATGACGAAGGACCAGCAGGAATTGATGGAAATGGAGCATATTCTGGATTTTTTGAATCTAAACCCTGTTTATAAATATTCTTTGCCTCTGTTGAACGATACGGATCATTTGATACTTCAGTTTCAAATTTAGGAATAGTTCTTTCTGAACCACCTTTTAATTTTTCATCAAAAAAAAATTTTTTTTTTTTTTTGATCCACCAGCTTGTGCTAATGATGCATTTGGTATTTCAGTATTTGTAACATTTCCAAGAGTATTTGTTGGACCAGTTTCTTTTGTTCCAATACTTTGAATATTATTTAAATTAGGCATTGTTTGAGTAGATTGAATAGGTTGAGTAGATTGAGTAGATTGAGCAGATTGAGTAGGATTAGCAGTTTGAACAGTTGAAGCTATTTTACTAATATTATTTTCCTGACCTAATTGATTGGAATTACCGTATTCAGAAGTTGCTCCTAATCCATTAGTTAAACTATTTCCAGCTAATCCACCTAATCCTCCCATTCCTCCCATTCCACCTAATCCACCTAATGCTCCCATTCCACCCATTCCACCCATTCCACCTAATCCTAAACTATTTAAATTGGGCATAGCACCAGCTCCGGAAGGGGGAGGTCCAATTGCTCCAAAACTAGCAAGAGCAGGATGAGTGATTTGAGGAGTATTTCCAGGTACCCCACCCATACCCATGCCCATACCTGGTAAACCCATTCTAGAAATACCTGCATCAGCAATTTGTGGTTCACCAGTACCAAAATCTTCTTCTTCTTGGTCACTAACATCTCCGAGAGCTTGATTCATGGCCATAACTTGATTTTCATCAAATAATCCTTGTAACTCACCGGGAATAGCGAATAATCCATTTTTATTAACACCTTTTAACATTTGACCTAATTTACCGAATCTAGCATATTTATCAACTTTAGATTTGGATTTGGATTTGGATTTAGATTTGGATTTTCCTTTTTCACTATCAGATGATTCCCCATTAAAACTAATAGTAGTACTAGAATCTAAATTTTGTTTAGATTTTTTAGTTTTTTTGGATTTAACAGTTTTCTTTTTATAATTAATACCGTCTTCAGTATCATCGATTAAGCGAATGTCTTCTTCATTATCTAAAGGAGTTCTTTCTCTTTCATCATCACCTTCGGGAGTAATTTGTTCATTTTCATTTTCTTCATCAGGAGAGATTTGTTGATTTTCTTCTTCTTCTTCTTCAAGAACTCTAGTTTTTTTATGTCTTTCAATAACTTTTTTTTCCTTATCAACTTGAACTTCAGTAGAATCATCAAAAATATCATCACCAAGAGTATCAATATTATCAACTTCTTCTCTTACTTCAACTTCTCTAGATAATTTTCTAGGTGCTTTACTTTTAGAATTTTTTTTACCTTTAGAAGTTTTTTTAGAAGTTTTTCTAGCACCACCAGTAAGAACGGATGAGTTTGAGTTTCTAGCCAACATTCTATAACCAACAATTTTTGAATCATCTTCAGTAGCAGATTCAATATTAAGTTTATAGTTTTTTTCATTTTTTCCAGATATAGATCTTGACATTTTACTACTTATATTTATAGAACTACTAAAGAAATTATTTTTTAATAAAATATGTATTGGAATTATTGACCCAACATATTTATCAGTAAAGTCATTTTCATTCATTAAATTATTTTCCATTAAATCCACAGAAATAAAATTACTTATAATTATTTTTATTTTTTCAAAATTTTTATTATTCTTTATATTAGAAGTATAATCATATATTGATTTAAAAAAAGTATAAATGTCATAAGAAGGATTATTAATATCAATAACATTTGAAGTTTTATTTTTAAATCCACTTAAAACACTATTTCTATAATTAAACATTTTACAAATAAAATTAACATCATTTATAACAAATTTATTTTCATCAATATTTAAATTTAATTTATTGTATTTTTCTTTCAAAATCAAAAATGAATTAATATTAAATGCCCCATGTCTAAAATTACCAAATTTATTATTAATATAAGCATATGAGAAAAATACTTGAAAAAATAAATTATACAAATCATTTGAACTTAATTGTTCATTTAATAATTCTTGCATTGAAATATAAGAATGGTAATGTTCATATAAACTAAAACAAAATTTAGAATGGGAATCAGTTTGGTCAATTAAATTAAATTCTTTTGTAATTAATTTTAAATAATCATCATTATTTTTTAATAAAGCATAATCAACATTAAAATTACAAATATTTAATAAATAAAATGGTATTTTATCAATAATAACTAATTCAGAAACCAATTGATTTATAAATAATTCATAATATATATCAATAATATTTGCTGTATCTTCTAAATCTTTAATAAATTTTTGAATTACTAATGTTAAAGGAAAATCTTTAAAATATTTTTTTAAAATAATTTTATTTTTTTTATTCTTTGTAATATTAATAATTTTAAAATTTTCTTTATTTCCAAATGAACTTGCTAGAATTAATTGTTTATCAATATTTTTTTTTACCAAATCATCTAAATGAATATTATCAGGTTCAAATTTTATATATTCATAATTATCAAATATTTCTTTGTTACTTGTATAAACAAAATCATATAATAATTTGACTAAATCTTTAATATTATTATAATCTATACTCATTATATATTATAATATACCAAATGAAAAATATTTATTAAAAATTTTAAAAATATTTAATTTATATTCTAAAATTCTAAAATTTCTAATGAAATGGACTAAAAAATTTATGGTCTAATATATCTACTGGTTTAAATAACTCATCATCAACTAATAATCTACATCTTTTATTAACTTTTCCTGATGAATGGGCTGGTCTATATTCTTCAGGTATTACCCAATTAATAAATTTCCTAACTTCTGAGGGAACTACTGGGTCTGTCATAATTTCTGGTAAAAAACCCTTAAATATTAAAGTACAAAAAAAGTAGTGCACATCATAATATTGATTTTTTTTTGATGTTATATTAATTTTTTTTGTCCATTCTTGATATACTTTTGAATTTTCAACAACCCCAGGAATACATGCAAAATCAAAATCCCACAAATATGTACAGTAGCCTATTGATGGAAGTATGTATTCTTTTTTATTTACTTTATATAATAATTTTTTATTACATACATCAGTTTTTGAAATCAATATATTATTTGCTTTCATATCATTATGTCTAAATGATGGATATTTTGATTGAATTATGGCTAGAGTTGAAATAATTTGAAAAAATATACATTGCCAATGAATTAATTCTAACTTTTTATAATGTTTCTTTAAAAACATACTCAAATCACCACGATTTGCCCATTCTGAAATTATTACCGATACTGTCTCAAAATATGCTCCATCATTATAGTTCTTTATAAAATCTGTATATTTTTGATTATCTGCTGCTACTATTTCATCCTCTTGAAGAGTTAAAAATGGTTTTATTGAAGTATTGAATGTACATATTGGTAAAATAATATGTGGAGATTGATTTTTAATTACAAAATATGATAATAATTTTAACATACAAATTTCTGCATTCTCTGGTCTTGTAACATTATACATTGAACCATATCCGTCTTTTTTTGGATAAGCAACAATTTTTACAGCAAAACTCATTACTTCTTCATCTGCATCATCTGTAACAATTCCCTTAAAAGTATTCCCATATGCACCACTTTTAATATATATTAACTTGCTATTTAATCTATTTATTACATTATAAAAATTTATTGTTTTCTTTCCTAGCACAGTTCTTGAATCTAAACTTTTTTGGTCCTTTATATCCTTTGGTCCTTCAAAAAATTCAGTTTCCATACCATCATCCATATTTTTTAGTAAATTAATACTTTGTAAACTAGAATCTATTAATAATTTTTTTATTGATGATATTCTTGATTGTATAGTAGATTCTGAATTATTATTTTTACTCATACTTTATTTAACTTATTTATATAATTATTTATATAATTTTATTTTATTTTATACATAGAAAAAATATATATCAAATGTTAAAATGAAAAAAATATTGTTTTTATAAATTTTTATTATTAGAAATATTTAATAATTTTATTTCTTTTAAATATTCATCATACTCCACCATTGGGATTTTTACTTGACATTTCCACATCTTACTTTGTATATTTATATCTAGGTCATATGATTTTGGGAACATATATCCAATTTTTTTATTAGCTTGAATTTTTTCAATTATATCTGATTCAATCACATATTTATATGTTAAAGGAGGAATAGCTAGGATAAGTTGTTCTACTGGTTTTAATTCTCTAACAGTTGAATTTAATTTAATTTTTTTAGGATAATATTTAATAATATCAGTTAATAATGGCGCAACCATAAAATTATATCCCCAAGACCAACTCTTACACTTAACCAAATAATAATTTACACACCAATACAATCCTGTAATATAGTCCGAAACCATTGATTCAATTATATTAGAATCTATATCTAAACATTCAATACCCAAATAATAACTATAATATTCTTTTGATGAACTAAATTCTATTTTGGTCAAACAATCATTATTATCTGACATACCTGAAATAAATTTTAATATTGAATCTTTTCTTTCTTCTTCTATCTTTAATTTTCTTGCTTCAACTTCATCTAATGTCAATTCTCTTTGATTAATAAATTTATCTCGATTTATATTTGACCAAATATGTTTTTCTGTCCAAACCAATTCTTTCAAAATATCTACAAGTAATTTATGATTTAAATCATATTCGGTTTCTTCTTTGGATATAACTAATTTATTTGTAATTACATTATTTTCATCAAAAATTTTTATTTTAGATTTTTCTAATACTTTATGAAAAGCTTCAAATATTTTATCTAACCCACCTTTTTTAACATCTAATGTTAACATTCCAGGTAAAAAATCATTTCCTATCATATAGCATAGTACTACAAAATCTGGTGTTGATATATTTAATTTTTGAATAAATTTATGTAATTCTTTAATTTCAACATAATTATATTCTGGATATTCATCCAAATCTACTTCTTTATTATTAAATACTTGTACTTCTCTCATAATATATAGATCTCTATTAACACCAATTCCTAGAGCTAAAAACATTAAATCAGCATCTAGCCCATAAATAATTACTGAATCTGTTGGTTCCAAATGTGTTTTTATATATTGGAGAATTTTATGTTCACCTTCCCCTTCTTCATGATAGGATGAATAAATTGTTTTTGTTCCAGTTTTTTCCAATTGACTCATAAACTTTATCATTCGTTCATGAATTCTTTCCATATAATCAGTTCCAGGAGTTAATTCTATTGAAGATATTGGAATATTTGGTATTTGAATACCATTAGAATCAATTGTAACTAAAGTTTTTGAATTTTGATTAAGTTTAATAGATTTATCATACAAATATCTATATCTTCGTTGTCTTTGTTGAAGAATTTTTCCAATTGGTGCAACTCCATCAATTCCCACATACAATACTTCAGGTTTAATTATTTCAATTTGATTTCTAATATAATTTTCAATTAAAGCCCAAATATGTTCTTCTAATTGAGGTCTAATTGGTAAATTTGGTTTTAATTCTAAAATACCTGTTTTATATTTTTCCAATATATTATTTACACATGGATGAAGTAAACAATTTGTATCTAACATTAAATATTTTATTTTTGTTTCTAAATTTGATTTAATTAAGTTTTTTGTACCTAATTTTTTTTTATTTCTCAATAACCATGCAAAAAATCCAGGGACACCCATTTCTTCTTATTATATATATAAATTTAATTTAATATAATTTTAATAAATCAAATTTTTAGAAAAAATATAATAACTAAAAAAATTAAATATTTCTTAGTAATAAAAAATATTTTAATATAGTAATATTTTTTTTTATTATATATAATATATATATATAAATTATGTCCGATCTACAAAATACAGATGCTCTTATGGAAGAACTCAGAAATTTACAAAATGATGTAAATCAAAATGGTGGTAAAAAAAAGAGAGGCTCTAAGAAAACTTCTAAGAAAGGCTCTAAGAAAACTTCTAAGAGAAGAGGCTCTAAAAAGGGCTCCAAGAAAAGAGGTTCTAAGAGAAGAGGCTCCAAGAAAATGTCTAGAGTTGCTGGTATGGCCATCATAGAAGATGACTTAGCTGGTGGAAAAAGAAGACGCTCTAAGAAAACTTCTAAAAAATCTTCCAAGAAAACTTCTAAAAAAACTTCCAAGAAAGGTTCTAAAACCATGAAGGGAGGTAAAAGAAGAGGTTCTAAGAAAGGTTCTTCTAAGAAAGGATCTAAGAAATCTTCCAAAAAAGGTTCTTCCAAAAAAGGTTCTAGAAAGGGCTCTAGAAAGGGTTCTAAAACCATGATGGGTGGAAAGAGAAGAAGATCTAAGAAAGGTTCTTCTAAGAAAGGCTCTAAGAAAGCTTCTAAGAAAGGTTCTTCTAAAAAAGGTTCTAAGAAATCATCCAAGAAGGGTTCTAAAACCATGGTTGGTGGAAAGAGAAGATCTAGAAAAGGCTCCAAGAAAACTTCCAAAAAAGGTTCCAAGAAAGGCTCCAAAAAAGGTTCTAAGAAATCATCCAAGAAGGGTTCCAAGAAAGGTTCTAAAACCATGGTTGGTGGAAAGAGAAGATCTAGAAAAGGCTCCAAGAAAACTTCTAAGAAAGGATCTAAAAAAGGCTCTTCCAAAAAAGGTTCTAAGAAATCATCCAAGAAGGGTTCCAAGAAAGGTTCTAAAACCATGATGGGTGGAAAGAGAAGAAGATCTAAAAAAACCTCTAAGAAAGGTTCTAAGAAAGGTTCTAAGAAAGGTTCTAAGAAAGGCTCCAAAACCATGAAAGGTGGTGCTGGAGAAGAAATGGGTATGGATGATATGAATATGGAAGGAGGAAAGAGAAGAAAATCCAAAAAGACTTCTAAAAAAGGTTCTAAAAAAGGTTCTCAAAAGGGTGGTGAAAGAAAACTCAACCCAGCTCTTAAAGCCACCCAAGTCATCAATGAAAAAATCTTAAAGGATGTTAATGGTGAAAGAAAGCACTGGTTTGGTCTTATCACCTACGTTAACACTTTAAGAAAGGATGCTAAGAAGGAAGTCAAAGACCCTAAAGATTTCAAAGCTGTCAATGATAAAATCTTAGTTATCTTCAGTGAAGACCTTAAAAAGAGAGGTAAAGACAAGATTGCTAAAGAAATTGAACATTTCTATACTGAAGCCATGAAAAAGAGAGGTAAAAGAGGTTCTAAGAAATAAATAGTTTTTTAGTTATTTAATTATTTTAATCATTTTAATTATTATTTTATAAAAAATAATATTTTATTTAAAAATTTAAGAAGGAACAGGGAAAGAAGTATAAGGGGTTAACATACCTTTACCAATAGCAGTAACATTAGCATAAGAATCTGTATTTAAATTATTAAAAGCATTGTATCCATCAAATGTGCCATTAACGATTGGGGGTGCTTGACGACTCATAGCATTACAATTAGAAGCCTTAGTTTCTAAGTTTTGATGATTTTGATTATAAATTTTTAATAAATCAGAATCAGGATTATCAATTAATTTAACACGATTAGCATAATATGAAGGAGAAGAATCAGGAGTAGCATTTGGACCAGGAGGACTGGGAGAAATCAACACAGGAATATGATTTAAATTATTAAAATTAGGGTCTTGCATAGTATTGTAAAGAGAAGGTTGAGCTATTAATTCTTCAGCAGTTTTTTCACTCGTTAAACCTGCTATTATATTTGATACTGTTGAACCAAATGGTTGGTATGGTTCAGGAGTATATGTATGGGGATAAGGATTTGCATCACCAAAATGTTCAATACTATTAGAATTATTTTCAGATTTATCCATTTGGGAAACATTTGAAAAAGCATCAATAGAACTATTTAATTTAATTTCTTTTAAAGTTGATTCTTTGTCAACATTAAAATAAATAGGAGGAAGATTACATTTTGAAGGAGGAACATTAATAGTTACAGCACCTAATTTATTATCAATCATTTGAATAATATTAAAACCTATTATAAATGCAACAAGTAATGCTAAAACTATTATTATGATAAAATCTATTTTATTATATGAAGAATCTGACATCTATATATATAATTTTATATATAAATTTATAAAAAAAATATTCTAATTAATTTTTTATCTTTATAATTATTTTAATTTTTTATTCAAATAAATCAAATATTTTACCAATTTTTTCAATCAAATTATTATCTTTTTCTTTTTCTATTCCTTTTTCTTTTATCTCATTTATTAATTTAGTTATTTGTTCTACTTTTTCTTTATCCATAGTATCTTTTTTATATTTAAATATTAATTTTAATAAATATAATTTTGATTGATAAAAATTAATTAAATTTATATAATATTGTTCTTGAGTTAAATTTAATATTTGTAATTTTTCATAATTAATTTTAAATTCATTATAAGCTAACATTAAATCTGGTTTATTTAAATAATTATTTATCAATTTATTAAACCCAGTTAAATATTCTGGATTTTTTTCTTTTAATTTTTTTAAATGTTTTTCTTGTTTAACTTTATTTATTTTAGTATCAAGTAAATTTGTTTCAGAAAGAATTTTAAATTTATCTATTTGTAAATCAGCATTAATATCATTTTTTATTTTTAAATTTGATACTATTTGAAAGATTACTAAAATAATTATTAATAATATCATTCCTATTGTTGGATTATCCATTGTATAATAAGATATAAATAAAAATAATAATACTTTTATAATTGGATTATCTATTATATTAACTACATCTGATATATTATTTATATAATTACTTAAATAAAATGAAATTAATACCACAATACATCCTATTATATATTTGTTTTTATTTATTATATTATGAACTATTTTTTCTGAATTGGTTAATTCCGATTCCATTATATATTTAAATTATATTTTTTATTATCAAATCTCTAAAAATTGATATTATATTTATATATAATTAAGTATAATAAGATAAAGATATAATAAATCATATAATATGGAATTTATAACAAATACAAATAATTTAGTAAATGATATTAAGGCTATAAAAAAAAGAAAATCAAAAAAAGAAAATGTAATTCAAGAGAATCAAGAGAATCAAGAGAATTTAAATAATTTAGAAAATGATAATAAAAAACAAATTCTGACAAATTCGAATATTTATGAGGTAAATGGATTTTTAAATAATTTTGGATTTTGTGTTGAAAAAACCAAGTTATCACCAAGAATATTATTTTTTCTTAGAATTTATTTTAAAGTTACGCCAAAATCCAATTATGAAGAAGAGAAAAAAGATATTGAGGAAAAATCATTTGAAGTATTTTATGAAGATCAAAATTATTTAATTTTACCAAAATTTGTTTCTACTTTACAATTAAATTTAAAAGACCCTATTGGAGAAGCAAATACTTCCAATTCTTATAATAAAATAATTTTTGTTATTAATAAATATGGTTATAAGAAAAAATTAACTAATTTTAATTTTAATGGAAATTTAAGAGAACCACAAAAACTTATTATTAATACTGTGTTAGAAAAATTTGGACTTGATATTACAAATCCTACTAATCATTCAGTATCTAAAAAAAGTAAAGGTGGGCTTATCAAATTATCTTGTGGTGGAGGAAAAACTGTATTGGCAATATATTTGTCGCATATATTAGGATTAAAAACATTAATTGTTGTACACAAGGAATTTTTATTAGACCAATGGGTAGAACGTTTTAAGCAATTTACTAATGCAAAGGTTGGAATTATCCGTCAAAATAAAGTTGATGTTGAAAATAAAGATGTTGTTATAGGAATGTTACAATCAATCAGTATGAAAGATTATGATGATTCTATTTTTAATGAAT
>JACCDO010391187.1_pt1 | contig 17055 bp, 19 predicted proteins | sample 7446101 | NCBI WGS metagenome assembly JACCDO01 (sample SAMN15323440, study PRJNA562643) | freshwater metagenome | isolation source: river surface water | place: USA:Blue River Watershed | collected 2017-08-16 | reverse complement strand
GCTTGAGCTCGAAGCAGGGCTCGAAGCCTTCGTGAGATCTTTCACCCCAACCGAAGACCGCAGAAACCTCACCAAGAGCCCCGAATCAGAGGCCATGAGCAAGGCTCTTCGCAAGCTCGGCTTCAACTTCGTCGGCCCAACCACGATGCATGCACTCATGCAGGCAATCGGAATGATCCAAGACCACAGCGACGACTGCTTTAGAAAGATTTGAGGCTCCAGTTACATAGACTCTCTGGAGGCCCATGAATAATCAAGAGTTCACCGAAACCTTTAGGCAGCACCTGCCTAAGGTGTCGCGTTACCTGGCCTACCGAGTTAACGCCAACGACATCGAAGATCTGGCCTCTAAGGTTTTTGAGATTGCCTGGCAAAAACGCTCCTCCTGCCCGGCAGGCAATGAACTCGCATGGCTTTACAAGATTGCCGGCTACGTCGTCTCGAACCACCGACGCAAAGTGACAGCAATCTCTCTCGCGCTTTTTGACTCCGACGCGACAGCCCCCTCAGCAGAAGACCTGGTAATCGCCGATCGCTCCATCAAACAGGCCTGGTCGAAACTCGATGCGAAAGACAGAACAGTGCTCGGCCTAGTCGCCTTCGACCAACTATCGGTAGCGGAAATCGCCATCGCATTGGGCATCTCAAGCAATGCTGCCAGCATCAGATTGCACCGCGCCCGAAAAAACTTTGACGAACTCTTGAAAGATTCGGGCGTCTAGATACACATACAAGGCATGGAAGACAAAAACCTCTCACGCCTAAACAAGGCCACCAAAGTCGAAGTTCCTGAGCTGAACGAAGACATCATCACAAATGCAACTGCTAAGAAAACGAAGCCAAACCTAGTTCGCTTCACTTCTGTTGCAGCCGCTGCTGCTCTGGCGCTGACCTTCGGCATCGGCCAACTAACACCCAAGCAGCCTCTGATTCAGTTAGCCGACCAGGCCCAGGGCGCTAAATCAACCGTTCAGGGTGGCCTCGAAGGCAACAAAATGGCTGGCGACTCCTACATGATGGCTATTTTCGACTACTCAGCCGCCGAAAACCTATCTAAAGAGATGCAAAACGGACACATCTACCAGATTGAGGTAGCTGGCACGGCAAGTTCGATCGTCCGCAAGGTGGCAGCCGCAATTGGACTCGACGGCAAAGAAACCTATGAGGCCGAGTGGGACACCGCCACAATTAGCGGAAGCGAACTCCGCGATGGTTACGCGATCGAGACACTTACGGCCCAAGGCGGCGGAACAGGTAGCTGGTATTACTGGAACGCAATTGAGGCGGGAATCAACAACGATCCAGCCGGAGTACCTGTCACGGATGCAGAGGCCAAGGCAGCCGCTGCCAAGCTCTTTACTGCGACCGGATTTGAGGTCTCCCCTGCCGACATCGTGGTCAGTCGCGACGACTACGGACTTTCAGCTAACGCCGAGCTCAGAGTAAACGGAATGGGCAGTGGTTTAACCTGGAGCATGCACTGGAACGGCAACGGAACCGTTGATTCGATTTACGGAAACAGCGTCAAGCTGGTTGACCGAGGCGAATTCGACACCGTTTCGGCTAGTGAATCGGTTTCTCGCATCAATAAGTTTGGTTATTGGGCCTCGGTAAGCACAACCTTTAGCTCTAACACCGGAACCGGCAGAGACTACAACGAACCTCAGCCAAAGGTAGAAATCGACAACGCAACACTGACCAACGGAGTCATTTATGACGCCAAGGGCAATGCCTGGATCGTGCCGGCTTTCGCTCTCAGCTCTAAGACAAACGGCTTCGCCGGTGGTGTAATCGCCCTAGTTGATGGAATCATCGAGATTCCTGAGGCTCCGGAGGTTATGCCGATGGACACCGAGGTTTCTAACCGCTAAACAAAGAGCAATAGCTCGCCCTTCGACTCCTCGAGTCGGAGGGCGTTGCTTTTGGCGACCTTCTTCAGGTCAGTGATAGTCTTTGGCTCGGCCTTGGCAGAAAGCACGGCTCGCAACAGCTGCCCCTTACCCTTCTTGTTGAAGTGGTTCAGCGCTTTCCCGCTCTGCGCATCCAAAACCTCAACCCAGTAGTGCTCGACCCCCTCAGGGATTGGTGCGAGTTCGGCGTATGCCTTAGATCGCATGTCGATAATCGGGCCATCTTCCAAGCGCTGCCATATCGGTGCATGCGCTGCGGCCCAAACCTGTTTGAAGTTTAGACCCGGCAGGTTTGTGGTGGCACTCAACCGATAGTTAGGTATCAGATTGGTTGCTGGAATCAAACCGAACAGCGCGGATTGAATCAACACCGAATCCTTAGCCCGCTCGAACATCTCTGGGGTGATCTGGTTATGTTCGGTTGGACTACCTTTGAGGCCGCGTCCGTGAATGGCGTCGTAGAGAGTCCCGTTGTACCGGTTGATGGCCGGCATGGTTGGCGCGTCTTGGGCCTCGAGATTGATTGCGATTTGGTCGAGCTGCTTCTTGCCGAGCTTCAGAACCTTAGCTGCCTCGTCAGGTGCCACGCACAGGGCTCTGAGCGCCTCATAGACGGCCTCCCGAGCGGGATTCAGACCACCAAAGGTGAGTGCAACCTGAGAAATCGAGAGCGGGCTTCCGCCGACTTCTTTGGTCTCAGAGGGTGGCAGCAGGAACAACATGGTTACAAGCCTAGACTTGAAGAATGGTAAGACTAACCAAGATTTACACCCGCACCGGCGACGAAGGTATGACCGGCCTCAGCAACTTCTCTAGAGTTCGCAAGACCGACCCGCGCATCGAGGCATACGCCGACGTTGACGAAGCCAACTCGGCAATCGGTGTCGCAGTGTCGCTCGCCCACGGCGAGTTTGACGAGGAGACACTTCACCTGCTCTCGCAGATCCAGAACGACCTGTTCGACCTTGGCGCTGACCTCTCGAACCCTTTAAACGAGCACTACGAATACGAACCCCTGCGCGTTGACGCAGTGTGGATTGACGCGCTTGAAGCGGCAATCGACAAGTACAACAAAGACCTACCGAAGCTCGACTCATTCATCCTGCCGGGTGGATCTGGCCTGGCAGCGGGATTACACCTAGCCCGAACCGTTGTTCGCCGCGCCGAGCGCGCCACCTGGCACGCCATCGAAGCACACGGCACCGAGCCAGCCAAGAAGGGCCACACCGACGGCGGCGTGAACATCTTGGCGGTCAAGTACCTAAACCGCCTTTCAGACCTACTGTTCGTGCTCGCTCGCTACGCGAACATCAAGCACGGCGGCGACGTCAAGTGGGTTCCGGCAGCTAACCGCAGACAGAAGCCAACCAAGTAATTGGAAATAATCTTTGGAATCGCGCTGATGCTGGTTGCGACTTTGACATACATCGAGTTATCGACTCGCAAGAACCGCAAGGGTGGCAAGGGCCGTAAGGCGATGAGCGCTGGACTCTTCGCAATCAACGAGGTGTTTCACCCGTCAGCTCACGAATCTTCGATAGTTCTTGAAGAAAAGCGGGAAGAGCGAAGAGCGCTGCCCTCCCCCGAAGACAAAGAAAACCCCGCCCAGTAGGACGGGGTTTTCTCTTTAGGTTTGTTTAGACCAGTTCGGCGTGACGAGCGACGATGGTTACAACGTCGTGCTCAACCGAAAGGAAGCCATCTTCTGCGTTGGCAACGAGCTTCTCGCCCTCTGGCAGGGTGATACGAACCTCGCCTGCACCGAGGATTGCGAGCATTGGCTCGTGACCCGGCATTAGACCGATCTCACCCTCAACAGTCTTAGCGACAACTAGCTTTGCTTCGCCAGACCAAACGGCCTTGTCGGCGGCAACTAGTTCGACGCGAAGGGTTGAGGCCATGATTACTTGGTTTCCTTCTGGATGCGGTCCCAGTTTTCCATGACCATGTCTAGGCCACCGACGTTGAAGAACGCCTGCTCTGCGACGTGGTCGAGGTCACCGTTAGCGATGGCTGCGAAGCCTTCGATGGTGTCCTTCAGTGGAACGGTCGAACCCTTGACGCCGGTGAACTTCTCGGCCATGTAGGTGTTCTGCGATAGGAACTGCTGGATGCGACGGGCACGCGATACTGTGACCTTGTCTTCTTCCGAAAGCTCTTCGACACCGAGGATGGCGATGATTTCCTGAAGTTCCTTGTTCTTCTGCAGAATCGCCTTGACGCGGATCGCGGTCTCGTAGTGGTCCTTCGCGATGTAGCGAGGGTCCAAGATGCGCGAGGTTGAGGTCAGCGGGTCGATAGCTGGGTAGAGACCCTTCGATGCGATTTCACGCGAAAGTTCGGTGGTTGCATCGAGGTGGGCGAAGGTGGTTGCCGGGGCTGGGTCGGTGTAGTCGTCGGCAGGAACGTAAATTGCCTGCAGCGAGGTAATCGAGTGACCACGGGTCGAGGTGATGCGCTCCTGAAGGAGGCCCATCTCGTCGGCAAGGTTCGGCTGGTAACCTACGGCCGAAGGCATACGACCTAGAAGGGTCGAAACCTCAGAACCGGCCTGGGTGAAGCGGAAGATGTTGTCGATGAACAACAGTACGTCCTGCTTCTGAACATCGCGGAAGTACTCCGCCATGGTCAGTGCCGAAAGAGCAACACGAAGACGGGTGCCTGGTGGCTCGTCCATCTGGCCGAACACGAGAGCGGTCTTGTCGATAACGCCAGACTCGGTCATTTCGTCGATGAGGTCGTTACCTTCACGGGTACGCTCACCAACACCGGCGAATACCGAAACACCGTCGTGGTCTTCAGCAACGCGGTAGATCATTTCCTGGATCAGAACGGTCTTACCAACACCAGCACCACCGAATAGACCAATCTTTCCACCTAGAACGTAAGGGGTTAGAAGGTCGATCGACTTGATACCGGTCTCGAACATCTGAGTCTTCGACTCGAGCTGGTCGAATGCAGGTGGCTGGCGGTGGATCGGCCAGGTTTCCTTGACCTCAATCTTCTCGCCTGGCTTTGCGTTGAGAACTTCACCGACGACGTTGAAAACCTTGCCCTTGGTGACATCGCCAACTGGAACCGAGATAGGAGCACCGGTGTCGGTGACCTCTCCACCGCGGACGAGGCCGTCGGTTGGCTTCAGAGCAATGGCACGAACGAGGTCGTCGCCTAGGTGCTGAGCAACCTCGAGGGTGAGAGTGGTCTTCTCACCGGCTAGGTCGATCACAGTGGTCAGAGCGTTGTAGATCTCTGGGATCGAGTCGTGTGGGAACTCGATGTCTACAACCGGTCCGTTAACGCGAGCAATACGCCCGGTTGCGGTCTTCTTCTTCTCGGCCATTCTCTTTCTTTCTCTTTATGCGTCCTTGTCAGTGGTGACGAGTGCGTCGGCACCACCAACAATTTCGGAAATCTGTTGCGTAATTTCGGACTGACGTGCCTGGTTAGACAGTCTTGTGTAGTTCTTGATGAGCTTGTCGGCGTTGTCGGTTGCCGACTTCATTGCCTTCTGGCGGGCGGCGTGCTCCGAAGCAGCCGACTGCAGCATGGCGTTGAAGATGCGGCTCTCGATGTAAACAGGGAGTAGTGCGTCAAGCACCTTGTTTACGTCTGGCTCAAACTCGTAAAGCGGGAACACTTCGTTCTCGGCAGGGGTCTCGACGCCTTCTACGACCTCTAGAGGTAGCAGACGAACGACTTCTGGAACCTGCGAAATCATCGAAACAAAGCGGTTGTAAACCAAGTGGATCTCTTGGACGCCCTCTTCACCGAAAGCGGCTAGGACGGTGTCGGCGATTTCTTTGGCGGTGTCAAAGACCGGGAGGTCGGTGCCACCAATCCAGTTCTTCTTAGCTTCGCGACGACGGAAGTTGAAGAACGAAACGGCTTTGCGGCCAACCAGGTAGTAGTCGATTTCTTTGCCCTCTGACTGGAGCTTGGCGGTTAGCGCCTCAGACTCCTTCAGAACGCTCGAAGAAAAGGCGCCAGCTAGACCGCGGTCAGAGGTGAAGATCACGATCGCAGCGCGAGTTACCTTCTCTGGCTCGGTGGTTAGCGGGTGCTGGATGTTCGAGAAAGTCGCCACTGCCGAGACAGCTCGGGTGACGGCACGCGAGTAAGGGGTAGCCTGAGCGACACGTGCTTGCGCCTTGGCAATACGTGAGGCCGAGATCAACTCCATTGCGCGAGTGATCTTCTTGGTCGTCTGGGCAGACTTAATTTTCTGCCGGTAGACCCGAAGTTGCGCTCCCATGCTTTTTCTTTCTTCTTACTTACTTCTTGCGCTTCTGCTTGACGATCTTCTCTTGGTCGACGTCAGCAGCATCGATGGCTTCTTCCTTGGCCGAGGTGTGCAGACCTGCACCACCCTTGGTCTGGAATGCCTTCTTGAAGTCGGCAACTGCCTTCTCCAGCTCAGCGACGGTGTCGTCCTTGAGGTCCTTGGTCTCGGCGATGACGTCGAGCACCTTGGTGTTGCGGCGTAGGTAGTCGAGGAACTCGCGCTCAAAGCGGAGAACGTCTTCGACAGGGACCTCGTCGAGTTTGCCGGTGGTACCAGCCCAAACCGAAACGGTCTGGTCTTCTACCGGGTACGGCGAGTACTGAGGCTGCTTTAGTAGCTCCATCAGACGGGCACCGCGAGCTAGCTGCTGGCGCGAGGCTGCGTCTAGGTCGGAGGCGAACATCGCGAAGGCTTCTAGCGAGCGGTACTGGGCTAGTTCAAGCTTCAGGGTTCCCGAAACCTTCTTGATGCCCTTAACCTGCGCGGCACCACCAACACGCGAAACCGAGATACCTACGTCGATAGCAGGGCGCTGGTTCGAGTTGAAGAGGTCGGACTGCAAGAAGATCTGGCCGTCGGTGATCGAAATCACGTTGGTCGGGATGTATGCAGAGACGTCGTTTGCCTTGGTCTCGATGATTGGAAGACCGGTCATCGAACCGCCGCCAAGCTCGTCGTTTAGCTTTGCACAACGCTCGAGTAGACGCGAGTGTAGGTAGAAGACGTCACCTGGGTAAGCCTCGCGGCCTGGTGGACGACGGAGTAGAAGCGAAACCGCACGGTAGGCCTCTGCCTGCTTCGAAAGGTCATCGAAGATGATGAGGACGTGCTTGCCGCCGTACATCCAGTGCTGACCGATGGCCGAACCGGTGTAAGGGGCTAGGTACTTGAAGCCTGCTGGGTCTGATGCAGGCGAAGCAACGATGGTGGTGTACTCCATCGCGCCGGCTTCTTCCAGAGCGCCCTTTACAGCGGCAATGGTCGAACCCTTCTGGCCGATTGCTACGTAGATGCAACGAACCTGCTTGGTTGGGTCGCCCGACTCCCAGTTGGCCTTCTGGTTGATGATGGTGTCAACCGCGATAGCGGTCTTACCGGTCTGACGGTCACCGATGATGAGCTGACGCTGTCCGCGGCCGACAGGGATCATGGCGTCGATGGCCTTGATGCCGGTCTGTAGCGGCTCGTGAACCGATTTACGGGCCATAACGCCTGGAGCCTGAAGCTCGAGTGCGCGGCGGCCTTCTGCCTTGATGTCGCCCTGGCCGTCGATTGGGTTACCCAGTGGGTCAACTACGCGACCGAGGAACTTGTCGCCAACCGGAACCGAGAGAACCTCACCGGTGCGGTGGACTTCCATGCCCTCTTCGATGCCTTCGAAGTTTCCGAGGACAACGGTACCGATCTCGCGCTCGTCTAGGTTTAGCGCTAGACCTAGGGTGCCGTCGGCGAACTTGAGAAGCTCGTTCGCCATTGCGCTAGGCAGGCCTTCGACGTGTGCGATGCCGTCACCAGCGTCGATAACGTGACCGACCTCGGTGCGGCTCGCCTTCTCGGCTTCGTATGAACCTACGAAGTCCTTGAGTGCGTCGCGAATCTCGTTCGGGCTAATCTTTAGATCTGCCATCTCGTTCTTCCTCTTTTTCTTTGAGGCAGCCCTAAGCGAGCTGCATCCTTGCTTGGTTTAGACGGTTAGCAATGCTGCCGTCGATGATCTCTCCGGAAACCTGAACCTTTACGCCACCAATGACGTTCGGGTCGATTTCCACGTTCAGGTTTAGGTCCTGACCGTAGGTCTTGGCGAGCACCTTTTCGAGGCGCTCGAGCTGGGCTGGAGCCAGCGGTGCTGCGACGGTGACGGTGGCTACCAGGCGTTCGGCGTATGCCGAAACCTGCTTGCCGAAGCCCTCGAGCACAAGGCTCAAGCGACGGTGACGCGCACCTTCGACTGCGAAGCGCAGAAGCAGCTCGGTGTGAGCCGAAACCTTCTTGCCGGTTAGCGACTTGATCAGAGCTAGCTTCGCTTCGGTTGATGCCTGGCGCGAGCTAAATGCTTGCTGAAGGTCTTCGTCTGAGTCGATTAGCTGCTGAACGCTGAACAGTTCGGCTTCGAGGGTTTCCAACTTCTTCTCACCCGACGCGATTGCTGCAACGGTGAAGACTCCAAGCTGCTCGAAGGCGGCAACTAGGTCGCCACCCTTCGACCAACGGAAACCAGACAGCGACTGAGCGAACGAAAGGACGTCCTTCGAGACGTGCTTGCCGAACACAGCCGTAAGAGCACCCTGCTTCGCTTTATCTGCTCCGGAAGGGTCCGAGAGGATGTTGCGAAGCTGAACCGAGGTCGAAAGTGCGACTCCGATCGAGAAGAGCTCTTCGGCAAACTTCAGGTCAGCCTTTTTCAATAGCGGGGTTAGCGCTACTGTTGCGGCCTGAAGTGCCTGTCTGGTGGAGCTTGCCATTACTTCTTCTTGCCTCCCTCGAGGTCGGCGATGAACTCGTCAACCACGGTGGTAGCAATCTTGTCGTTCTTGAGGCTTGCCCCGACGACGCGCGATGCGAGGTCGATAGCCAACGTGCCTACCTCGGCGCGCAGCGAAACAAGGGCGGCCTGACGTTCTGCTTCGATCTGCGCCTTAGCGGTCGCGGTGATTCGAGCGGCTTCAGCGTTGGCCTGTTCCTTCATTTCAGCCAAGATGGCGACGCCTTCGGCGCGTGCCTGCTCGCGAACGGCCGAAGCCTCTGCGCGAGTGTTCTCTTGGGCTGCGGCCATCTCGGCGGTCTGCTTGGCAGCTTCGGCAGAGACGCGCTCCGCTTCGGCCAGGCGACCCTCGATGGCGTCGGCACGTGCGTCCAAAGTCTTCTTGAAGTTAGGCAGAACCTTGAACCAGAAGAAGGTTAGGAGGATCACGAAAACGACCGACGACCAAATGATGTCGTAAGGCATAGGAATCAGCGGGTTGGGTAGCTCACCCTCTCCGCCTTCGGCGGCGGCAGCTACCTGCTCGCTGGTGCGAATGATCCAAGAGATCATGGATTAGATCCCGTCTGGGTTAGTTGAAGATGAATGGGGTTGCCAAACCGATAAGCGCAAGTGCTTCGGTGAAGGCGATACCAAGCCACATGGTGACCTGTAGGCGGCTAGCAAGCTCAGGCTGGCGAGCGATCGATTCGATGGTCTTCGATACAACGAGACCTACACCGATACCAGGACCAACTGCTGCAAGACCGTAACCAATGGTTGCGAGGTTACCGGCTAGTTCGATAGTGCCGTTCATTTTGTTTCCCTTCCGAGTTTGAGCTTTAGCGGTTGCTAAAACCCTTAGTGATCATCTGCCATGGCAAGTTGGATGTAAACCGTGGTCAGAAGTGTGAAGACGTAAGCCTGCAGGAAGGCTACGAGGATTTCGAAGAGCGTAAACGCGAAGCCGAACAAGAATGTTCCCGCACCGAATAGCTTGGTGAATCCCTGAACCGCGCTGTCGAAGAAGAAGAACTGAGTTGCCGAGAAGCACAGCACGAGCAGGAGGTGGCCAGCAATCATGTTCATGGTCAAACGAAGAGCCAGAGTGACCGGGCGAAGGATGAAAGTCGAGAGAAGCTCGATGATGAAAACCAGAGGGATAAATGGAGCTGGAACACCTGAAGGAATGGTTGCCAACTTGAAGAACGTGAGACCGTGCTTCTTGATTCCGGCGTAGATGAAGGTTACGTAGGCGGCGAGGGCGAGAACCACAGGCAAGCCAATGAGCGACGAGGCCGCGATGTTTAGGCCAGGGATGATGCCGGTAATGTTCATGCCCAGCACCATGAAGAAGATCGTGGCCAGGAGCGGGAGGAATCGGTCGCCGTCCTTCTCGCCTAGTTGCTCGTGAGCAATGCTCTTGCGAACAAAGTTGAGCGAAATCTCGCCCATTAGCTGGAAGCGGCTTGGCACGTGCTGCTGGTTCTTGTAAGCGTTCTTGAACTTGGCCGTCCAGAGGCTGAAGATCACGAGGAGCAGAACCATGATCAGTAGGCGGATTGCCATGATTCGGTTCAGCTCAAAAGGTGTGCCTTCGAATAGAAGCGCTGCTGGGTAGAACTCGCAAATCGACGGAGCGTGGAAGCCCGAAGAGTGAACTGGCTCCTGGCATGCCTCAACGGTCGTGCGGAAGCCGGTCGCTGCAGCGACGAGATTCAAAGCATTAGTGAACAGCGCGGGCTCCTAGTTCGGGGCGAGGCAAGATTAGGTCAATCCTAACAAGAAAAAGACTTCCTCTTTGTCGCTTTTGGTTAGTTTTCGACGATTGGAATGCGTGCTTTTGTCACCGCGATAGCATCGAGGGCCAAAGTGCCAAAAATCGAGGCAATCAGAGTGAAAAACAGCACCGGACCGTTGATCTGGGGTACTCCCAGAAGGACCTTGACCAGCACGATAAAGAGAACCAGCTTCAGAATCCAAGCGCCCATCACCACGGCGAAGAAACCCGTGATTCCGAGTCTCCCACCGAGCCAGACACTCAAGGCGGTGAGGCTAACAAAGATGAACGTCATGCCGGCTCCGACGAGTGCGCTGAACAGACCTGGCATGCCCGCGGTCAATGCCCCAACGAGACTACCGATTGCAGCTATTCCAGCGATCAGAATTGACCCTTGAGTAAGTACGCGCTTGAAGATTGTTCCTGCGGAATCGAACTTCATTTAGCTACCTTTCGGCGAAGTAGGGGCAGCAGGGTGTAGCCCATGCAAGCTATGAAACCTAGGACGAAGAACACGGCGACCCACTTGGCCGACACAAAGAAGAACAACAGGCAAGAAACCGAAATCAATCCCGTCCACGAGTAGAAAACCAACACAGTTCCTAGATGGCCGTGACCGAAGTCTTGAAGCCGGTGGTGAAGGTGTTTGCGGTCGGCGGTGAACGGCGATTTCCCTGCTCGCAGGCGACGAACCACCGCGAGCGTGAAGTCGAGCAACGGCACGACAAGGATTGCCAGCGGCAGGATTAGCGGAAGCAGAGCCGGAACAGCCTGGTTGCCACTGATGGTCGCAGGGTCGATTTGACCGGTTACCGATAGCGCTCCGGCGGTCATGAGGAGTCCAAGCAAAAGAGCGCCTGAGTCCCCCATAAAGATTTTGGCTCGGTGCCAGTTGAGTGGCAGGAAGCCAAGGCACATGCCGATCACAATCGCAGCCAGCATGGATCCGAGGTTGAAGTAGTTGGTCGGGTCGGTGCGTTGGGCCAAGAGGTAGGTGTAGATGAAGAACACACCGGTTCCGATCAGAACCACACCTGCCACTAATCCGTCGAGGCCGTCGATGAAGTTGACGGCGTTCATAATCAGGACTGTTAGGAAAACGGAGACCACAAACGAGACACCGAACGAGGCGATGGTGACTCCCCCGATTGGCAGCGAAACAATCTGCACACCCTGCCAGGCCATGAAACCGGCGGCGATGAACTGACCAGCGAGTTTCAGGGTCCAGTCGAGGTCGAAAAGGTCATCGAGGAACCCGAGAATTGCGATGAAAACCGCGGAGGCCAAAACGGCGATGATCGGCATTGGTTCGTCGAAAACAGATCGGAACCAGCCGAACGATGCGGCGGTTAGCGTTCCGACCAGTAGACCGATGAGCATCGCGATACCGCCGAGACGAGGGGTTGGCACCTTATGTGCGTCGCGCTCGCGGATCTGGGGGTAAATCTTGTATTTCAGGGCAAGTTTCAACACCAGCCAGGTAGCGCCAAAAGTTACTAAGGCGGTAACCAGCGTGATCAGAAGATAGGCGCGCACTAGTCGTCGCTCAGCTCGTCACCCAGAAGTTCGGCAAGTTCGGAACGTTTGATAGCGCCCTCGCGGATGATGCGTACCTTCGTGCCGGTCAGATCGAGGATTGTGGATGCCTCACCAATTTGCGCCTGACCGTCTTCGAGATAAACGCGAACCTTTTCACCGAGCTGCTCGAAAGCTTCTGCCGCGGTTTGCCCGGCTGGCTGGCCGGTTAGGTTAGCGCTCGAAACAGCCAGCGGGCCGGTCTCGGCTAGAAGTGCGAGGGCAACCTTGTGGTTTGGCACTCGCAACGCGACGGTTCCCTTGGTTTCGCCCAGATCCCAAACCAGCGAACTTTGAGCTCGAACGACGATGGTCAACGGGCCGGGCCAGTATTTCTCAGCAAGTTTGAGCGCGGTTGGCGAAACGGTTTCGGCGAGCGCGTGAAGGGACTCAATGTTTGGGATTAGAACAGGAGGTGGCGATTGGCGGCCACGACCCTTTGCGTCCAGCAGCGCCTGGACAGCGGGAGCATTGAAGGCGTCTGCTGCGATGCCGTAGACAGTGTCTGTCGGTAAGACGGCAAGTTCTCCCCTGCCAAGTGCAAGCTTTGCCTGTCGCAGTCCTTCTAGGAGTCCAGTGTCGATAGAACAGTCGAAAATGCGGTCCATTGGCACCTCCCGGTTTACTTTTTAGCGGTCACAGCACGCGGTCGGTCGTTGAAGTCCCTGTGATCAAAGACTTCACGCCACCCTGATGCCAATAGTAGTTGAACCACCGCTTCGCTCTGCATGTCAGCATGCTCGATGGCGAGGGTGCCACCGGTGACCAAAAGCTCACGAGCGCGTTTTTCAATTGCCCGAATCAGATCGAGGCCGTCTTCGCCCGAGTAGAGGGCAAGCTCGGGGTCGTGCAGAGCCACCTCTGGGTAAATGGGAATCATGGCGGCTGGGATGTACGGCGGGTTGGAAACCACAACCTGTACCTGCCCGTTCAACTTTTGGAAGGCGTCGATGGCATCCCCGAGGATCACAGTTGCTTCGGGAGCGAGGACTTCGTAGTTTGCCTTGGCGTACTCAAATGCCTCCGGCGACTTCTCGACCGCGTAAACCTTTGCCGAAGGCAGCTCGGTTGCCACAGCAATACCGACTGCTCCTGAGCCAGCGCACAGGTCGATGACTATCGGTGAATCAAACGCGCTCGCCGCATCGATTGCCAAGCCAGCGAGAAGTTCGGTTTCTGGGCGTGGTACGAAAACTCCTTTACCAACCTTGAGGGTCAGTTTGCGAAAGTAGGCTTCGCCGGTTAGGTGCTGCAACGGCTCTCGGGCGGCGCGCCTCGCAAAGAGAGCTTCTATCGCTGAAGTGTCGTCGATGGACTCGTCCATGATCGCTTTAGCCTGAAGCTCGCCACGACTAACTCGTAGGGCAAAGGCAATTATTAGCTCGGCGTCTGCGCCAGCTGATTCGATTCCGGCCGCCTCGAAAAGGCTGCGTCCCCGACTAATCAGCTCGGAGATGAGCATTAAGCGTTTCCGAGTGCCGCTAGGCGTGCCTCTTCATCGGTCTGAATAGCGGACTGAACCACTGGTTCTAGAGCGCCGTCCATTACCTGGTCGAGGTTGTAAGACTTGTAGCCGGTGCGGTGGTCGGCGATGCGGTTCTCTGGGAAGTTGTAGGTGCGGATTCGCTCCGAACGGTCAACCGAACGAACCTGAGACTTACGCGCAGCGCTCTGCTCGGCCTCGATAGCCTCCTGCTGAGCCGCGAGAATGCGAGCGCGCAAAACACGCATGGCCGCTTCGCGGTTTTGCAACTGCGACTTCTCGTTCTGCATGGCAACGGTGATACCGGTTGGGAGGTGCGTGATTCGAACAGCCGAGTCGGTGGTGTTTACTGACTGGCCGCCAGGGCCGGATGACCGGTAAACGTCGATGCGCAAGTCATTCTGCGAAATCTCAACTTCTTCGGGCTCATCAACTTCTGGGAACACGAGAACTCCTGCTGCCGAGGTGTGAATTCGGCCCTGAGTTTCGGTGACCGGCACGCGCTGAACGCGGTGTACGCCACCCTCGTACTTGAGGTGAGCCCAAACGCCCTGTGCAGGGTCGGTGCTGTTGCCCTTGATTGCGAGCTGAACATCCTTGTAACCACCGAGGTCGCTCTCGTTCTTGTCGAGGAGCTCGGTCTTCCAACCCTTGGAGTTGGCGTATTGGATGTACATGCGAAGTAGGTCGGCGGCGAAAAGCGCGGACTCCGCACCACCTTCACCAGCCTTGATTTCCATGATCACGTCGCGGCCGTCGTCAGGGTCGCGCGGAATCAAGAGTCGGCGCAAGCGCTCGTTGGCAGCAACCAGCTTCTCTTCGAGAGCCGGAACCTCTTCGGCGAACGCTTCGTCCTCCTTGGCAAGCTCCTTGGCGGCGGCAAGATCTTCGGTCAACGAGGTGACGCCGTTATAGGCGGCAACAATCGCACTGAGTTCTGCGTATCGGCGGTTGAGCTTTTTGGCCAAGGCTGGGTTGGCGTGAACAGCAGAGTCGCTGAGCTTCACCTGAAGCTCGGCGTGCTCGGCTAGAAGGGGTGCTACCGAGTCGAGCATTTACTCTCCGTCGGAACCGGCAGGTACAGGCATCGACTTCTGAACCTGCATCAGGAACTCTACGTTGCTCTGAGTGTCCTTGAGGCGGTTCAGCACGAGCTCTAGAGCCTGCTGCTGCTCTAGACCTGCAAGAGCACGGCGGAGCTTCCAAACAATCTTGGTTTCGTCCGGGCTCATAAGCATCTCTTCGCGGCGGGTACCCGATGCGTTCACATCGACGGCTGGGAAGATACGCTTGTCGGCTAGCTGGCGCGACAGGCGAAGCTCCATGTTTCCGGTTCCCTTGAACTCTTCGAAGATAACCTCGTCCATCTTCGAACCGGTCTCAACGAGAGCGGTTGCAAGGATGGTTAGCGAGCCGCCGTCCTCGATGTTTCGAGCGGCACCGAAGAAGCGCTTTGGTGGGTAGAGAGCCGAGGAGTCGACACCACCCGAAAGGATTCGGCCCGAAGCAGGAGCGCTCAGGTTGTAAGCGCGTCCGAGACGGGTGATCGAGTCAAGTAGAACGACAACGTCGTGGCCTAGCTCTACCAAACGCTTTGCGCGCTCAATTGCCAGTTCGGCAACGGTGGTGTGGTCTTCTGCAGGGCGGTCGAAGGTCGAGGCAATAACCTCACCCTTTACGGTGCGCTGCATGTCGGTTACTTCTTCAGGACGCTCGTCAACAAGGACAACCATGAGGTGAACCTCAGGGTTGTTCTGTGCAATCGAGTTTGCAATCGCCTGAAGAACCAGGGTCTTACCGGCCTTCGGAGGCGAAACAATCAGACCGCGCTGACCCTTACCGATTGGCGAAACCAAGTCGATGATTCGGGTCGAGAGCTTGTTCTGGTCGGTCTCCAGGCGCAGACGGGTCTGCGGGTAGAGCGGGGTTAGCTTGCCGAACTCGACACGGGCCTGAGCCTGCTCGATGGTCTGGCCGTTGATCGAGTCGATGCGAACAATCGCGTTGAACTTCTGACGACCCTGGCCTTCGCCTTCCTTCGGCTGGCGAATGGCGCCGACTACAGCGTCACCCTTGCGCAGGCCGTACTTCTTAACCTGGCCGAGCGAGACGTAAACGTCGTTCGGGCCAGGTAGGTAGCCAGAAGTGCGCACGAAGGCGTAGTTGTCTAGAACGTCGAGGATTCCGGCGACTGGAACCAGGATGTCGTCAGGCGAAATCTCCGGCTCGACCTCGTCGCGGTCACGGTCGCGGTCGCGGTAGTTTCCGCCGCCGTTGCGGTTGCGGTCGCCGCGGTTACGGTTGCGGTTACGGTTGCGGTTACGGTTGTTTCCCGAACGCTCGTCGTCGCGCTCTGGGCGCTCCGAACGGTCACGCTGAGGGCGGTCTTCGCGCTGCTCAGACGAGCCTTCCGACTTTTCGGCAGCTGGTGCGCTGTCGGCCTTCGGTGCCGAATCGCCTTCGGTTGCTGGCTTGGCGCTGCGGGTGCGACGCTTTGGAGCTTCGCTCGCCGAGGCTTCTGAGGCGGTGGTTGTTTCGGTCGCAGGCTTTGCCTCTGCGGTTACGCGACGGCGTTTTGCCGGCGTAGTCTCTTGGATTTCATCCATGTTTTGTTATGTCTCTTTCTGGAGATTATGCGTGACCAAGAAAACTGCTTTTGAAAAGGTCACTGTTCTCTCGCATTAGATCTGCGAGGGGCTGCACAAGCGCAATTGCGACTTATTTGTGCTGCGTGATAACAGTAGCACCTTTGAAGTCAACAGCCAAAAGCAACGCCTGCCACTGTGGATACTTTTCGGCAGCCAATTTCGCTGCTTCGAGACGCTGTGCGGGGTCACTTGCCAAAACCAAGACCGATGGTCCCGCACCCGAGACTACAGCCGCGTGACCGTGCGAACGCATCAGCGCGATCAGCTCGTTGGTTTCGGGCATGGCCTCGGCTCGGTATTCCTGGTGCAACTTGTCTTCGGTTGCGGCCATAAGGAGTTCCGGGCTTTGAGTTAGGGCAGCGATTAGCAGTGCAGAGCGAGAAACGTTGAACACGGCGTCGTCGTGAGGAACCGACTCCGGCTGCAGCGAACGCGCGAGAGCGGTGGACATCTTGTGAGCTGGCACCAGTTCGAGCGGAGAGACACCGCGGTGAACGAAAAGCTTCTTGTGGTGTGGGCCAGACTCGTCCTCCCAGGCAATCGTCAAGCCGCCGAACAGCGCGGGGGCAACGTTATCCGGGTGGCCCTCGAGCTCGGTGGCGATGTCGAGCAATTCGCTGGAGGAAATTTCGACGATACCCTCGAGCAGACCTTTGGCGGCCATGATTCCGCTGACAACGGCAGCGCCAGATGATCCCATACCTCGGCCGTGCGGGATCACGTTGTGCGCTTCGAGCTTGAGCCCGGGCATCTCCTGCTTGTAGCGGTCGAAGACGAAGCGAATGGTCCTGGCAACGAGGTTGGTTTCGTCGGTCGGAACTTCGCCAGCTCCTTCGCCGTGAACTTCAACGGTGACCTTGTTGCCCTCGACGGCCTCGACGTGCAATTCGTCGTAGAACGACAGGGCCATACCGAG
>JACCDO010425544.1_pt1 | contig 17061 bp, 17 predicted proteins | sample 7446101 | NCBI WGS metagenome assembly JACCDO01 (sample SAMN15323440, study PRJNA562643) | freshwater metagenome | isolation source: river surface water | place: USA:Blue River Watershed | collected 2017-08-16 | reverse complement strand
CCGCAAGCGCAACGAGCACTTCGAGCGCTCCGGACTCTGGACTCCCAAGTCTTCGCGAAAAAATCCGCCTGAGCGCCGTTTATGACGGTCAGACTGCGGCACTCACAAACATCGCTTCGGCAGAGGCACCTTCCGTTTCGGGTGCTCACAGCGGCATGGCCACCCCCCACCGCCTCTTTGTGAACATGGCCTACCAGCTGAACCCTCAGATGACCCTCATGCCCACGATTGGGGCCTTGGCCAATGGAAGTGTGGAATCAACTCCGGGCCGAGTGGTCTTGGACACTCCCTACATTACGCTGAGCCATAATAGCCTAGTCAGGCAAGGCAGCTATAACTTGGCGGGCCAGGTTCGTTCCTACCTCCCGTTGTCCGAGTCCTTCCGCAGCAAGAATCTTCTGAACGTCGTGCGCTTCACGCAAATTCAAAGCTACACCCTGACGGGAACGCCCTGGGCGCTCGGACTTGCTTCTTACGTTCAGGGTTATTTCTACTCGCAGACCGCTACCAACTCACCGCGCCTCAAAACTTACCTTTCCCCCAGCGCCAATTACCAACTCAAGCAAAACGTCGCACTCGGCGTTTTGTATGAAATGTCGGCAGCTCAAACCCAAGGTATGAGCTGGAATGGTTTCTCGTCTACCGGAACGGATCTTGAGCCCTATGTGAACTGGGATATTAGCCCAGCCCTGAATCTGAACGCTTACCTCGATCTGAAAACGGGCGGACGCGTCTCGGCAAGCACCACGCAGTTGGGCGCAACGCTCACGTGGCGTCTTCTCTGAGTCAGGGTTTCAAGACTTCGAACCGCTAACGCTCTTCGGCGTGGCAAGGCGCTTGCTCCTCTTTTCCTCGAGGAGGCTCGCGCCCCATGGTTTCGATCACACCCCGTTTCTGGTTCCTTGCGTCGGCGTTCACTCTCGCGGTCTCACTTCCTTTGTCTCCAGTGCAAGCACAGGAAACGTCCGAACTGAAACCCTGGAGAGCATCCTTTCTCAGCATTTTCCATGGTCCCCCCGTAGGTAATCTGCAAGACACTTGGCAACCCACGCCTCAAGGAGAACGCTCGGTGATGCCGGTTCTCTTTAGGAATTACGCGAGCGTGAACTGGACTCCCGATCAGAATCTTGAGCTCGGCGTGACTCAGTACTTTGTCGCTGTCCCCGTGCTAGGAACGCAGTTCGCCTACCGAGATCCCTACCTTCGCCTAGGAGTGCGAGACTTGCTCTCTCAAGCAGTCCGTACTTCTTGGGCTGCCGACTTGCGACTCCACGTGCCCGTCTCCAACGTGTCCCGAAGTCGAGATCTCGTGGCAGGGCTGCAGACTTACCATAACGTCTCGACACCCCTCGGCTCGACCCGACGCCTCAGCGCGGGCGTAGTGGCTTCGGGTCGGGTGAACTTTTACGGCAGCCAAGGGCTCGGATCGGATTTGGAGCTGTACGTCGGTCCCACAGTCGGCTGGCAAGCCTCTCCCAAGCTTGGATTTTCTTTGACCTACGACTGGGGAGCCAGTCACTGGCTCGGCGAACCTTTAGGTGAGCTCATTAGCGATGGGACCGACATTCAACCTGCCATGAGCTGGGACGTCACGCCTGAGCTGAACCTCAGTCCATTTTTAAATTTCTACACAGGAAGAAACACGAGTTTCAAAGGAAGCTCGGTCGGATTCACGCTCAGTCTTCAGCTGATTTAAAGAGTTTTGACTCACGAACCCTTTTAGATTTTTATTCGGACCGCAGTGATTTCGGCCACCACCGTAGGGCGACTAAATCTTGCACATTCGTCCCGGTTGCTTCGGCCGGTATCAAGGCCCCGATTTTTTGCCAGGATCGGCCACAGTCAAATTCGGAAACTCCCTGAGCTAAAAGCCTCGTCCATTCCGTTCTCCGCGCCCAGAGCTTCGATCGCGCCCGATCTAAATGCACGCCCGCACCGCCACTTCGCCCGTCCACGCCGTCTGAGCTTGCAGCCAAAAGTTCGAGCCGCCCTTCATGAAAAAGGGGCGCGAGCCGCAAAGCCAATCCTCCGGCTAACTGCGCCAAACGGCCTCCTCGCGCGTTCTGAGACACGCGATGCGGAACTTCGACTTGCGGTTCACCCGCAAGAATCAAAGTCACAGGCGCGGACGTAGCCGTTCTCTTTTTTTCCAGAGTCTCGATCTCGCGCTCCAAGCGGTCGATCCAGGATTCCCAAGAGCCCAAGTTTCCTGCGCCCAGCAAGCGTGGCTCACCGTCACTCAGAGCCGCACTGAAAGCGCGAGCGTAGATTTTATTATCTGCGAGAACTTCATGGGGAGTTCTTCCGTTCCAGAAAGGCCCACTCCCCACCACTTCTGGCCCAAAAGGGGCCACATCGGAAATCACATGAACCTGCGCCCGAACCCCAGGCGCGATTCGAGAGAGCCAGTTTGCGGCCCCTCCGGCCTTCAACGAACAAAGCCGGGATCGACGCCGATTCAGCTCCTCAATCGGAATCGGAAGCCGATAAAGCTTTTCCAAGTGCTTCTGAAGATCTTCCAAATTCCATTCGGGAACCGGCAGCCAAGCGAGACTTGAAGCGCCGCCAGAAAGAAACACGTTCAGCTCGCTTGCGTTCAATCGCCTGAGACCATCGAAAAATTCGAGCAGTAAGCGACCTGCCTCTAAACTCCCCGAACCGGGAATGGGATGGTCCGAAAGAATCCGGAGTGCACCGAAATCATTCCGAACCTCAGAGAGAACGGTGCTCTTTCCCTGAGGTTGCGGGGAAATCACGAAGACCAGATCACCCGGTCGAATCGCCTTTTGAGTGCGAGCCACTTCCCAGCTTCGATCGGCCGCTTTTCCCCAAAATAGCCAGCCTCGGACTCCTGAAGCGACGGGCTTTTGACGAAAAACAGGCTGAAAGAGCTGACCGGGATCCACCGAAGCCAAAGACTCTTTCCAAGCATTGAATAATGTCTTTTCCCTAGAGCGCTTCACGGTATCCTAAATGTGACATGAGTCTCGACGCCACTCCACAGTGGTATTTAGAAACCGAAGGCCGACGCACTGGGCCCTATAGTGCGGAACAAATCGAAGCCATGCTTCGAGATGGCCAGCTCCAAGCCGACGCGCTGGTCAGCGGGCGCGGACTTCGCGGACCTGCGCGAGCAAACGAATTCATCGAAGCCATTCGCCTTCGTCGACAAACCCAGTCTCAGAAGCGCGCCGCAGGCCCTGCCGCGATTCAGCCGCCCCCGCGCCCCGAAGGAGTCGGAGAGCGCCGTCGCGGTAACGACCGAGAAGCGACTCCTTCAACCGATCCAACGGCTGATCTTTTCGACGCTCTTCAACACATTCGCGAGCGCCAAACACTCCAACAAAATCAAGCGCAGCGCCTCGTCCCTACCGCTGACGAAACCTGGGGTGACCGCCTCAAGGCTCGAGGACTCCCCAGTCCTGCCGTTCTCGTCGCCTCCCTGGCAACCCTCCTGGGGCTGTCCGTATGGGGCTTGAACCAGTGGCTCGGCTCGGCTGAGAAAGCGACCCAGACTCAAGCAAACGCCACCGAAGGAACTTCTTCTTCGTCCGGAAGTCCGACTTCCCCTGAGAAAGGGTCGGCGGGCCGCTCGGCGGGTTCTTCGCCAGCCATGTCCGCAGAATCGCTCCGCCCCGTTCGCCCTTCGACAGCAGCGGGATTCGACACTTCCGCCCGAGCCCGGACGGTTCTGCCCGCCGTACGATCGGTGCCCCCGCCGAGCCGCGGTCAAAGCGGCCCGCAGGTGGATCGGGACATCGAGATCCCCCCAGCACTCCTGGAGCGACTCCAAGGCGAAGCGCAGGACGCCCAGGAAGCGCGCCCCAACCCGGACGCTCGAAGCGACGATCGGGACCGGGACGAGCGTGATGCAGGCGATCGAGACGCGCTCCCTCCAGCAGAATCCAACTCCCCGAACGCTGGCGAGAGCCCGCAGGACAGCAATTCAGCCCCGCAAGACGGAGTCACCCCCGCTCCGGTCGAGTGAGCAAAGCTTGACTGATCCGCTGCCCCCCCGGTAGTCACAATGGGGCGTGGCGAAAAGAAAAACGGGCCGATTCATCACCTTTGAAGGCACTGAAGGAGCGGGCAAGAGCACGCTGATTGCTGCCGTGGAGACTGCGCTCGTCCGGCGCGGGATCGACTGCGTCCGAACTCGAGAACCGGGCGGCAATCCAACGGCTGAAAAAATCCGAGAGGTGATCCTTTCATCAGCGATGAATCCTTGGACCGAGCTTTTCCTCTATGAAGCCGCCCGAGCCGAACATCTGGCTCAAACGATTCTTCCCGCGTTAGCAGCAGGCAAAGTCGTTCTTTGCGATCGATTTACCGATTCAAGCCTCGCCTACCAAGGGCAAGGACGCGGGCTGCCTTGGAAGCAAATTCAGGCACTCAACGAGATCGCTACGCAAGGTCTCGAGCCTGACCTCACCGTCTGGCTCGATATCGACCCCGCCGAAGGACTTTCGCACGCTCGCGAAATCACGCGCTTTGAAAAGGAAGGAGTCATTTTTCAGAGTCGCGTCAGGCAAGGATTCGCTCGCGCTCGCCGCGAATCCCCTGCGCGCTGGCTGAAGCTTCAGGCAAGGAGCGCGACACCCGAAGCTTTGGCAGAGAAAGTCGTCGAGGCTTGGCTGAAGCAGCAAGCCAAGATCGCTTCAAAAAAAGCTCCTCGTAGGAAACCCAACCAGAAGTCCTCGAAGAAAATTCGCACGGGAAGCCCCCGAACCAAGGCCTCCGGTCCACGCAAGCGCGGAGGCTCCCGTGGCCGCAGCTAAGCGCACCGAAGGCGCGGCCTCTGGTAAAACCGCCCCTCGTCTTTTACCGCTGCCTGAAGTGAGCCTTCAGCACCACGCGCAAACTCTCGATCGCCCGATGACTCAGTGGCGCGAAACCCGCCGTGTTCCGCCGGTTCTTCTTCTCATCGGGCCTTCCGGCATCGGAAAGCGCGCCCTTTGCCATTATTTGGCGCAGTGGTTTCTTTGCGAAAATAACGGGATTCATGAAGCCCCAACGATTGGACTTTTCGGTGGGGGTGACCCGGAAATTTCCGACTCCCCGGTCAGCGAGAATCCTCGCCCCTGCGGTACTTGCCCCGCTTGTCAGCGCGCTCTGTCCGGAAACTGGGTCGATTTCACGGAAATTTCCTCAGACACGGATGGCGAAGAAACCGGAACGGGAACGCTCAAGATCGAGCAGTTCCGCCGTCTCAAAGAAACCATGGGCTTTGGGTCATTTGAAGGAAGCTTCCGAGTGACCTTGATCCGGGACGCCGACCGGATGACCCCTCAAGCAGCGAACTCGCTCTTGAAGTTACTCGAGGAACCGCCTCCCGGCTGGATCTTTCTTCTCACCGCCTCCGACACGTCTTCCTTGCTCCCGACTTTGGTTTCCCGCTGCCAGGTGCTTCGGGTTCGCCCGTACTCGGTTGCTACCTTAGAGGCGATGCTGGGCGAACTCGATCCGCCTCTTTCGGAGGAAAAGCGCCGGACTTGTGCGGAGCTTGCGCAAGGAAGCTGGGGACGAGCTCTGGCCTTAGCCGAAGGGGAAGCGTGGGAGCGCCGCCAGGAACTCATGCGCTTCTTCGATGAGCCTGAAAACCAGCTTTCCGCTTGGGTGGACTGGGCCGCTGCCGAGCCGTCCCATTTTCAGCTCCTCCTCGATCAGCTCGAACAGGCCCTAGCCGAACTGAACCGCTGGAGCGCCTCGGCTCACTCGACTGAGTTTCGCTGGTCGCATCGATCGCTCGAAAGCTACAGCGCTCAGGAAATTCGCCGGCAGGGCGACGCCGATGCGGCTGCGCGATTCTGGATCGAGCGCGCTACTCGCGTGTTTGCTGCTCGGGGCGAGTCACTTGCGCCTCTCAATAAAAAGCTCCTCGCTCAGGAGCTCTTGCTCCCGTTTTGCGGAAAGTAAGCCAAAAGGTATTTTGAGATGATTCGCGTTGATACCTTAGGCCATCGCTTTTCTTCGGATTCTCCTTGGATCTTTCAGGGAGTCGAATTTCAGCTCAAGCGAGGCGAGTGCCTGGCCATTTTGGGACCATCCGGCTCAGGAAAAACAGTCCTCCTCAAATCACTGGCAGGCTTGATCGTCCCGACCCAAGGAACCGTGAAGATCGAAACTCAAGATCTGGGAATGCTGTTTCAAAAGAACGCGCTTTTCGATTCAATGACCGCTCTTGAAAATCTCCTTTTTCCCCTCCGCGAAAAGAAGTCCTTTTCCCCGGCAGAAGCAGAAAAGCGAGCTCTCGATATGCTGAGAACGGTCGGCTTGGAAACTTCGGCGGGTTTATTCCCGGATGAACTCTCCGGCGGGATGCAAAAGCGTCTGGGCTTGGCGCGGGCCTGGATGATGGAGCCCGAAGTCCTCTTCTATGATGAGCCCACCGCAGGCCTCGATCCGGTGACTTCCCGCTCGATTGCCGCCCTGATGCGGCAACGCGCCCGAGACTTAGGAACCACGAGCGTCGTGGTCACCAATGAGGTCGCTCGCGCCCTTCAACTCGGCGACTCGGTGGCTTTGCTCGCTCAAGGGCAGCTTTCTCCTCCGGTTTCACCTGAAGCTTTCCAACGAAGCGAGGACGAATCCATTCGACAGTTCATCGAAGGCCGCCTGCAGGGTCCCCTCACCCGGACGCGCGAAAAAGGGGCACTGCCATGAGCCTCCGATTCGTAGATGTTCGAAAAAGTTTTGGAAATCGAAAGGTCCTCGATGGCCTGAGCTTTGAAACGCGCGAAGGAGAGATCCTTTTTCTCCTGGGGCGAAGTGGTGTCGGTAAATCCGTCACGCTCAAACACTTGGTCGGCCTGATCCGCCCGGACTCCGGAACTATTTTCATCGATCAACTTGAAATCACCGGCCTCAGCGAAGAAGCTTTTGGCCCCGTTCGAAGAAAGTGCGGAATGGTGTTTCAACATCCGGCACTCCTGGACTCGCTGACGGTTCGCGCGAATGTCGGCTTCGGCCTCAGGCAGGACGTTCAGGCCCGCCCTTTCACTGCTGCCGAGGAGTTGAGGATTCGCACCTGCCTGGAACTGGTGCACCTCGGGCCCGAGATCCTTGACCGAAAGCCGCCCGAACTTTCTTACGGCATGCAGAAGCGCGTTTCATTGGCTCGCACGCTCGCTCCTGGGCCCGAGATTTTGCTCTTTGATGAACCCACCACGGGGCTCGATCCCATCGCCACCGAAGCCGTCAACGAACTGATCCGGGACCTTTCAAGAAATCTTCGAGTCACCAGCATCGTCGTTTCCCACGACATGAAGAGCGCCCTTTCGGTTGCTGACCGCATCCTAGTGCTCGATGCTGGAAAAATCTTAGCCTTAGGAACTCCCTCTGAAATCAGAGCCTCGGATGCGCCACTGGTTCGCGATTTCCTCTCCGAAGTGCTCGCCGAGGAGGTTCGCTCATGAGTTCCGGGAACGCGCAGCGCTGGTTATCCGAGCGACTTTCTGAATTGGGCCAGATGGCCGTTTTCGTCCGCTTGGTCTTCCGCACCTATTTCAAAACACAAGGAAATGGACCTGCCCTTTTTGAACAGTTGGTTTTGGTCACCTTCCGATCGATCCCGACCGTGATTTTTGCGGGCCTCTTTGTCGGTGCGATTTTAGTCCTTCAGTTCAACACGCTTTTAGTCCGCTACGACGCCCAGGCCTTTCTCGGAGGACTCAACACTTCTGCCGTGATCCGAGAAGTTGGACCCTTGATCATTTCCTTCCTCTTGGCGGGGAAAGTCGGCGCCTACACGGCTGCCGAACTGGGAACCTTGCGTGTGACCGAGCAAATCGATGCCATTCGCTGTCTCGGCACGGACCCGGTGCGGTACCTGATCGTTCCGAGGTTTCTGGCGATCATTTTGGCGAGCCTCATCCTCCTGACCTTGGCCCTTTTGGTGGGCATCTTGGGTTCGATGGCCGTAGCGAACGCTCTGTGCGGCATCAATCCGCTTCGCTACGCGGTGACGATTCCTCGGTTTCTGACTCCTTGGATTTTTCTCGCATCCCTACTGAAGTGCGGACTTTATGGTTTTGTCGTCGCCACGGTTTCGTGCTTTCAAGGATACACCGCGAAGAACGGAGCCCGCGGAGTCGGAAAAGCCGTCACTCAGGCCGCAGTCGCCACGAATCTTCTCATTATCCTCGCCCAGTTTATCGCAAGCCCCATCCTGGGACGCTTGGCGGAGGCCCTGAAATGAACGAGTGGCTGGGCATCCTGCAGCTTTATCTAAGGACCGTCCGGACCGTCTTTTCACGCCCCTGGCGAAGGCGGGAAACCTTTGAGGCCGTCGTCCGGATCGGTCTCGGTTCTCTTCCCATTGTCGCACTGGCAACGGCATTTGCCGGGATCGTGGTCTCGACCGAAATCGCTTGGCACATGGATCAAGCGCTCAATACCGTCGATATGATCCCGGGAATTACCGGCCAATTCATTCTCAGAGAGCTTGGAATCGCTATTCCCGCGCTCCTCCTGGCAGCAAAAGCCGGCGCTTCAACGACGGCCGAAATCGGGACTATGAAAGTCACCGAGCAGCTCGATGCCCTGAAACTTCTCGGAATCGACGATGTGGAATACCTGGTGGTGCCGCGCTTCCTCGGTTCCATTTTGAGCCTGGTATGCCTGACGACCGTATCCGTAGCCATCACGCTTCTGATGTCGGGAGCCGTTGCCGTCTCTCGGTTCCACTTTCTTCCACAAGAATACTGGAATGCGGTTCTTCAATTCGTAGAAATCCGCGATATTTCGGGCGCCCTGATCAAAAGCGCGGTTTTCGGATCGGTCATTCCTGTGATATCTGCCTCCTACGGCTTTACCTGCCGAGGTGGCGCTGAGGGCGTTGGAAACGCCACCACGCTCTCGGTCGTCGCATCGACCGTAGCCATCATTTTTCTCGATTTTTTACTTACGTTTCTTTTCATGGGTCCCCAATGAAGTTGTCAAATGAAGCCAAAGTCGGCGCACTTGTAGCAGTCACTGTAGGCTTGGCCATGGCTTTTGCCTGGTCCCTGGGGATCGCGACCCCCTTTGCGAGAAAGCACACTTTCTTCGTCACCTACCACTTCGCAGGCGGAATCGACGTCGGCTCACCGGTCCGGATTTCGGGCATCAAAGTCGGACGCGTCGAAAAAATCGAGCTCTTCCAGCCGGCTGACCCTTCAAAGACGGTTGCGTCCAAAGAGCCCGGCAGCTCGCCAGAAACCGGGGCGAGTGTCATCCCGGTGCGACTGAAGGTGTCGGTCAGCCCAGAGGCGGCTCGCGGAGTCCGACAGGACTCGAAAGTTTACATTAACATCGCGGGACTGATCGGCGAGCGATACCTTGAGATCACCCCGGGTAGTGTCGAAGCTCCCCTCGTTGCGGCAAACGCCGTGGTGCCTGGGATCGATCCACCCCGAATCGATCAACTCCTTTCGCAAAGCTTCAACCTGGCTGGCAAAATTCAAGAGATCATCGAAGAGAACAAGGGCGACCTGACGAAGTCGATTGACCTCCTCTACAAACTTTCCGCAAACCTGAACCAGACCTTGGCTTGGGTGGATAAGAGCGGTGTCTTCAAAGGCGACCTGAGCCAGCTCATCGCCAACCTGATTTCCATCACCGAAGATGTAAAAAAGGTGACCAATAAGACCCGCACCCCTGAAGGCGAAAAGACGCTGAAACTGCTCCACGACCTGCTCTGGCGCCTCGAAGGACTCGACAGCAAACAGGTTCGCGAGTTCCTTCAAAAAGAAGGCATTCGGGCGCGCCTGTTCTAAAGCAGCCAATCGAAGCCGAGTTTCAGGTTTTGAAAGGACTCAGCCGTGAGTGAGAGATTCGCGCAGAGCCTGAAGCTCAGCCACGCGCTCAGTCTCGCTTCGCTGAAGCTCCCAGGCCCAGATCCAAGATAATGCTTCGGCCCAAGGCAGACCGTGGTCGGCCCGAGCAAGGTACAGCGGAACCCGACGACGGTAAAAATCCTCGAGCCTCAGAACCGCTCCATGCCTGAGTTGAAAGAGGAATTGCCCCCGGAGACACGGAAAACCTTCGGGGTCTGAAGGTTGTCGGGACTCGAGCGGGGCGCGATTCAAGCACTCCGCCTCCAAGGCCTGGACCTCGTCGGCTTCCGCCCCATACCGGCGCACCAAGGCCTCTCGCTCGGCCGGAGCAAGCCCGTCGGAAGGTAGGGTGCCCAGAAGTCGCTCGATTGCCTCAGGAGTCGCCTCCGGGTTCGGTGGAAGGGTCGTATCCGGCTTTCGCCAATCGGCCGGAATGCCCCGGAGTTTCGCTTCTTTCAAAACGGCGTCGACGATCTCTTCGGCCATCTTTCGATGCGTGGTGTACTTACCGCCGGCAACGAATACGGCGCCACCGAGTCCAGTCCAGATTTCGTGCTCGCGGCTCACTTTGGCGAGCCCCGAGCCTGCCTGGCTTGCGCCACGCTGGGGATCCAAAAGCGGGCGAACTCCGACGTAGCTACTGATCACGTCTGCCTCCGAGAGCCCGGCTTCCGGAAAATAAGCGCGAAGCAGCGCCAGCAGGTACTCGGTGTCTTTCGCTTCCACCTGAGCCTTCTCTGGCTCAGCAGGCGTAGGACCATCGGTCGTGCCGACAATCGTCACACCCGCACCGAGATCCTTCCTGGGCATCACAAACGAAATTCTGCCGTCGGAGGGGTGACTCATGACGAGTGCCCCCGGAACCGGTAGGCGCTTGAAATCAAAAACGAGATGAACGCCTTTGGAGGGCTGCAGAGCCGCTTTCCAAGAGCCATCCAGCCGCTGACCGATGCTGTCGGTCCAGGGGCCAGCACAAACCACGGTCTGACGAGCCCGCACCGCGATTTCCCGCCCACCTGCTTCGTGGTCCCTGACCTGGAAGCCTCCGAGTTCGCCGCCTTCACGCCAAAGCGGGCGAACGGCCTCGACCCGACTGGCAACGGTTGCTCCCCTGCGAGTTGCGTCGCGAAGAAGCTCGAGCACCATCACGTCATCCCACATGCAGGCGTCGAAATAGCGAAAGCCGCCTCGAAGGCCTTGAGACTTGAGCCCCGGCACTTCTTTCAGGAATTGCTGGCGCGACAAACTGCGATGCCATCCCGGGGTGCGGAACAGGGAAAGGAGATCGTAAAACCAAAGGCCCAGTCCCACCAGGAACCGCCCGCGGGGCGCTCCTTCATAGACGGGAAAGTAAAAGGGAAGCGGATGCACTAAATGCGGCTGGGTTCGAAGCAGCAGACTTCGCTCGGAGAGAGCTTCAAAGACGAGCCCAAACTCGAGGTTCTCGAGGTAGCGAAGCCCGCCATGAACGAGCTTGGAGCTGCGAGAGGAGGTCCCTTGCGAAAAGTCATCCTTTTCGATCAGGGCAACCCGCATCCCCCGGGAGGCGGCATCACGAGCGACCGCAGCTCCAGTGATTCCTCCGCCCACGACCAGCAGGTCAAATCCCCCTCGACCGAGGGCCTGAAGGGATCGACTTCGGCTGCGCGCTGAGAAATCAGAACTGCTCATTTCTTTTTCACAGTGTCGATTCCCAACTCCACGAGCTGCTCTGGGCTGACCGGTGAAGGCGACTCCGCCATCAAGTCCGTCGCGCTCGCCGTCTTCGGGAAAGCCATGACGTCGCGGATGGGGCCGACGCCACAAAGCAAGGCCGCCAGACGGTCCACCCCGAATGCCAAACCGCCATGGGGAGGCGTTCCGTACTGGAGCGCTTCCATGAAGAATCCGAATTTAGCCTGAGCTTCTTCAGGGGTAAGACCCAAGGTCTTAAACATCGCTGCTTGAACGTCCGAGCGGTAAATCCGGAGCGATCCTCCGCCCACTTCGACTCCGTTCAAGACCAAATCGTAAGCGGATGCCTCGACGCGGTCCAGATTTCGAGACTGAATGAAGTCTTCGAAATGTTCAGGCTGCGGCGAAGTAAATGGATGGTGACACGCGTAGAAACGACCGTCTTTCTCGTCGTACTCGAGAAGCGGGAAACGGGTCACCCACAGGAATGCCGGCTGACCTTGTCCTAAAGCTGGGATCAAGCCCATGCGAGCGCCACAGGTCAGCCTGAGCGTTCCTAGAGCATCGAAAACCACTTTGTTGCGAGCATCGGCCACGATCAGAACTAAGTGGCCGGGCTGAAGATCCAAGCGCTTCGCCAGCGCTTGCTTCTCGGAATCCGAGAAGAACTTGGCCGCCGGGCTTTGCAACTCTCCACCTGCCTGGACTTTGATCCAAAGCAGGCCTTTTGCGCCGTAAGAGGCTGCCTGAGCCTGAAGCTCGTCCAAATCTTTGCGAGAGAATTTCTCGGCCTGTCCTGGAAGGACAATGCCGCGAACCGAACCGCGAATTTCGCCGCTTCCCGGGGGGCCAGGACGCTTTTCCAGGGCCTTCTGGAACACCTGAAACTGAGAGGCTTCAAAAACACCGGAAAGGTCCTGAAGTTCTAACCCGAAGCGGACGTCGGGCTTGTCGCTCCCGAATCGGGCCATCGCATCCAAGTAGGGCATCCGCGGGAACGGCGCCTTGAGCTCAACACCCAAGATTTCCTTCCACAGCTTTTGCATCATGCCTTCGAGAATCGGGAAAAGCGCTTCCTCGTCCATGAAGGATACTTCGATGTCGATTTGAGAGAATTCCGGCTGCCGATCGGCGCGAAGGTCCTCGTCGCGGAAACAGCGCGCAATTTGGTAATAGCGGTCCATCCCACTGATCATAAGCAGCTGCTTCAAGGTCTGAGGCGACTGCGGGAGCGCGTAAAAGCTTCCCGGATGAATCCGCGAAGGCACAATGAAGTCCCGAGCGCCTTCCGGCGTCGACTTGTAAAGAATCGGGGTTTCGACTTCGACGAACTGATTTTGATCCAGATGGTTGCGAACAATCGACAGCATGCGATGCCGAGTCAGCAGGTTTTTCTGGAGCGTGGGGCGCCGAAGATCCAAGTAGCGGTACTTGAGACGAAGGTTTTCGGCCACGTCGGCCTCATCGTCGATCGCAAACGGCGGCGTTTTCGCCGCCGAGAGAATCTCTAGGCCCGTGCAGGCCACTTCGATTTCACCCGTCTTCAACTTCGCATTGGTCATCCCGCCAGGACGACGGCGAACTTGTCCGGAAATCCAAACGACGAACTCGCCCCGCAATTCGTGAGCTTTTTCCATGATGGCCGCAGTGCCGGGAAACGCAGGATCGAAAGTGATCTGAGTCACTCCGTAGCGATCCCGAAGATCGCAGAACACCAGTCCGCCATGGTCGCGACGTTTCGCTACCCAGCCACAGAGCTGAACCTCCTGCTCCAAGTGGTTCGTTCCCAGTTCACCGCAAGTATGGGACCTCACAAAACGCGTCGTCATCCCAACGATTTAACGGGTTTTGGGCTCTCTACGCAAGCCGACTGCCAGGATTATGCAGCCTTTCGTTGCAGAGCTTCACTCACAACGGCCTCGATCGAGCGCGTGAGGTCCTCCAAAGAGTAGGGTTTCGCGAGAAAATGGGCCCCTACCAAGGATTTGGCCCGTCTTTCCAACTGATGACTGGCGGACAGAACCAAGGTCGGCGGAACTTTGCCAAATGCACGAAAGATCTCGCTGTGCACTCTTTCACCGGGCATCGATCCCAGGCACAAATCCAGAAGCAAAGCATCGGGCCAGGAATGCTTCAAAAACTCTAAAGCTTCCTCTAGGGTTTCGGCCAGATCTACCTGATATTCCAGAGATTCCAGCACCATCCCCAGAGTTTCCCGAACCATCGCATCGTCTTCGACCACTAGGATTCGCATCGCGGGCCGAAGTGCAATCCTAGGGCCAAATTCGACTATTTCGCCTAACTCGCTGCAGGGGGAGCCTCTTCCGAGGCGAGCGCCCGGGGAACCTCGGGCAGCTCAAGCCCTGAATCGAGGTCCTGATCAAGTTCCTCTTCCGGCTCATCCAAGTTGGGGTCCTGGCAGCCTGGCGCTCCGGGCCGAAGGCCCAGGCGGATATGAAAATGGTTCCGATGATTGCGCTGGTGCTGGAAAATCTTTCGCGACTCTTTCCAAAGAGGGTCGTTTTGAGCAACCCGATCCAGCTTCGAAATGAGGCGTCGGTCTAAGAAAACCCGATTCACGCAGGCAAAGGGGTTCTCCAAGAGGTTCTTCACCAACCACCAATTCACTTTGGCGTCGAACTGCTGGTGAAACTGCACCGGCGAGGGGCGATTTTTCTGAGCCACGAGGAAGGTCAAATCGACATCGAGCCCGTTCGTGTGCGAAAAATGCCCGCGTCGCCCCCCAGCCCCGGCCAAACATCCACCCCGAGGAGCTGCAATGTCTCCGACGACCAAGCGAACTTTGGAAAACTCGGGTTCGGAGTATTCGGCAGCGACTTTCTTGCCCAACCAATCGAGCAAGTTCACCATGGAGTCAGTTCCGAAATTCGTGCAACGCTCGGGGCTTCGAATCTGAACCCGGTTTTCTTCCGTGCCCACGAGGGGCTTCCCAAAGGCCAGAAAGCCCGTATTGGGGCCACACTGAGCTTGTTCGTCGACGCCACTCAGGCGCCGCTCGAGGCGGGTCAAAAGTTCTTCCACCAACGATGGCCCGCCCTCGACGATCCGCCGCTGCTCGGGCGTCATCTCCGAGCAATAACTTTGGCGGTTACGACGAGGGTCACATTGACGGGCAGAGCGGCCACGCCGATTTCGGGCCCGCATTTTTTTGGGATCTGCGCAGCACAGAAAGCCCTGATGCTTAAACTCAGGGTTCCAGGTCTGACAAAACTCAGGAGTCAGACCCGAGTCCTGCACCACGGATTCAGACCAAGGTGCTTCGGAAGCGAGGTAACGCTGCGCTCCCGGCGAAGGCGTCTGAAGCGGCGCACTGGCACCCCAGACCAAGCCCAGGGCAAAGAACCCTGAGGCTAGACCCGTGAGGAATCCAAATTGTCCGCGAAACCGGAGCTTCAAGACCCGACCTCCAAGATCAAGTTTGACATGAACTCTGAGTGTTAGCGATCGAACCCCCACCTGGCGAGAAAAAAACCTTTTCGGTCAATTTTCTTCCGACTCAGGGTCCGACCCCTGAGAGGTAGAAAGCTGTCGCAGGAGCTGCTCCACAGGGGTTTCAAGGCCTTTATCTCGATTGCAGGTTTCACACGCAGGCACACAGTTACCCTTCGTGGATTCCCCGCCTCGAGCCAGCGGGACCACGTGATCTAACGTGAGCTTTTCCGGAGGGAACTTTTGCTCGCAGTAGTGGCAAAGGCCCCGCGCGATGCGCTCCCGCCACCACGGCGTCTGTCGAAGTTCGCGCGCCCGAGCCCTCTCCCGCTTGAGTCGGGCCGGGTCCGTGAAGCGATCTTCCAGGACATAGTATTCGCGCTCTGTGGGCGGGCTCTTTTTTCGGCTCATGAAACGCCCCTCTCTTAACACAAAGCCCCACCAGCCGCCTGAGCCATCCGCCATAAACAAACAAAAAATAAGAAGCACACCTCCGCCCAGTTCGTGCCGAAACGGCCGCCAACTGGGCAAGGGAACATGCCTTGCAGCCACTGAAAGGAAAGCACACCCCCCAGGAGGAAAAATGCCCGAGAACAAAACTCTCCCCCCCGAGGAAACCCTGAACCCACCGACCGAGGAAAAACGGCTACTGGAACGCCCTAAAGCCGAAGCCGGCCGTCGGCCCCGTGGAACCGCAGCAATGGATCCGGCCACACGCCAGGAGGTCGCCCGCAAAGGGGGCTTAGCGGTTTCGAGAAATCGCCAACACATGGCGGAGATCGGCCGAAAAGGCGGACAAACCGTGTCCAAGAACAAGGAACACATGGCCGCAATTGGCCGAAAGGGCGGAGAAGCATCGAGAGGTCGGGGCTAAGATCAGAAGTCAGAACCAGGCCGAAACCAGAGGGCATCCTCCCTTTCGTCCCATCTGACTTCAGGCTCAGACCTCGATTTCCATTCCCTCGATTGCGAAGCTCCATTCCACATCCACGACCGGCTCGCCGGCTTCACGCATGTGCTTCACCATCCGCTCGTAATAGCGGCGGGTTTGTTGCTCGACGTTGTAGATGCGTTCGTCGCCGGCCGCCGGGTCGTGATGCATGAAAATGACCCGCCGAATCCCCTCACGGAGGGCGATATCGATGCCGATCGAAGCCGCAGCGTGTCCCCAGTGTACCTTCTCGATGGTTTCCATCAAAGTATACTGAGCGTCGAAAACCATGAGCTCGACGTTCTGATAAAGGGGTAAATCCGGCCCCATATCCTCACGGCTCACCCGCACGGCTTCGGTATCGACGCAGTGGGAATAGGCCTTCCCCTCGTGTTCAAAGCGGTACCCCCAGCACGGATCCGGGTGGTCCAATTGATAGGGGGTGACTTGGATGTCCCCGAACATCACTTTTTCTCGAGGCTCCAGGGAGTGCACGACGACTTTCGCGCCGATTTTATCGAATTCCACTGGAAAATAAGGCTTATGGAAAAGCATTTTCACCATGGAATCCAGGTCTGCCTGGACTCCATAGAGGTGAATCGTGTTTCCAGGCACAAAAATGGGAATAAAAAAGGGCAGACCTGCCAGGTGATCCCAGTGAAAGTGGGTAAATACGAGGTGAACCTCGCCCTGCCCCTTCCCACAAGGGCCCTGCATGAGTTCTGCGCCCAGAGCCCGAAGACCCGAGCCAGCATCGACGATGATCCGGGTTTTCGAGGTCCGAACCTCCACACAGGGAGTGTTTCCTCCGTATCCCCCCTTCCGATGCGGCGGTAGGGCATTAAACCAGCTCTCGAATTCAATCGTTCCGGGCTTTAAACCCTGCTCAAGAGCCAGAGTAGCCACTTCTTTCACCCTTTGCTCAAGGGTGGAAGGGGCCTGAGGAGAGGGCAATGAACCCCGCACTCCCCAGAGTTTCACCCGCATCTTGTTTTCGTCGCTCGAGAACAGCATCGAAAGAGGAATCCCCCGTCTCTATATTCCAACCTACCCGGTCTTTTTACGCCATCGCAATTTCATCATCGAAAGCACTTGCTCAAGAAGGACATCAGAGATAATTCCGCGCCTCTATGAAGCGTGGTCGTCCAAAAGGTCGCTCGAGCGACACTCGTTCGTTTGGTCCCCTCGGGG
>JACCDO010614741.1_pt1 | contig 17062 bp, 12 predicted proteins | sample 7446101 | NCBI WGS metagenome assembly JACCDO01 (sample SAMN15323440, study PRJNA562643) | freshwater metagenome | isolation source: river surface water | place: USA:Blue River Watershed | collected 2017-08-16 | reverse complement strand
TGAAAAAAAAAAAATATTTTTTTTGTCATCTCTGATTAAATTTTTTTTTATTTTTATTTAAAGTTTTAAAAAATGTAAAATTTTTTATTAATTTTTTTTTTTTTTTTTTTTTTTTTTTTAACAATAATCTAGTCGAAATATGTTCATGCATGACACATTTCTATTATTTCATTTAACCGGTACGGAGGACCGCACGGTACTTGTCCCATGTCCATGTCGTTGAACATTGTCAATGAACAAGATTCTTATAATAAGTTTAGGTGTAAATTAATAGACTGTACAAGTTGTACAAGCCCATAACAACAATATTGATTTTGGTCTATTTGACTATATATAGATACAACACAGATAAAATGGGAAATGCATTACGTAACAAAGAAGTTACAGGAAAAGGTGATCACACAGTTAAATCTCCACCTGCAGTTGCAGGTCGTGGTGCTAATAAAGCAATACCTTCAGTTGGCAAAAGTAATTCATCTGCACCGACATCTCATAGTGCATCTACTGATGGTCACAAAATGACTGTAGAAGATTTCGAAATATTAAAAGTTCTAGGTAAAGGTGGGTTTGGAAAAGTCATGTTAGTAAAAAAAAAGAATGATCCAAGTAATTCTGTATATGCTATGAAATCTTTAAAAAAAGAATTGTTGTTAAAAAGAACAAACAAGGATAAAGAAATAGCTCATATAGAAACAGAAAGGCTAGTCTTACAAAATGTAAACAGCCAATTTGTTGTACATTTATTTTTTGCCTTTCAAACACCACATAAATTATACATGGTTATGGATTATATGGCAGGTGGAGAGTTATTTCATTGGTTAAAATTACAAAAAAAGTTTAAAGAATCAAGATGTCGTTTATATATCGCAGAATTGTCTCTAGGTCTTGATGCATTACATCAAAAAAATATTATTCATCGTGATTTAAAAACGGAAAACATTTTGTTAGATGCATGTGGACATATCAGAATTGCCGATTTTGGACTTGCGAAAGGAGGAATTACCGGATATTGTGAGGAGGGTGGTACTAAAACAATGTGTGGGACTTATGAATATATGGCCCCTGAAATTGTTGATAATAAAACTTATGGCAAAGCAGTTGATTGGTGGGCACTAGGTACATTACTATTTGAATTTTTGTATGGTTTACCACCTTTTTACGATTCAAATGTCCAAAGAATGTATCATAAAATATTACACAATCCACTAATATTTCCGAAATCGAGTGAAAAGAATCCGTTAGATGTATCAGAACATGCAAAAAGTATAATGCGACATTTATTAGATAAAAATCCTAATAACAGATTATGCTCAAAAAATGGTATTGAGGAATTAAAGTCTTGCAAATTTTTTGATTGTCTTGAGTTTAATAGAGTTGCCAATCTTGAGTATAAACCTGAATTCGTTCCCCCAGCTGCAAAGAGCGAATCTGATGTTGGCAATTTTGACACAGATTTTACGGATTTAAATCCAATAGATTCTTTAGTCACCAGTCACTTGACTGATACACAGATAGAAGCTACAAATTTTCAGGGTTTCACATATGAAGGAGATAAAATGTAATTTTTGTCAATTAATTAATTAAATTTACCACTTCTTTTATTTTAGTTATCGTTTCATTATCTAAAGTTTTAAAAACATCCGAGAGTTCATCTAAAGTCATCAATACATCAGATAGTTTATCTGGTAAAGTCCTTGTGTCGATAAATGTTGATAGGTAAAATGAAGTAAACATTATCATTATTAATTGACAATCCATACGATCCATCATTCCACCATGTCCAGGCATAAACGAATCAAAATCCTTTTTACCATACGCTCTTTTTATTGCGCTCGCAAAAAAACCACCAAAAGGTGCCACCAATGATGCAAACAATCCAAAAACTAATCCATGTAATTGAATCGGAAGACAATCAAAATTTGGCATCTTTTTTTCGTATAATTCTCGCATAATATTTGACAGCTTAGTATCAAAAACACATCTAAACATGTTTTGGTCCGAAGAACCATACAAAACCATACTTTCAGTACCAAAGTATACTTTTATTCCATGGTAAAACGGAGCTAACGATGTATCTAGTGAAATTTCTTGAATAGGACATTTGAACCAATCATATCGGGCTAAAACTACTGGAAAATAATACGAAAATATGATGGTTAATATTGCGGCACCAATAAAACCTTCCCAAGTCTTATTGGGCGACAATGGAATAAAAGGCGCTTTTATGAATTTTCTTCCGAATGTTACACCACAAACATACGCAGAGCAGTCATTCATAACAACGGTTGCAAATGGAAAGAAAAACCAAAATAACCCCAACAAAATATTTGAAACTAAATGTTGCGTTTGAACAACAACAATTACGATAATAATAATAGTCCACATATATTGACTCAATTGATACCTCAATAATCCAGGCCTTAATGATACAACAGTTGTTACAAATAGTGTAAAAAACATAGCATATGTAAAAATTCTATAATTTAAAAAGTTGGAGACAACTTTACATTTATGATCATGACAAAATTCGTCTAAACTTTGACCATGGGATGCTATCATCGCCCATAAAAACCAAGCCCATTGCAATGATCTGAAAAGAGGCATTTTATTCTCCTTTGCTTCCACATATCTTACATTAACTAATTCTCTATATAATTCAATTTGCACTAAAACACCAGTTATTATACAATAAAAATGTCCTGATTGTACTAGAACTAAGAAAAAGATACACATAATGCATGCAGTGATAACTCTTGTCATAACCTTTTTAAATGATATCGGCTCTTTAGGCGAAACTGTTGCAATCGCTAATTCTGCCTCGGAATCATTTAAATCATCATCAGTATCTGAATTTTGTTTCAGTAAATCTACCTTTTTCCGCCTCGATCGAGCAGGACTAGATATTTCAGTGACAGCTTTGGAGGGACTGCTACTTGAAGATGCCGCTTTACTGGTATTTCTACGACTTACTGGCATATCAGATATAAGCACGAGTAAACTTCTCCACAAGTCTCGTTGAATCCAGTACGGTTCATGATGTCGTACCGAATTCATAGGACCGGTACAGTATATCATTTGATTCATTTTAAAAAATTCGTTTTAGCGTCTTATTCCTGATCTTAAGGCTTTGCAACATGTTGAATAATTTCATGCACAACCCAGACAAACAAGATAAATCGATCTTTCTATGTTAGGTTAGGGTTTCCATAAAAATACCTGATACCTGTCCGATGAGTATTGTTGATCTGCGGAAAATCACTCCAGGTAGATAGATGATTGCACCAATCAGAAAGTTGCTTCGTGCCATTAAAGAGAAAGGTTGGGAGGGAACATTACTTCAACTATATACGGTATAAATCTATAAATATTTCCCAAAATAAACTAATATTAACATTGTTATGATTGTTTTTAGGTTGGTGATTTAAAATTTGGCACTCTCAAAGGAATTGACAAATTTAATAATAAATATTATGAAGATTTAAATGAACCATTTGGACAACATCGTTGGATTGAATATGCTGATATTCATAACTATGATGCATCAATGATTCAACCAGAATGGCACGGTTGGATGCATCATATGTATGACGAAACACCTGACCAATTCACTCAAAAATTATCTCCAAACAAATCCACTGAAACAAATCATACTTTATATAACCATCATTATGGTCAAATTGGAGAACATGTAGAAGCAAAGGCAAGTGTTAATTTATCGCAATATCGATCCAGAGGATATAAAGTTGGTTCATTAATGACCGGTGAAAATGAACCAGATCACTATTATCGACAACCAGGTCATCCTTTATCTAATAATGATAATGGCAGATTCAAAGATATTAAAAATGTCGAAGTTTTTAATCCTACCGATGACGCCTCAATAGCTAGTCAATTAGAACATTTAAAAAAGAGAAGTTAATGCGTGATAAATAAAGCTAAATTGTTGTAAATATATTGAAGGAATTGAATTATAAATCTTAACTTTTACACTTTCTTTTTAGTGCATAGTTCCGATACCTTACTTACAGCACCCATGTATCCATTACCATTTATAAGATGAAATATACCACATTTATTACTATAGCAGATAGAATGCACCATAAATAACCGGGTCAAACGTTAATGTAAACAATATTTTACGCGAATTAAAGTTTTTATGAAATCTAATTCCCAGGGATTTATAATATAAGATTAGGATTCATTCATCCACTGGCATCCAGTCTGGATTGGATGATCCTGACAAAAAATTTGACAAAAAATCGGATTAGCGGATTTTAAAATCCTAGGTCATTCCCACCGGGCTGTTACCTTTGCGTAAGTTACAGTATTAACACTGTTAATAAATACTGTTAATAAACATTGTTACTAAACATTGAATTAGCCACAACTGGTAGTAGCAGGTTCCTACTGGTCTGGTACAGTAGTAAGTTAATTTTTCCGCCTAACTAAATTTCAGCCACCGAAATTTATAAAGACCTATTGTCAATTTCACATTGAAATCATCACTTGATTTGCAACTTTCAGCCTGTGTTTGATACAATTTGATTATTTTTGATACTGAACGCCATATATAAGCTTATTATTGAATGTCGTACATTCGTCACCATCTTACTAAATTCAGGTTATTATCAACTCAAGTTGAAACTAGATGTTTACTTGACAATAATAAGTACATTAAGATAAGTGGCAAAGACAAATCCAAGTTTTTACAAGGTTTATGTAGTAATGACGTAAATTTACTAAAAAATCATGGTGATTGTATTGCATCGGTTTTTCTATCATCTAGCGGAAGAATTATAGTTGATGCTCTAATTTATAATGTAAATAAAGGGTTGACTGATTCTTACTTTATAATTGAGACGCATAATAAGTATGCTACAGTATTAAAGAATTATCTCCATACGTACAAATTACGATCAGCTGTAAGTATTGAAGATGCCAACGTTTTCGGGATACTTATTCATAATAAAGTTAAAGGTAACCACGTCCACAACTCTTTATATAATAATGCAGAATTCATCGTAGAATCAATCGATCCACGTACCAGCGTATTAGGAAGCAGAGTGTTAATTGATAAATCAATGTTTGCTGACAAAAATAAAATGATTACTTTATCAACATTTCAAAATATAAGTGAATCGATTACATGGTATAATAAATTTAGATTAATTAACGGGATTATAGAAGGTCCGGAGTTGTATAATTTGATACCATTTGAATGCAATTTAGATCTACTCAATTATTTAAGTTTTAAAAAAGGGTGTTATATAGGGCAAGAGTTAATGGCAAGAACACAATTTAAAGGAGTCATAAGAAAACGTTTTATACCCTTTTTGAATATTGATAAAAATAAGAGCATGCAATTAGGTGAATTGAATGTTGGATTTTCAGATTTAAACAAATTATTTAATGGAAATTTTGATACAATATTTAGCAATGATAGTGATATTATAGAAATCGGTGATATTTTAAATTTTAGAATTGAATCGAATGACGTAAGTAAGATAGATACTAGTGTAATAGAAACCAATGGGATTGATACTGTAGGTAAAGTTATAGTTTATGATACAAATAGTAAAATAGGTATTGCTCTTGTTCCATTGGAGATCATTCTTAATAGTTTCAATAATTTCAAATGCATTTTAAAACGTGTTCCAACAACTAGCATACAATTATTTAAGCCGTATTTTTGGCCAGTACTCAATCCCAATACTGGTAAGAGACTCGAAGAATAATAAATCAATCAATATTTACTAAATAATTATCGAACATGTAATTTATATATATTTGTAAAATACAATTTAATCATTACTTGCATCATACTAATGCCTGTGTTTTATCATCATAAGTTTCGTCTCCCGACAAAGGAAAGTATTCGTGAAATATTTGTGTAACTTCTTGCTGTAATATTCTTTGATTACGTTGTTGGTAGACAAAACAAGCCAACACTAGCATCATCAACATTGCAAAAAATGATAGAAAAATATTAACACTAGACCACATTTATCAAAAAAATATTGTGGGATACTATAAATATATATATATTCGTCAGTTCAACATAAAACAACTTACTATTTCTTCCCAATATATTGAACTAATTCATTATTTATTTGTGTTACCCGAATAAGAGTGACGATTACTAAATAAATATTCAACAAAGAAATCGATTACGTGCGAGACAGTCTCAGACTCTAAGATTGGGTCCCATCATCAATACATACCATAAAACCGGCCTTAAGACATAGAATCAATTACTAACCCAAGTTAGGTATTTCACAGTATACAGATTCATTCTTACAAATTAAAACATTTAATTTAATAAATATGTAATATCGTAAATGATATATGATCTTCTTGATCCGGTGCCAGGAATCTATTGCCTGGTCGGGACCCGGTATTTCCTTGACAACCGAAACATTAACCAAGCAGCGTGGTCAGAGTGTACTAACGCGGTAAGCAATAAGATAGAGTACAGTCTAAGGATATAAAGATATTATTCCAATTTAAGATTACAAAGTTTTCACAATGACTCCGTAACGGAGTCTCCGTTTTATGTCGGTACTACACCGGTACTTCCAGTCCATACAAATTTTAATAAATTATTTTTTATTACGAAAATCCGTCCTTTTACTTTCGATAAATTATCGATTTTATTATCGGATCTCGATTTCGGTGCATTGTTGTTGTAATAAAGTTACAGTAAACTTATAGTATAATGGTTGATCATATATTTTACCTATCGATACTATTATTTGTATCATATGCAACATGTATAGACATTGAAGGTCAATTAATATTTAGTTTTGTTCCAGCAGAGAAAAATGTGAAGTTGAAGCTAAACGGAGATGATTTTACAACAATATCTAGAGCCGATGGCTCTTTTGTTTTTTACAATGTACCAGATGGTATTTATTCATTAGACGTATTATCTATTAATCATATATTTCCTACATTGAAATTGAAAATAACTAGTAATGAAACTCATGCCAATACTCAAGTTCACGAATACAAATATCCAGGCGCCAAAGTTATTAAAAGTACGTATCCATTAGTTTTACATTCGATTATTCCAGTATCATATTTCCAACAGGTACCACCATTTTCGATTATTGGTATGCTATTGAAGAACCCTATGATTTTAATAATGCTTGTTACGGTCTGTGCTATGGTGTACTTTCCAAAGATGCTTGATGCGGAACAAATGAAAGAATTTCAAGCGCAAGCAGAAAAACAATCTGAGATGGAAGGAGATCCTATGAAGTTATTCGGTCAAATTTTTAACCCAGAACAAAAAGAAGATTAAATAAATTAATATAGAATTGTTGAAATTGTGCACATTTTAAAATCGATTTTTTAAAGCATAGTGACCATTGAATTCTAAAATTTTTTTCATAGATCTTCCATCAACATCTACTACATTACTGTCACAACCTTGTGATAGTAAGTAAGCTATAATGTCATCTCTTCCACTGACGCAAGCCACTAATAATGGAGTCAAACCTCTGTGATCAGCAGCTTCTATATTTGCCCCCTTTTCAATTAATGATTTGATTACAAATAATGGAATTTTATCATTATAACAAGCGAAATGTAGTGGGGTTGAAAGTTTGTTATTCACCAAGGTAACATTTGCATTAGATTCCAATAATAGCGCTAAACATCGCAATGAACCTTCTGATGCTGCAATATGTAGTGCAGAATTGCCATATGCATTTTGGTGATTAATATTTGCGCCATTATTCAGCAATAATCTTACAACTTCTACGTTATCTTTGACAACAGCATAATGTAGAGGTGTATACCGTGTAACTAAATTTAAAGCATCTGGAACTGCCCCAGCTGCGAGTAAAAGATTTACTATCTCAACATTATCAATTTCACAAGCAACCATTAAACTACTTTTGCAATCTGCAGGATTAAAGAAAAAATTTGGATTGGCATCTCCTTTTTTTAATATTTTAACAACTTCCTTTACATTTCCTGTAAGTGAAGCATTAAAGAGTGCAACATTAGTCTCACTAGCAATTTGCTGATCATATTTTAAATATTCAGGAAAGTCGTTAGTAAATTCCATAGTAATCAAGATTCGTCAGCACTAACGTATTATTAATCCACACAACCACTTCCTAAATTACTAATTGATTATTTCGTTACTTTTTCACACACTCAAAATCAATATGTATGTATTAATTGAATAGTACATGTATCCGTGTTAATATTCGTATAATATGTATGATATGATATGATTTTAAAAATCCTACATACCGAAATCCGGAAGTCGGAAATAAAAAAAAGGAAAAGCATGCTTCCCAAAAGAGAATAATGATTCGACCAATAAAGCGAATTAAGTTAAACGACCAAACTTCTATAGTTCCAGATACTGACGACTTGGAAGTAGATGACCAGAATGAAGTTTTTTGTCGGGCTAATGACATAATTAGATTGAAATTTCTTCACGATTTCGATACTAAGCATGAAATTCTCCCTACATTCACACACCAATTGTTTGAAAATGAAAGAATAAATTTCATTTCAAACCCTTCAAATGTAAAAGTAGAAGTAATAATTCAATGTCGCGATCTTGTTCATTCAGTTCATGTAGTAGGATGTAATTCTTACGAGAAGGAATTGTTGATACAAGGGTTGAAACTTGCAATTCCAAACGATTCTGAATATTATTACAGTGAAATTTATTCTACAGAAATGATAAATGTTTCACAATATCTTGAAAATACGAGTGTACCCAGCGGTAAATTTTTGCATCAATTTTCTAACAAAAATAACGAAATGTTTGAAATATATCTAGCCAACAACAAAGATAATGGTACTACGGAATTGCTACGTCGTTGTGAAAAACTAGCAATGTGGTTTATAGAAACAGCAGATTCAGTTGACTTTGAAGATGATAGATGGGAGATATTACTTTGCTTCCAAGTAATGAATAATGATAGAACTAACAAAAAAATGTATAATATTGCCGGATATATGACATTATTCACATTTAATAATCCATTTATTGGTGCTAAAATTCGAGTTTGCCAAGCATTAGTACTACCGTATCATCAAGGTAAAAATATCGGAAAATTTATATTGAAAGAAGTTTATAAATTAGCTAAAAATCGAAATACTGTAGTTGAAGTAACTGTTGAAGACCCCGCTCCCGGATTCCAACGTCTAAGGGATTGCGTTGACTGTGAGTGGTTCATAGATTCTACGAATATAAACAACACTTCCGACCCTCAACTATTCGAGACGGAGGATTTAGCAAAAAAATTAAAAATAACTAATTTTCAAGCACAATTTATCAGCGATGCATTTAGTTACGCATCATTTGTAACTCCTGGCACAATATTTGAAGCAAAAAAAATAATAGAAAATCAAGGTAATACTTTTACTTCTTAGTAAATGAATGCATCTTTTGTTATTAGGTAATAATTTCATTATTTCATAGAAAATCAAGCATCAGCTACGAAGGATGACGAATTAATTGAATTTGAATTCGAATTAACTAACACATTTAAGAAATTTAGGTTATCTGTTAAAAGAAACTTGTTAACATTGTATCCAGAATTAAGAAACCTAGGTAAAACTGAGATGCAACAAGAATTGAATTTTTTATTCAACGAAATGATTAGAAGATATAGATGCGTATATAAGTTTATTAAAGAGCACTGTAATTTATATAAAGTCATATGACGTGTTATAAAGTGTCCGAATCCGAAACCGAAGTTCCATACTAACAACAGATATTCTTTATCACTACCAGAATAAGAAGTGACATATCATTAATAAATAATATTCTAATTTTCTTAATTGAAAGTAATCAGTAACAGCTGGTACAACACGATGTGCTCGATACCACTATTTAGACCATAAAGGCTAAATTGATATGATACAGATCCAGGAACAGTTCCGAACAGACCAGACCGGTAGACCGGTGAAAAGGTAGTGGTATCATCATAAAGAGGCATTAACCGCGACATTAACCCTAGCTGCGCCGTGCACTTATTTCATATATCTCTTTCTTCTCTTTTCTTCTCTTTTCTTCCTCTTTTTCTTCTCTTTTCCTCTCTTTTTTCTTCACTTTTTGGCACAGTCCGAGTACCGGCCCCAGCGGAGACCGGTGCAAAAATTTTTTTTTTTTAGAAATTGAATACAAATCCTGTTATATATATATTCAGCATAGGTATTATATCCGAACGCGGGAACGAGAACGAAGCGATTGATATTTGGAATTCATCTTTATAATAAGAATCATTATAATTAATGTTATCATGAATGCTAAAACAAAATTACAAGTTAAAAGAAACGAAAGTATAAATTCTTTGTTGCTAAACTGAAAGTGTAAGTCAGGAGTTGATAATTTTTGATACACGACACAATGGATTCAAGGTTTCTATCTTTAGAATGCGACAAAGTCCATTGTTACGATTTTAATGAATGTAACAAGTTGTTAGTTATTGTATTGGATACATTAGATGTTGTCATCGTGGACCTAATTTCTGCTTCATTTCGTTGCAAGTTTAAAATACATGAAATATACACCATACTTTCAACGTCTGCACCAAATAATCACAACATGACTAAAAAAAAAAGCAATATGAATTTAAGTGAAACTTATTACAGGAAGAACGAAAAGTTTTCATTACCATTGCACGTTCTAAAAAGTGAACGGAAAAAAATTGTTAATTTCAGTAATAACAATGATAATAATAGCAATCATAATTCGTTTATGGGGGAGATCCACGCAGTTAAGTTTATTGACAGAAAATCTATGAATTGTATATTTGGTGAGAATTATACAACTAAAATTGTATCCGATCATAGGATTATGATTGTTTGTGACAATGCTGTACTAATTTACGATTACATTTTAAGGACGGGATATACAATATCCACCATTGAAATAGGCAAATCTATTAATTATGCGGAATTTATTTCACATAGTATACTGGCTATTGGTTGCAATGATGGTAGTATTGCATTTATGCATTCATCTGACAGTCAACCTCTGTTGAAAATATATCACTCCTACAGTAAAAGTATGATTACATTTATGCGGTTATGCTCCTATCAAACATACGATAGTTCCGCTAATTGTAGTAGAGACACTAATATTTTTCGTTTATTAGTTATACAACAAGATGGGGCTGCATATATCTGGGAAGGCTACGTCAACAGCAATTATGTTGATATTCATAAGAATCAACCATCACTTCAACTCAAAGATAGCACAAAAAATCAATCTTTTTTCGTAGTTCCTGTGCACAAGTTGAGTACATCTCTATTATTCAATTATTCTCATATAGATGAATTAACAAATTCTCTCATAACTATTACAAGTGATAGAATGATTCGAATGTGGACATTGGATAATAATGGTTCTGATGTACCAAATATGTCCACTAAAAGTAACAGTAGCAATAGCGTTTCACGAATACAACGGTTATCATTTTTTTCATCGCTGCTTAATCGTAATAACATATCCAAGTCAACTATTGCAGGACATGGCGATACCAATGAAGACACAAGAGATAGAAGTAATAGTAACATTAGTAGTAATAGCACTACTAGTGAAATAGATCGCAATAGTGCTAATACTTCTTCCAATTTGTCCACAATTATTGGTAACAAGCACACACTTCAAACTTTTGGCGATAACACTGCAATTAGACGTGCAATTGATACCTCTGTTTCTGACTTAATTTGTTATGAACGTATTAGCTATGGTAAAAAAGACGTATATAGTAAATTTAGCGCATGTGTTCCTATTTACAGCATGAAATATCCAACTGGTACATATCTATTAGCAAATAAAGTGAACTCAAATTTACTTTTTGCGGTAAATAATGTTCGCGACAATTTTAGCGATAGGAACAGTGAAAATAACGTTAATACTTTTTTTTTGGATCCTTTACATGAAATTAATTTATTATCTTTATTACAACCTTACAGTGTTATAACTGCTAGTAACCACACAATAAAAGTAATGTTTTTAAGAACTATAAGATCATTTCCGGAGTTAATATACGTTGGCACAAATGTTGGTATACTTTTACTGAATATTAATACATTAGCCTTTTGCAGCGGTCCGTCTGTAGGAACTCACAAAGAATGGGGACCTATTCATCTATGTTACTCTAATTCATCAATTCAAAAAACCAAAATTGCAGAGACATATGCGATTAAGAGCGACGGTGTCAACAATATCAACAATATCAACAATATCGAATCTATTGGCGATGACAGTAAAAATGAAGGAGCTACTAATATCATTACTATTGTTGTAATTGAGGAATTAAGTTGCCATGTGAGTGACACCTTTATAAAATCTAGCCCTTCCAAATACACCAACGGTCAGAGTGATTCATCCAGTCTGAGTAACAATTTCTTAATTAATCGGCCTATTGTATTGAGCAGTCCATCAGGAAAATTTTGCTCATTTTATTGGCCTCAGTCGTGTAGTTACATTATTGTAGCTGTGAATATAGCATTGAAATCTGGACCTTGTATGCAAGAAGTTGAACGGGGGCAATGTACACATTTCGCATGGATCTGCGATTTTTCTGATCAAATTTGTCCATTACATAGTGACGTTTTTGTAACACTTCGAGTAAAGCAAAATAATGAAAGTGTAAAAGGGAAAGAAAAAAAGACATCATTTCTAAATAATTTATTCTCATCTGATGCTAACTTTGAGCATAAAACAGCAAAGCACAGTGTCAGCGTTACAGATTTTGCCTTCAAATACTTTCCAGTTGATGAAAGCAGCAGAAAATATGATTTAGCTCATCACATTTCAATTTCCAATTCTTCCGAATATTTTAATATTAATGATATTATCCAGATTCATGGTGGTTTACTACTATGTATTACAACTGCTTCTCTATGTAATGATAGTACTATTACAAGTAAAAGTAAACTTTTGCACCTAGTTAATGATATTCAGGGGAATCAAATGTTGAAACAAGTTGGACCATCAATGCCCCAGATTACACAAGTATCTTGGGACTACTCTACTGGCTATGGTGCATTATGTATTGGTGATAGAATTAACATTGTTTATTTATTCATAAATCAATCTAGATACATATTACAAACTATTCATTCTATTGGAGTGGAGTCGCCTAAATTAAACCATCGATTGTGGTGGGATTTAGGGTCTTTATATATTTGTTGCGGCAAAGTTATTTTTACAGCATGTACAAAATATCCATGTGAGAATAATAGACTACCACCTACACAATATTTAGGTACACGTGACGTTAATATTCCACTTGTCGATATCTATACAATATCACGTAGTGATTGTACGTTCGTGAATCCCGTTTTCATTAATAACAAGCGGAGTTGTAATTACACATACAACAATGAGTTTCAATTCGTTGAGGTTATAGATATTCGTAAAGGAAATTTAATCTTGACAAACTCGTCAACTGGTACCGTTTTTTCATTGCCATTAACAGGGTATCCATTAGCCTCGTTAACCATAATGTTAAATTATGGACATACGAAGGACGCATTGGAATGGAGTAAAGTTTTACCTGAAAAATTGCATAATAACATTGCGAATATATTTCGAAGTAGAGGATTTTTGGTTGAAGCATTGTCGTTAAGATACATCTCTGATGGTTATATCGATGAAACTTGGAGGTATCGAGTTGATAATCATCAGAACATAGTCCCTGGAGTTAAAATATTAGATTTATCACAGAATAAGTGAATAATTATAGCTAATTTAAGTATAATGTTTATTATTATTATATGTTCAAGAGTCGATCCAGATTCAAGAGTCTTCCAGATCGATCAATCTATTCATCAAAAATTATATGGAGCTTATAAACACTATGCGATATTTCCTCTACTCCTGATTTGATGTTTTCTGATTATACTTTCGCGTGTTTCTAACTTTTACTATATAATTTCTCGTTTCATCTTCTTCTAAAGTACCGGTACTGTACCTACCAATGGACAGACTAGACTGTCCACTGGTCCAGTATGGACATTATACCAATGATTATGGACTAATCACCGGTATTACTCTGGCAGTAACTACGTTAATCATTACCACTCTTCCTCTGTGATTGAAATGGACGAACAGTTTGAAGAACTTGAAGTATTAATGTCCATTTATCCTGGTGAGTATGAGTTATTGGCATCAGAACCATTGAAAAAAGTTAAAATTAATTTGAAACCACAGGAAAATGATAGTTTTGTTGAAATTAATTTGATAGCCGAGTTACCATTTAATTATCCAATAGAAACCATTCCACTGATCGATATAGAGTGTATTAAAGGATTATCAAAAAAGCACTGTGATGAATTAAAAATATTGAGTGAAAATATTGCTCAAGAAAATATTGGAATGCCCTCAATATTTACCATATGTGAGGGGTTAAAAGACTGGTTACTTGATAATAATCATCCTGGCCAAGATGGTTCAATGTACTCAGATATGATGAGAAGAATTCATTTGAAAGATAATGTTACTAAGAAGAAAGCAGAGAAAGCTGCTATTATTGCTGCTGCCGAGAACGAAATGATTGGCAAAGATCAAATAGACCCATTAGAAGAAGAGAGAATTCGTAAACGCCAAGCAGGCCGTGCCGTTACCGAAGAAACGTTTAATGATTGGAAAAGTAGATTTGATAAGGAAATGTTGGCATATCAATCCGCGCTGAATGATAATGTTGACTTAAAAGATTTTCAACTCAAACTATCAGGGAAACAATGGTTTTTATCGCACAAAGGTGATGGGTTTAATACAGGTGCTAGTATTTGTGACGCAGAGGATGAAGAAGCATTGATACTAGCTGGTGAAAACGAGGAAATTGTTGAAGAACAGGTAGATTATTCTAGTGACGAATATATTCCTAGTGATGATGAAGATTTTGATGAAGATGACGACGAAGATTTTAATGAAGATGAAAATGAAGATTTTAATGAAGATGCCGATGTCAATGAAAACAATTAACACAATAATACAACTTTACAACGAGTTAACGTCTAATAATTCGTTGTCACAAGCGGGAATAGCGAAGCTCGGCAAACTTACTTGTTTTGTTAACATATTGTTAATAAAAGTCCTAAGCTGTTTAAATGAGTTTCTATGTAACAGCTCGACATGATCCTGTTATGTATTGAGTATAAAGTTATTATTTATAATTAGAAGTATAAAATAAATTCATGTAAAAAACCTGATGGAATGTACTGTGATTTCCCCCTTTTCCATTCGATATCAACGGTACATTTAACATATAAGTTGTTGTCATAGCATAAAGAAAGGAATCTGCCTGATAACCTCTTGGGGCATATACACATGGGGTTTGATGATTGAAGTTTGGATTCGTTCTATTAACGCAACATTCTAATGGTACACATGGCGATGTTATTCCTATGATAAATAATTTACATCATAAACAGAAATAAATCAAGATTATATTGCATTACCTGCGATTAACTTGTAATTTAACCAGCCATTTTTTTCATAGATTACCTTGTCTACTATGTCCTTCATGACAACTCTGTCAATTAAATAAGCACAAGTTGACCAATAATCAAAATTATTCATAGTTCTCAAACTCCACAACTCATTATTTGCGCGATATGCATTGAATGATCTCTTCATTGATGGAAAGTTCGAATTGAAGAGTTGCAATATTCCTATTTAAGAAATGATGTTAATATAAGGGTAACATGGAAACAAAATATTTACATTACCAAATCCCTTAGGTGCAGATAATGCAAGGGCTTCAAAGTCAATATCAAAAGGGAAATAAACATCATCTTCAACAATTAAAGCATATCTACTGGTGGCTGAAGGTGAATAAATCGCAGTTCGCATGGCAACTAAATGGGATGTAACACAACCCAATTCCTTTAGTGTATTCTTTTTATTACCTCTTCCACATAAAGCCAACATTATTGAATTATAACTATTCAATAAATGACTTTGATTTGTAGCCACTGTACTTTTATCTGGTATGTTTTCTTCAGTTTCTAACATACACCACCTTGTTTGCCAAGTATTTTGAATATCAGTAGGTATATATATTTCACTGGGAATTATTCCACGAATACGCTGGAATCTCAACTTAAGCTGCTTCAAATGGTTTACCATATTTATATTACGATCAACCGATCGATCCATATTAATATAGAATACTTCAGGAGCATTTTTTCGATCTTCATATTTACACTCTTGTCCTAAAATAGTTGCTATGAAATATTTTTGAATAATCAACAATACAATTGCCATAAATAACATCCTGTCCCATTTAATTTTTTGTCTCAAGTTCTACCTGGTCAACCAGGTTGACTCAACCTTGTGACAACGGTTGTCAGACAACCAGGTTGACACAACGGTTGTTACACAACCTGAACTGGAAATGTTTTTTTAAAATCCCTAATTGATTCCCAATCCCAAGGACCAGTGAATCCCGGAATCCTGATTTAGGTCGTATCTGTACGTATCAATATATGCAATAGAATAGGTTATTAATAATAAAATTCATTGAAATTATTTACACAGTAGGAAAAATAGTACAACATTGTAAACGAGAAATCCGACTTGATCATCATATGAATATCGCGTTTGTTACTTAATGAAAAATGCTAGCATTCGTTTTATTGTTATATTAACAACGATGATAAACGAATAAACCATTATTACTTTTTTACTTCATATCTTTGTGGAAAAATTATTCTTGTATTTGTCATTATTGACAACATCTTGTTATTTATATAAATACTTTGTACTATCCGTGGCTTACATTTGAAAAACTATAAATATTTTATGCTTAGAGTTTTTCATTTTTTCATCATATTTTCATCATTTTCCTTGCTGCCACTTGTTCCAGTTTTTTCTTTTAATACCTGATCAAAGAAATGCTCATTCATAATGCACTCATGAGCTCGAAATATTTTACTTTGCAGATAAAATGATCCACCTTTTTTAGGATCATTTAATTCAAACATTTTTTTATATTTAATATCAACATCCTCTTTCTTCCCTAATGGTATTTCTAAATTCAGTATCTTTAATGCTTCATCACTTTTCATT
>JACCDO011665368.1_pt1 | contig 17063 bp, 10 predicted proteins | sample 7446101 | NCBI WGS metagenome assembly JACCDO01 (sample SAMN15323440, study PRJNA562643) | freshwater metagenome | isolation source: river surface water | place: USA:Blue River Watershed | collected 2017-08-16 | reverse complement strand
GTCCGGCCTTCGTCGCCGGCAATCCGGCCAAGTCCCTGATCTTCGATCGCATCACCACGAAGGACGAAGACACCAAGATGCCGCCCAAGGGCGAACCGCTCACGCCCGCCCAGGTGGAAAAGGTGCGCCAGTGGATCGCCGAAGGAGCAGTCTGGCCCGAGAACGACGCCGACCGCGCCGCGCTCCGCGACCCGCGCCTGGACCACTGGTCATACCAGCCGGTCAGAAGGCCCGCGCAGGGCTCGAAGATCGACGACTTCATCGAGGCGGCGCTCAAGGCGAAGGGCCTCGGGCTTTCCAAGCCCGCCGACCCCCGCACGCTCATCCGACGCGCCTACTTCGACGTCATCGGACTGCCGCCGACGCCGGAGGAAGTCGCCGCCTTCGTCGCGGATCCTTCCGACCGCGCCTACGAGGAGATGGTCGGACGGCTGCTGGCCTCGCCCCGTTTCGGCGAGAAGTGGGCGCGGCACTGGCTCGACGTCGCCCGCTTCGCGGAGTCCGACGGCTTCGAGACCAATCTGGCGCGTCCCAACGCCTGGCCCTACCGCGATTACGTCATCCAAGCCCTCAACGCCGACCTGCCCTACGACCGCTTCATCCGCGAGCAGCTGGCCGGGGACCAGCTCGGAGCCGACGCCGCTACCGGCTTCCTCGTGGGCGGTCCTTGGGACCGGGTGAAATCGCCCGACCCCGTGCTGACCGCCAACCAGCGCGCCGACGAACTGCACGACATGATCGGTACGACCGCGTCGGCCTTCCTCGGCGCCACCCTCGCCTGCGCCCGCTGCCACGACCACAAGTTCGACCCGGTGCCGACGACGGACTATTACGCCTTCATGGCCATGCTACAGGGCGTGCAGCACGGAGAACGTGAGCTGCGCGACGCGGACAGCGACGCCCGCGAACGGCAGGCCGAGACCCTCCGCGCGGAACTGCGTCCGATCGAGCAGAGCCTGCGCACCTTCAAACCCAAGGCCTACCTCGGACGCATCCTGCTCGCGGACGACTCCGACGCCCGCTACACCCAGCAGGTCGAACTGCCGGACAACGGCAACCCCATCGCCTACGACAAGGGTACCGGCAAGGGGCTCGCGCAGGATCCGGGCGACATCCGCCGTCTGCCCAATCTCGGCGAGAGCTACCGCTGGTGGCGGGCCGACAAACCCGGCGAGGACTTCTTCACCTGGAAGCCCTCGATGAACGGTCCCGTCCGCATCTGGATCTCCTGGGGAGCATGGACCACGCACGCCCCCGACGCACGTTACGTGCTCGACCTAGATGGTGACCTCAAGACCAAGGACGATCAGACCGAAATCGCCCGGATCAACCAGCGTCAGTTCGCCGACGGATCCCCCGCCGTCAAGGACCAGCGGCGCTGGAGCGGACTGAAGTCGGCCGGCGTCCACCGCATCACTTCCAGGAGCGTGCTCATCCTGCGGGCCGGAGACAAAGGCGGACCCACCGCGGCCGACCTCGCCGTCTTCGAGGAAGCCAAGGAGGGCAAGGAGCCAGCCGTGCCGCACCTGCGCGCGCCCGTGACCCATCTGGCCAACGAGGAGGTCTTCGATCCCGTCGAGGCCAGGTTCGTGCGCTTCACCATCACCAATTCGAATCCCGAAGCCTGCATCGATGAGCTCGAGGTGTTCGACCTGGCCGGCAAGAACCTCTCCCTCGAAGCCAAGGTGTCCGTCTCCGGCCTCTACGCCAATGGGAACAGCATCCACCAGACCCGGTTCATCAACGACGGCATATACGGCAATCGCAGCAGCTGGATCTCCTCCGAGAGGAGCGCGGGCTGGGCGCAACTCGAGTTCGAAGCCCCGACAAAGATCAACCGGGTCGTCTGGAGCCGCAACCGCGACGCCTCCGACCAGCGCTACAAGGACCGTCTCCCCTACGGCTACCGCATCGAGACGTCCGCAGACGGAAACAAGTGGACCAAGGTCGCCTCCAGCGACGACCGGCTCTCGGTCACGCTCAAGGACCGCGTCAGCAGCCTGCCGACGCTCGGCGAAGTCCCCGCGGACAAAGCAGCCCAGGTCGAGGCGCTCGCCAAGCGTCACGCCGAACTGCTGACCCAGATCACCCGACTGACCACCAAGCCCAAGGGCTATGTCGGTAAGTTCGAGCAGCCCGGCCCCACCCTGCGCAAGCATCGCGGGGATCCGACCCAGCCGCGCGAACCCGTGGCGCCCGGCGCCCTCTCGCTCGTCGGACGCAAGTTCACCCTCCCCGCCGATGCTCCTGAGGCCGACCGGCGCAAGGCCCTCGCCGACTGGATCGCCTCGAAGGACAACCCGCTGACCGCGCGCGTCATCGTGAACCGCCTCTGGCACCACCATTTCGGGACCGGCATCGTCGACACCCCGAGCGACCTCGGCCTCAACGGCTCGCGCCCGACGCACCCCGAGCTCCTCGACTTCCTCGCGGCCGAACTGATGGACCACGGATGGTCGCTCAAGCACGTCCATCGCCTGATCCTCACCTCGCGCACCTTCCGACAGGATTCCAAGCGAACCGAGAAAGCCGCGGCCGTCGACGCCGCGGCGCGCCTCCTCTGGCGCTATCCGCCCCGTCGCGTCGAAGCCGAGATGCTGCGAGACTCCATGCTCGCGACCTCCGGCAAGCTCGATCTGGCCATGGGCGGACCGGGCTTCGATCTCTTCGAGCCGATGACCAACTACGTGAAGGTCTACGTCACGAAGCAGGAGTTCCTGCCCGGCGACTATCGGCGCATGGTCTACCAGTCCAAGCCTCGCGCGATGCTGGACGACTTCTTCGGGGCCTTCGACTGTCCCGACGCCGGCCAGCCCCAGCCCAAGCGCACCGCTTCCATCACGCCCTTGCAGTCCCTGAACCTGCTCAACGGGAGCTTCTCCCTGCAGCAGGCGGCGGCGCTCTCCGAACGCCTGCGGAAAGAGGCGGGCGAGGATTCCGCCAAGCAGGCCAGCCGCGCCTTCGAGCTGCTCTTCCAGCGTCCGGCGTCGGCCGAGGAGCTCGCCGAGGCCTCCCGCTTCATCGCCGCCCAGGGGCTGCCCGCCTTCTGCCGCGCGATGTACAACGCCAACGAATTCGTCCGCATCGAATGAACCATCTCCTCAACCGACGTGGCTTCCTCAGCCGCACGCTCTCCGGCCTCAGCAGCATCGCCTTCGCGCACCTGCTCTCGCAGGACCGCCTCCTCGCCGCCACGCCCCTGCGCCCGGCCATCGACCCCTCCCGTCCTTACGCGCCCCGGCCTCCGCACTTCGAACCCAAGGCCAAGCGCGTCCTCGTTATCTTCTGCTCCGGCGCCCTCAGCCACGTGGACACCTTCGACTACAAGCCCGAGCTCATCAAGCGGCACGACACCCCGATGCCGGGATCCGAAGGCCTCGTCACCTTCCAGGGCGCCAACGGCAACCTCATCAAGCCCATCGCCGAGTTCAAGCCGCGCGGACAGTCCGGCAAGATGGTGAGCGACCTCCTGCCCAACCTCGCCGAGCTCGCCGATGAGATGTGCTTCATCCACTCGATGACCGGGAAGTCCAACACGCACGGCCCCGCCGAGAGCCAGATGGGCACCGGCTTCACCTTGGACGGCTTCCCGAGCATGGGCTCCTGGGTGACCTACGCCCTGGGCAGCGAGAACCAGGACCTCCCCGCCTTCGTCGCCATCCCCGACCCCCGGGGCGTGCCCCAGAACGGGCCGCGTCACTGGAACAGCGCCTTCCTGCCCGCCTCCTTCCAGGGCACGGCCTTCAGCGCCCAGCGCGCCATCCCGAACCTCGCGCGCCCCGCCGAGATCACCCCTGAGGCCGACCGCGCGACCCGCGAATTCCTGCGCCGCCTCAACGACCGGCACCTCGAGAAGAATCCCGGCGACTCCGACCTCTCCGCGCGCATCTCGTCCTACGAGCTGGCCGCCCGCATGCAGCTGAGCGCCGCCGAGCTCTCCGACCTCTCGGGCGAGTCGCCCGCGACCCGTGCGCTGTACGGCGCCGACGACAGCAACGTCAACAAGGCGGGGTTCGCCAAGAACTGCATCCTCGCGCGGCGCCTCCTCGAGAAGGGCGTGCGTTTCGTGCAGCTCTTCAACGGCTCCTATGCGATGGGCGAGGGCGTGGGCAACTGGGACGGGCACAAGAAGATCGTCGACCAGTATGCGGTGCACGCGCCCATCCTTGACCAGCCGGCCGCCGCGCTGCTCAAGGACCTCAAGGCCCGCGGGCTGCTCAAGGACACACTCGTCGCCTTCGTCACCGAGTTCGGCCGCATGCCGACGTTCCAGAAGGGGGCCAACGGCCGCGACCATAACCCCAAGGGCTTCACCGTCTGGCTCGCGGGCGCCGGCGTGAAGCGTGCCTACAGCCACGGTGCCACCGACGAATTCGGACACATGGCCGTGCAGGACGTCACGACGATCTACGACCTGCACGCCACCATCCTGCACCTGCTGGGCTTGGACCATGAGCGCCTCAGCTTCTACAACAACGGCGTCGAGCGGCGACTGACCGACGTCCACGGCCACGTGATCAGGCCCGTGCTGGCCTGAGCCACAGGCGGGCTTTGACTCGCCGCAGGGCCGACCAAAGATATGCCTATGTTCCTGAACACGACACGACGTCTCCTGCTCCTCGCCACCCTCCTCGTCTCAGCCTCGCTCTTCGCCGCGGAGACCTTCGAGGTCGACGGGCATAAGGCCGTGATCCACCCGGCGGCGAAGCCGGCGGACGGCAAGCCCTGGCTCTGGTATGCGCCCGCGCTCAAGGGCGGCGTCTCGATCGTCCAGCACAAGCTCTACGCGGACGCCTGCCAGCAGGCCGGCATCGCCATCGCGGGCTATGACCTCGGCGAAGTCCGTGGCGCCCCGAAAAGCGCGGCGCAGTTCACGAAGTTCTACGAGGAGATGGTGAAGCGGGGCTACTCGCCCAAGCCCATCCTTCTCGGCCAGAGCCGCGGCGGGATGATGACGCTCACCTGGGCGTTCCGGAATCCCGACAAGGTGAAGGCCTGGATCGGCATCTACCCGGTCTGCAACCTCGCCAGCTGGCCCCTGAAGAACTCGAAGGCCCAGACGCTCGCCGACTTCGGCCTGACCGAAGCCGAACTCACGACCCGGCTCAAGGAGTTCAATCCGCCCGATAATCTCACCGGCCTCGCCGCCGCCAAGGTCCCGATGTTCGCCGTCCATGGCGACAACGACGTGGTCGTCCCGCACCAGGACAACACCCTCCTCCTCAAGACCCGCTACGAGGCCCTCGGGGGCAAGTTCACGGTCAAGATCGTGCCCGGCGAAGGCCACAAAGTCGGCCCGTCGTTCTTCGCCTGCCCGGAGCTGGTCGAGTTCCTGCTAAAAGAGGGAAAATAAAGGTTTAGACCTAAGGAAAAGGTGGAACTCCCGCGGCGGGCGGGTTACCCAAAGATACCCCATGTTCCGTCGCCTCCCTCTAGGCCTGGCCCTGCTCCTGCACGGGCTGGCGTTCGCCGCCGAGACCCGCGACCTGATCCTGGTCGCCGGGCAGTCTAACGCGGTCGGTTACGACGCCTATGCGGAAGAACTGCCGGCCGATCCCAAGGACACCGCTACGATGTTCTGGTGGCGCGTGGGCGATCCGCCACCCGATGAATTCGACGGCACGAGCGCCCGGCAGTGGACGACCTTGCAATTCCAGCCGCGCACGCCCGCGAAGCCGGCCGTCGACGGCAAGAAGCTCGCCCGCCAATACGGCAACTTCAATCTCAAGACCAAGGGCGGTTTCGGACCCGAGATCGGGATGGTCCGCACGCTGAGGACGAAGGAGTCGCGTCCGCTCGCGGTCATCAAGACGGCCTTCAGCGGCACGTCCGTCGCCGCCGACTGGAACGTCGGCCTGCCCGGCCAGGCCGACGCCTGCTACCGCGCGATGATCGACGAAGCCAAGGCCGCCATCGCCGCCGCGAAATCCCAGGACGTCACGCTTCGTCCGCGCGCGTTCGTCTGGGTGCAAGGCGAGAGCGACGCCAACGCGAAGGACGCCGCCGCCTATACGGCCAATCTTTCGGCGATGCTGAAAAGCCTGCGCGCCGAACTCGGGGCGCCGGACCTGATCCTGCTGCTCGGCGTCAACACCCGCTTCGGCAACGGCAAGAACGCCTTCATGCCCAAGGTCATCGCCGCCCAGCAGGAAGTCGCCGCCGCCCTGCCCCGCGCCCGCTACGTCGACACCGCCGGCGCCGAGACGCTCCCGCCCTCGCACACGCACTTCACCGCCGCCGGCACGCTCGAGATAGGGCGGCGCTACGCCGAGGCCCTCCTTTCCTTCGAATCCGCCAAGTAGACCATGCGCCCTTCCCTCCTGCTCCTGACCTTCGCCGCCCTCGCCGCCGAGGCCGCCCCGAAGCTCGACTTCAACCGGGACATCCGGCCGATCCTATCCGACAACTGCTTCGCCTGCCACGGCTTCGACGCGAAGAAGCGCAAGGCCGACCTCCGCCTCGACACGGCGGAAGGCGCCACCGCGATCAACGACGGCGTGCAGGCCATCAAGCCGGGCGACCCCGAAGGCAGCGAGCTGATCAAGCGCCTCCTCACGAAGGACCCCGAGGAAGTGATGCCGCCGCCGGAATCGCATAAGAAACTTACCCAGGCCCAGATCGACACCCTGCGTCGCTGGATCTCCGAAGGCGCGCCCTACCGCAAACACTGGAGCTTCGAGCCCCCGGTGCGTCCGACCGTGCCCGCGGCCGCCGCCGGCACCTCGCCGGTCGACGCGTTCCTGAACGCCGAACTTTCCGCCCAAGGCCTGCAACCCGCCCCCGAAGCCGACAAGGCCCGCCTTCTCCGGCGCGTCACGCTCGACCTGACCGGCCTCCCGCCGACGCCCGTCGAGGTCGACGCCTTCCTCGCCGACGCCTCCCCGCAGGCCTACGACAAGGTCGTCGACCGCCTCCTGGCGTCCTCACGCTATGGCGAGCACATGGCCCGCGGCTGGCTCGACGCCGCCCGCTATGCCGACACCCACGGCCTGCACCTCGACAACGAGCGCAGCATGTGGCCCTACCGCGACTGGGTCGTGAAGGCCTTCAACGACAACCTGCCCTTCGACGTCTTCACCACCTGGCAGCTCGCCGGCGACCTGCAGCCGAACGCCACCCGCGAGCAGCGCGTCGCCAGCGGCTTCAACCGTTGCAACGTCACCACCAGCGAAGGCGGTTCGATCAATGACGAACTCCTCTTCCGCTACGCCGTCGACCGCACCGACACCACCATGGGCGTGTGGATGGGCCTGACCGCCGGCTGCGCGGTCTGCCATGACCATAAGTTCGACCCGGTCACCACCAAGGAGTTCTACTCGCTCTACTCGTTCTTCTACAGCGCGGCCGACCCCGGCTTCGACGGCAACATCCTGCTCACGCCGCCGGTCCTTCAGCTGTCCACCCCGGAGCAGGAGAAGAGCATGGCCGAGTTCGATCAACGCATCGCGGCCAAGCAGAAGGCCATCCGCGAGGCCATCGCGTCCTTCAAATACGTCGACCCCGCCACCCTCACCCCGCCGCCGCCCGTGCGCACCGGCGAGACCGTCTGGTTCGAGGACGCTTTCCCGGCGAAGGCCAAGGTCAACGGCACCGGCGGCGCCACGACCTTCGTCGAAGCCGGCCAAGGTCCGGTGCACAGCGGCAAGCGGGCGCTCAAGCGCACCGCGAAGGGCGTCGCCCAGGACTACTTCGAGAACGGAGCCTCCTTCGAGATCCCGGCCAACGGGGTCATCTCCGTCTGGACCTACCTCGATCCGGCCGACCTGCCCAAGTCGATCATGCTCCAGTTCCACGTCGGCGGCTGGAACCACCGCGCGTTCTGGGGTGAGGAAGGCGCCATCCCCTTCGGACGCGTCCGCACGCCGGAGAAGGTGAACATGGGCAAGCTGCCCGAGGCCGGCAAATGGACCCAGCTCAAGGTCGACATCGCCAAGCTCGGCCTGAAACCGGGCATGAAGGTCGACGGCTTCGCCTTCACGCAGTTCGACGGCACGGTTTACTGGGACCGACTCGCCATCAGCCACCGCATCGACGAAGCCAAGGATATCCAGTGGTCCTTCAAGGTCTGGTCGGAGAAGAAGCAAGGTTCCCGCGTGGCCGAACTGCCGGGCGACCTGCAGAACCTGGTGCGCGGCAAGAAGGCCGCCCAGTGGACCGACGCCGAGCGCAAGCGGCTGCTCGACTGGTGGCTGGAGAACGAATTCCAAGGCGGCCGCGAGAAGCTCGACGGCATGCGCGCCGAGAAGCTCGCCGAGGAGTCCCGCAAGAAAGCCCTGACCGACCAGATCCCCGCCACGCTCGTCATGGCCGACCTTCCGCAGCCGCGGCAGGCCCACGTGATGGTCCGCGGCCAATACGACAAGCCCGGCGAAGCGGTCACCCGCGGCGTCCCCGCGGCCTTCCATCCGTTGCCGAAGAAGGACACCTACGACCGCCGCGACCTCGCGGCCTGGATCCTCTCCCCGGCCAACCCCCTCACGACCCGCGTGACGGTCAACCGCTTCTGGCAGCAGTTCTTCGGCGTCGGCCTCGTGAAGACCAGCGGCGACTTCGGCTCGCAGGGCGATTCGCCCAGCCACCCCGAACTGCTTGATTGGCTCGCCGTGGAATTCCGTGAGACCGGCTGGGACATGAAGCGTCTCGTCCGCCTGCTGGTCACCAGCGCCGCCTATCGCCGCTCCGCCGCCGCCTCTCCGGAACTCCTGGCCAAGGACCCCGAGAACCGCCTCCTGGCCCGCGGCCCGCGCCATCGCCTCGACGCAGAAGTCATCCGCGACCAGGCGCTGTTCGTCTCCGGCCTACTCAGCCCGCGCATGGGCGGCAAGGGCGTTCGCCCCTACCAGCCCGACAACGTCTGGGAACCGGTCGGCTTCACCGGCAGCAATACCGCCCGCTACACGCGAGACACCGGCGAAGCGCTCTACCGTCGCTCCCTCTATACGTTCTGGAAGCGCACCGCGCCCCCGCCCGCGATGATCGCGTTCGACGCACCGGCCCGCGAAGCGAGCTGCGTCCGCCGTGAGCTCAGCAATACGCCGCTCCAGGCCCTCGCTCTGCTCAACGACGTCCAGCACGTCGAAGCCGCGCGGGCCTTCGCCCAGCGCATCCTCAAGGAAGGCGGCGCCACCGATGACGCCAAGGCCGCCTTCGCCTGGCTGACTGCCGTCGGCCGTCGTCCCGCCGCGAGCGAGACGCAGGTCACGCTCGACGCCCTCCGCGCCCACCGCGCGCGTTACGTCGCCCAGCCGGCCGACGCGACCAAGCTGATCACCTTCGGCGAGTCGAAGCCCGATGCTTCCCTGCCCGCGCCCGAAGTCGCGGCTTGGACCCTCACCGCCAGCCTCCTTCTTAACCTCGACGAGACCCTCAACCGATGAACGATCCGATCCAAGACCACCTGCGCCTCCTCAATCGGCGCCGCTTCCTGAGCACCGCCGGACTCGGCGTCGGCGGTGTCGCCCTCGCCGGTCTGCTCTCCCGCGAGGCCAAGGCCGCGAACACCGTGCACAAGCCGCTCGCCGGCTACCCGCACTTCGCCCCCAAGGCCAAGCGCATCATCTACCTGCATATGAACGGCGCCCCGTCCCAGCTCGACCTGTGGGACTACAAGCCGCAGCTCCAAGCGCATTTCGACAAGGACCTCCCCGAAAGCATCCGCAACGGCCAGCGCATCACCACCATGACCTCCGGTCAGGCGCGCTTCCCGGTCGCCCCGAGCCAGTTCAAGTTCTCCCAGCACGGCAAGTCCGGCCGCTGGATCAGCGAACTCCTCCCGCACACGGCGAAGGTGGTCGATATGCTCGCGGTGATGAAGTCCGTCAGCACGACCGCCATCAACCATGATCCGGCCTGCACGTTCGTGATGACCGGCAGCGAGATTCCCGGCAAGCCGAGCATCGGCTCGTGGATCAGCTACGGCCTCGGCAGCGAGAGCGACGACCTGCCCTCGTTCGTGGTGCTCACGCCCAAGAGCGCCGGCGGTCAGGCGCTGTTCACGCGAATGTGGAGCAGCGGCTTCCTGCCCACGCGTCACACGGGCGTCGCGCTCCGCTCCGGCGGCGATCCGGTGCTTTTCGTCCAGAATCCGCCCGGCGTGCAGCCCGCCGACCGCCGCGTGACGCTCGACGCCCTCGCCCAGCTCAACGCCGCCGGCCACCGCGAGCTCGGTGACCCCGAGACGCTCACCCGCACGGCCCAGTATGAGATGGCCTTTCGCATGCAGGCCAGCGTGCCCGACCTGACCGACCTCTCCAAGGAGACGGCCGCCACGCTCGATCTCTACGGACCCGAAGTGAAGGAATCCGGTACGTTCGCCCATAGCGCCCTGCTCGCCCGCCGCATGGTCGAACGCGGCGTCCGCGTGGTGCAGATCCTTCACCGCGGCTGGGACCAGCACGGCAACCTGCCGAAGGACATCGCCCGCCAGTGCCAGCAGACCGACCAGGCCTGCGCCGGTCTGTTGCTCGACTTGCAGTCCCGCGGCATGCTGGAAGACACGCTCGTGGTCTGGGGTGGCGAATTCGGCCGCACGGTCTACTCGCAAGGCACGCTCACCAAGACGAACTACGGCCGCGACCACCACCCGCGCTGCTTCACCATGTGGATGGCCGGCGCCGGCGTGAAGCCGGGCATCTCCTATGGCGATACCGACGACTTCAGCTACAACGTGACCAAGGACCCGGTCCATCTCAGCGAGCTCAACGCCACGATCCTCCACCTCATGGGCGTCGACCACCGCCGGATGACCTACAAGTTCCAGGGCCTCGACCAACGCCTCACCGGCGTCGAAGAGCGCCGCGTCATCAAGGAGATCCTCGCCTGAGGACTTTCCCGGAGACGCAACTTGTCCGTCCCGGGCGGGGTTACCCGTCCAGTCACCCCGTCCCCATGTCCTGCCGTCTCATCACCCTCCTGCTGCTCACGCTCACCGCTGTCGCCCGACCGCCGAACGTGATCTTCATCCTGACCGACGACCAAGGCTGGGGTGACGCCAAGTTCGCGGGGCATCCGTATGTGAAGACGCCGAACCTGGATCGCCTGGCCAAGGAGGGCACCTGGCTCCGTCAATTCTACGTCGCCGCGACGGTCTGCTCGCCCAGCCGCGCCGCGTTCATGACCGGACAGGTCCCGGCGCGCTTCGGCATCCATGGCCATTTTGCCGATCACGCCCAGAACGCGGCCCGTTCGATGCCGAACTGGCTCGACCCCGAAGTCACCACCCTCCCCGACCTCCTGAAGCAGGCCGGCTACGCCACCGCGCACTTCGGCAAATGGCACCTCGGTCACGGCACCGGCGCGCCCGCTCCCGAGGCCTATGGCATCGACGTGTCCAAGACCGTTAACTCGTCTGGCCCCTCGCTCGGCGACGAAGGCAAGGAGCCCTATTTCCGGGCGAAGTCCACGGCGCTGATGGTCGACGAGACGATCCGGTTCGCCCAGGCCAACAAGGACAAGCCCTTCTACGTCAATCTCTGGACGCTCGTCCCACACGCGCACCTGAAACCCACGCCGGAACAGCTCGCCGTCTACGCGGAGCTCCAGCCCAAGGCCGACGATCCCGCCTTCGGCGAATGGACCCGCAAGTATTACGCCAACGCCAAGGACCTTCGCTCGCAGATGCAGGTCTTCTGCGCCTCGCTCACCGACCTGGACACTCAGATCGGCCGCCTGCTGGACTCCCTCGACGAGCTCGGCCTGACCAACGACACGCTCATCTTCTTCTCCAGCGACAACGGACCCGAGGACTACCGCGTCGGCAACGCCGCCAACGCCGGGGTCGGCAGCGCCGGACCGCTGCGCGCCCGCAAGCGCAGCATGCATGAGGGCGGCATCCGCACCTTCGGCCTCGTGCGCTGGCCGGGCAAGATCCCCGCCGGGCGCGTCGAGGAAAGCGGCGTCGTCGGAGGCGTTGACTTCCTCCCCACCATCGCCGCCCTGGCCGGCGTAAAAGTTCCGGCCAACCTCACGGCCGACGGCGAAGACCGTTCGGCCCTCTGGCTGGGCGGAGCCGCCACGCCCCGCCGGGCCCCGCTTTACTGGGAATGGATCTCGGGCGTCCAAGGGCCGCAGGACGGCTACCAACCCCCGCCCCTCTGCGTGCGTGACGGCGACTGGAAGCTCTTCGTCGACCATGCCGGCAAGAACGCCCAGCTCTTCGACATCCCCAAGGATCCGGGCGAACAGCGCGATGTCGCCGCGCAGCACCCGGAAGTCGTCCAGGCGCTGACCGCGAAGGCCCTCGCTTGGAACAAGGCCCTGCCGGCCAGCCCGGCGCGCGAGAAGTTCATCCGCGGCGGGGTCGTCGCCAAGACGCCGAATAAGGCCGACGCCAAGCCGAAGAAGACGCTCGACCGTCCGAAGATCTTCGACGGCTGGGACAAGGACAAGGACGGCTTCCTCGCGAAGGACGAGTTCATCCCGCACATGGCCGATCAGGCCGACGCCCCGGCCCGCTTCGTTCGTTTCGATAAAGACAAGGACGGACGCCTCTCGAAGGACGAGTTCGTCCGCGCCGGCAACTGAGCCCTTTCACCATGCCATACCTCACCCTCCTCCTCGCCCTCCTAGCGGGCGCCGTGGTCGGCGCCCAGGAAGCCCCCAAGGCCAAAGCGCCGACCAAAAAGGCCAAGGCCGCCGCCCCCAAAGCCGACGCGTATTCGGCCTCGCTGCCCAAGCCCACGCACGCCGGCGTGCGCTACGGTGAACACGAGCGCCACGTGCTCGATTTCTGGAAGGCGGAATCCGCGACGCCGACGCCGCTGGTCTTCATCATCCACGGCGGCGGCTGGGTCGGCGGCAGCAAGGAGCGCGCGGAGAAGTTCGCCGACGTCGGCGCCTTGCTCAAGGCCGGCGTCTCGGTCGTCTCCATCAACTATCGCCTGATCAAGCGCGACCCCGCGGTGGACACCTCGCCCGCCGTGAAGGCGCCCCTGCACGACGCCGCCCGCGCCCTGCAGTTCGTGCGCAGCAAGGCCGCCGAGTGGAATCTCGACAAAACCCGCGTCGGCGCCGCCGGCGGCTCGGCCGGCGCCTGCTCCAGCCTCTGGCTGGCTTTCCACGACGACCTCGCCGACCCTAAGTCGGCCGACCCGGTCGCCCGCGAGTCCACGCGCCTGACCTGCGCGGCCGTGACCGGACCGCAGACGACCCTCGATCCGGCGCAGATGAAGGAGTGGACGCCCAACAGCAACTACGGCGGCCACGCCTTCGGCTTCAAGACGTTCGCGGAGTTCCTCGCCGGCCGGGAGTCCATCCTGCCGCTGATCGCAGAATATTCTCCGTATGCGCTGGTCTCGTCCGACGACCCCGCGATCTACATGACCTTCGGCGGCCCGCCGGCCATCGGTCAGAACGAGAAAGACCCGACGCACACCGCGAACTTCGGCCTCAAGCTCGCCGAACACTGCGCGACCAAGGGCGTCTCCGCCGAATTGCATTATCGTGGCCTCGCCAACCCTAAGCACGCCACGCCGACGGACTTCCTGCTCGCGAAGCTGAAAGCCGTCAAATGAAGGCCGCGGCGCTCCTTTCCGTCCTGTTGCTGGCCGGTTGCGCCACGCCGGAGACTTTCTCGGTCCGTGAGGATTTCGGGCCAGGCTTTGATGCGAAGAAATTCCTGACGCCGCTCCCTAACAAGAACACGTCCGTGCGCGATGGCGTCCTCTGGACGCGAGGTTCCAGCGGCGGCAAATACCCGCCGATGGTCTACCTGGCGCTCGCCGGCAAGGACCTGACGATGTCTTTCCGTTACCGCCACCTCGAGAAAGGCGGCATGCTCTGGCTCTTCGTCGACGGCGACGACGGCTACGGCTCGGTCGACCACATGCTGCGCGTACGCCTCAATCGCGACTCGGTCGTGCTTGAAGTCGACGCCCACACCCTCGACCCCCAGCATCCGCTCCGCCAGAACACCCGGGAGCCGGACCCGGTCAGCAAGGCCTACCGCACCAACGAACACTTCCCGGCCGAGAAGGTCGACCTTTCCGCCAACGATTGGCGTACCGTGAAACTCGTCTTCAAGGGAGATACCGTGGATATGTCCGTCGACGGCAAGTGGGCCCGCACGCTCCAGCGCCCGAACTTCGACGCCACCAAGCGCAAGCTGCTCTGGATGCAGAACGGCGGCGCCGCCGGCATCGAGATCGACGACGTCATCGTCACCCCGAGCCCCTGAGTCCGTCCTCCCCCATACTCCATACTCGATACTCCATACTCTCATGTGGCACTCCGCTCTCCTCGCCTGCGCCTTCTTCCTCGTCGGCTGCACCTCCGGACCTCTCCTGGTCGAAGCCGAACCGCCCGTCGTCGTCGCACCCGACTTCAAGTCCGCGTTCGCCGAACCGTGGAAGATCCCCCATGGCGAATGGAAGCCTGACGATGGCGTCCTGCGCATGACCGAGATCCCTGCGCGCAAGCACGTGCCGGTGCTCCAGCATGGGGTCGGCCTGAAGACCGCCGTCATCGAACTGGAATTCCGCCAGGACACCCCCGCCATCTTCTACGTCGGCTGCGACGGCGAGAAGCACGTCGGTCGCGTCGTCATCTCCCCCGGCTCGGTCCATATCGCCGAAGACTCGGTCAAGCCGTCGCACATCCTGGCCCGACTCCCGCTCCAGCCCGTCAAAGGCCAGTGGCGTCACGTGCGCGTCGAGTGGACCGGCGATCGCATGGCCGTGCGCATCGACGGCCAGGAGCTGAGCGCCCAGCACCCCTTCCTCGCCACACCGAAGACCCGCAGCTGGATCGCCGGCGCCAAGTCCGCCGAAGTGCGCAATCTGGTCATCAAAGGCATCCCGCAATGAGGACCCTGCTCGCCCTGCTCCTGGCCTCGGTCGCGGCCCAGGCGGCCGACAAGCCGAACATCATCCTGATCTACTCGGATGACCACGGCTGGGCGGACCTCGGCATCCAAGGCTCGGACCAGGACATCCGCACGCCACACCTCGACGCGATGGCGCGCGACGGCGTCCGCTTCACCCGCGGCTACGTCTCCGCCCCGCAATGCGTCCCCTCACGCGCGGGCGTGCTCACGGGCCGCTACCAGCAGCGCTTCGGCGTGGAGGACAACAATAAGGGCCCGCTCCCGCTCGAACAGCTGACCATTGCCGAACGACTCAAGGCCGCCGGTTACGTCACCGGACAAGTCGGCAAATGGCACCTCGATCTCGTTGGCGGCAAGAAGGGCGAGAAAGGCCTCCGCGTGGCCAAGGAGCACATGCCGCACGCGCAGGGCTTCGACGAATACTTCCGCGGCGAGCTCCGGCAGTTCTACGCCTCGCATGACCTGTCAGGAAAGCCTTTCGCCGACGCCCCGCACCTTGTGGCGGACAATCGTTTCCGCGTGGTCGTGCAGACCGAAGCCGCCCTGTCCTTCCTGGACCGGCGTGCCGCCCAGCCGGCTCAGCCGTTCTTCCTCTACCTCGCCTACTACGCTCCGCACGTCCCGCTGGAATCGCCGGAGCCATGGTTCTCCAAGACTCCCGTCCATCTGCCCAAAGAACGCCGTCAGGCCTTGGCGATGATCGCGGCGATGGACGAAGGCGTCGGCCAACTGCGCGCGAAGCTCAAGGCGACCGGTCAGGACCAGAACACGCTCATCGTGTTCATCGGCGACAACGGCGCGCCCCTCGGCAAAGCTTGGGATGGCTCACTCAACACGCCGCTCATCGGCCAGAAAGGCATGCTGAGCGAAGGTGGCATCCGCACGCCCTTCCTCGCCACCTGGCCCGCCCGCCTGCCCTCTGGCAAGGTCTACGATCAGCCCGTCAGCAGCCTCGACGTCGCCGCCACGGCCGTGGCGGCTGCGGGCCTGCCGAAAGCCCCGGAACTCGACGGCACGGATCTCGCGCCCTTCGTCACCGGACAGAATGGCGCCGCGCCGCATGAACGTCTCTTCTGGCGCTGGGGCTCGCAGGCGGCGGTGCTGGAACACCCGTGGAAACTTGTCCGCCTCGGCGACCGCGAGGAGATGCTGTTCGACGTGACGACGGCCGACGGCGAGAACCTCGCCAAGGATCAGGCCAAGGCCCGGCCGCAGATCGTGGCGCGCCTCCGTTCGGCGCTCAAGGCCTGGAGCGACACCCTCACGCCACCCGGCCTGCCCACGAGCCTGGATTCGCATCACGAAGGCATGTTCGCCGAACACGGCGTCATCACCGCCTCCTCCGCCGCGTCGCGCAAGAACGAGCCCGCCGGCGCCGTGCAAGGGTGGTTCGCCCGCAATGGCACGATTGCGACCAAGGACGGAGCCCTGTCGGTCACCGCTGACCCCAAGGCCGCCAAGAACGCCAAGCCTTTCCTCGCCAAGACCGGCCTGGCGCTGAAAGGCCCCGTGACGGCGCTCATCAAGGCCGACGCCCAGGCCGCGACCCAAGGCTCGCTCAGCTGGCGCACCAAGGACCAGCCCGACTTCCTGCCCGCCAACCTCGTACGATTCGTGATTCCCGCCGGCGCCTCCGAGCAGAACATTCCCCTGCCCGTCGACGGCCAGGCCATTCATGTTCGCTTCCAACTCGGCGACCAGGCCGAGGGCCTTCGCCTCCGCTCGATCGTTCTGCGTCCCGCCAAGGGCGAGCCCGACACCGCGGACTTCGGCCGCTGATTCGTATCCCCTCAAATAAAAAGCCTGTCCACCCGACGGCGGGCGACTAACTTCGCCTGACCCCATGATCGCTCGCGCCCTCCTCGCCTGCCTGCTCGCGCTGTCGCCCCTCGCCGCCGCGGAGCGACCGAACATCCTCCTCATCGTCGCCGACGACCTCGGCTGGTCCGACGTCGGCTGGCACGGCGGCTTCGGCAAGACCCCGCACATGGACAAGCTCGTGCGCGAGGGACGCGAACTCGATCGCCATTACGTCCAGCCCGTCTGCACGCCCACGCGTGCCGCGCTGATGAGCGGACGCTGCCCGGGGCGCTTCGGCCCGCAGGCGCTGAGCCCGAGCAACCTCCGCGCGATGCCGCTCGGCACGACCACGCTGGCCTCCGCGCTCAAGTCGCTCGGCTACCGCACCCACCTCTCCGGCAAGTGGCACCTCGGCGCGCGACCCGAATGGATTCCCAATGCT
>JACCDO011249131.1_pt1 | contig 17064 bp, 11 predicted proteins | sample 7446101 | NCBI WGS metagenome assembly JACCDO01 (sample SAMN15323440, study PRJNA562643) | freshwater metagenome | isolation source: river surface water | place: USA:Blue River Watershed | collected 2017-08-16 | reverse complement strand
ATTAGATATTATTTTTGATGAAGTCAACGGTCAAAATGAATTAATATATTTACCAGAAATATCTGAACAAAATGTATTAGATTATGCCTATTCTTTAATTCAAAATAATTCATACTCTTTATTACTATTAGATAATCCTTTTTATGATATAAATAATAATAAAATTTATACAAAAGATATTAGTAAATTAGACAGCGGTATTAATACAACCCAATTCAAATGGAATGATCAAAAATATATCTATAAAAGTAATAATGAAATAGATAATTTACAATTTAATTTTTCAAATACAGTTATACAGTGGATTCAATCTGAATGCAATTTATCTAATGTACTAACATTTGGTAATTATATGGATTTAACATTAATTAATACTAGTAATATTAATTTTGATAAATTTGATAATACTTTTATCGCACCCGCTGGTTTGGCAGCTATAACAATTTTAGCTGCAGCTGATTCTTTAACAGGTTTAAAAATGAACCCTTTATATAATAATGAAGTTATTTCTTTTGGCGATTTTATATTAGTTAATTCTGTCGAAGATTCAATTGATATTGATAATCCCATTCTTAAAGTTAATATACGAAATATCAATAATTTAAATGTTAATCTTTTATTTGTAGACGTCGTAAATGGTGCCAAAATGATCAGATTTTATTCTGATAAAAACAGCCAATTCTCTATTAATAAAGATTCAATCTTATCAAAAATAAATGCTAGAAATACTTTAAATGATATTAAAAGAAAAATCAAACTATCAAGCTTGTCAAATTTATTTACAAATGTCAGATCTATAAAAGACGTAACTAATCAATATAAGGTAGCATATAATTTAATATTAACAAAATATCTTAATAATAATCTAATTACAAATTACAATATCACTTTAGACGAATCAACAACTTCCAGAGAAGATATATTAGAAGGAATTGTTAGAGGATCAATTACACTTGCATTTCCAAATCAGCAAGTAGTAAAAATTACGACATAAATTTTATAAAAAAAATATTTTTATTAAAATAAAATATAAAAAAAGGCTAAAAATAAAAATGTCAGTTAAAAATAATGAATTAAATAATGATGAATCAGTAAATATTGATAAAATGAAACAAACAGCTATCGCGTCTCAAGGCAAATTTCAAGTTCAAAATATTGTAAAAGATGTGTTTGGCATTGAAGTCCCTATTGAAAATGTACCACTACCATCACGCGGTGTGATCTATTCACCTGAATCAGCCCTTTTTGGTAAAGAAACATTACAAATTAGAGCCATGACTGCCAGGGATGAAGATATTTTAATGAGTCGAGCATATATTAAATCAGGTACAGTCATTCAAGAATTAATTAAATCATGTTTAATTGATAAAAATGTCGATGTTGATGAAATGATTCCAGGTGATAGAAACGCCATTATGATCGCTTTACGCATCACAGGCTATGGCGCAGATTATCAAGTTGAATGTGATTGCCCAAAATGTAATAAATCTTCAGAACAAAATTTTGATTTAACTAAATTAGGTATTAAACGTTTAGCCATCGACCCAATTTCAGAAGGTTCAAACTTATTCGAAATTCAATTACCTATCTCTAAAAAAATAGTAAAAATTAAATTTGCTAATGGCTATGACGAAAAAGAATTATCAACAATCCAAGAACGCAAAAAGAAAATAGGCATCGAACAAGAATCGGCAATCACAGACCGACTACAAAATTCAATCGTTTCAGTCCAAGGTATCACAGATAAATCAAAAATTGCCATGTTCATTCGAGATATGCCTGCCCGAGACAGTTTATCACTCAGAAAATTCTTAGATAATAATGAACCAGGTATCAATATGTCTGTCTATATGAAATGTAAACATTGCTTCGAAGAAAGTGAGATTAAATTGCCCATCGGCTTAAGCTTTTTTTGGCCTGACGCATAGTTATCAAGAAATTTTATTAAATGAAATTTTCTATCTTATGAAATATCTTTCATTTAATTATCAAGAAGCCTATCTGCTCCCAGTCTTTAAAAGAAAATGGTTCATCAATCGATTAATCAAAGAAATGAACCCATCACAAAAAGACTAAATCATTTTTTATTTTTATCCTCATTATACTTTTTTAATATAATTAATTTAAAAATACCTAGGAAACTAATATGAAAAAACATGATCATCTCATTCATAATGTTGCATCAAAATATATTTTAGGAGAAAATATCAATATAGAAATCAAAGGAAATAAAAATCAATTAGAAAAACTAAACGAATTATTAGATATTTCAAAAAAACTCTATCACTCACTACAAGATAAAACCTCTCTTGAAAAAATCATGACAATTATAGAACAAAAAAAACAATTATCAGACGAATTTTATATCCTCACCGGTATCAAATGGAAACTATAATAAAAAGGTAATTTATCATGCCAGATCCAACAACACCAAATCCAGATATAGCTGCAGAATTACAGCAAAAACTAACAGCTCAAATAGAAATTATACAAGCTTCTCAACATTATTTAACAATGAATGCCGATTTATTTGCACAATTAGCTGAGGCATTAAAAACAGGTAATAAACCAGATTTTGAAAAGACACAAAAAGAATTATTAAATAATTTAGACGCGTTAAATAAAGATTTACCTGAATCAATTCAAAATATTAATAATCAGTTAGCCGAAGCCCGAGAACGAATAAATCAAAACGGAACAGAAGATCAAAAAAAAATTTTTAAAGAACTCGAACAAGAAAATACAGATTTTCAAAAGGCTTTTAGTGAAGATTTAAAAAAGAAAACAGAAGCATTAAAAAATATGAGTTTTTCTAATGATCATAATACTTATGGTCAATTTTTAAAAGAAATGCAGACAGTTGATAGTATTGAAACAGAATTAAAAGAATTACAAGAAAAATTAAAAGCTTTTAATGACGCTTCTCAAACTATGACAGATAAAATAAAAAATGTTGCAAAAGGAGCAGCAGGGCAGGCAGCAGGCGTTGTAGGTGCTTATGCAGGTGCGCAAATGACGGGTATGAATAGCGTGAGTGGTGTTGTAACGGCGATATCAGGTCTTTCTACTTCGATAAATAGCGCAAAGAATATATTTTCTATGTTTACTGGGGCTGTTTCAAGTTTGCATAGTGATATGATATTGATTGAGGGGGCGACTAAGAGTCAGTTAGCGTATCATGAAGAGTTTATGCAATATTATGTGAAGCAGGGGTTGAAGATAAAGAATGATCAGTATGAATTTTTAAATAATTTGGAGGAGATGAAAGAGAAGTTTTCGACTGATTCTGGGATAGGTTCGTCATTTAAAGATTTGAATGATCAGTTGACTGTTGCAGATAATCGTTTAAAGTCGTTGGATATGAATGGTGTGAAAGCTAGATTATATGGCGAGATAGGTGATAATTTAATTAGGAAGAGGATAAATGAGACGGCTGAGATAATTCAGGCGATGGGGCCTTTTGCTGATTTGATGGCTAAGTCGGTGACGAATAATGTTAAAGAATCGAATGAGATGTTATCTGATTATTATTATCGTGCTAAGAAGTTGATGAATTTATCGGAAGATGATATTTTAAAATTAACGACTCGGGCTGTATCATTAGGTAAATCTTTTCCTGCAGTTTTTCATGATTTATCTAAAGCAACTAAAGAGGCAGCTGATAAATTTAACTTAGATTTTAAGAGAATGTCGAAAGATGTTATAACATTACGAAACGATATTAAAAATTTTGCGCATAAATCTTCAGAGGATCTAGCTGGAACTGTTGCGCAAATTAAGAGATTAGGTGTTTCAACAGAAGATGCCATGTCAATTTTTAATAAATTTAATACTTTTGAAGATGCTGCAACAACTGCTGCACAATTAAGTCAATCCTTTGGCATGGTAATTGACAGTATGGATTTATTAAAAGCAGAATCACCTGATGAAATGTTACAAATGTATAAAGATGCATTTATTGCATCAGGCAAATCTTTTGAAACCATGAATCGTTTTGAAAGATCTTTACTAATCGATCAAACAGGTTTATCTGAGCAAGCTGCACAAGCTTTATTCAGCGCCCAAAATGCAGGTAAAACATACGAAGAAGTAATGGCAGATATTGAATCTCAAAGTGTCACAGTGGATCAAGCCGAACAAATGGAAAAAATGGACGGTTCTATTCAAAAAACCTATAAGACAATGAAAGATTTCAAAGATATGACAACTTTAACCAATGATATCCTAGAAAAACAACTCTTAACAAATGAAAAAACAGCACAATCTTTTAAGAAAATTGCCGACAACGTAGAAAAAACTCAATCTTCTTTATACAATATGGGTAATGCACTAGAAAAAAATGCGCCAGAATTAATTAAATTCTATCAAACCACAGGTAAGGATCTAGATAAAACAACTAAAAAATACGAAAAAGATATTCCTAAAAAACTCGAAACCGGTTTAAGAATGGGAAATGCTGCAATTAAAGGTGATATTAAAACAGCACAAAAGGAATTTTCAAATTTACAAAAAATCACAAAAGAACAGCAAAAAGCAGCATTAGGTTTTACTGGAAAAAATTTTAGTCAAGTCACTCAAATTGCAGGTAATGTAATTCCAGCAGCTGAACAAGCAGTTATACAAAATATGCAAAACACAGAAGATACGCTTACACCTTTACTAGGACAATTAGCTGCAAGATTTACCCCTGAACAAATTGAATTAATTCAAAAATCAATAGGAAATATTGGCAATCAAACTGTGGAGCAAGTTCAAAAAAGTTTGGAACAAAAAGTGCAAGAAGGTAAAAATAGTAATCCTAAGGAAACTATTAAAAAAGCTATTAAAGTTTTAGTACCTCAAACATCAATTAATACTGATGATGAAGCAAAGTCTGTGTTACAAGAAGAAGCTCAAGTAAAAGTAAAACAGCCAGATACAAATACTTCACATATACAAAACAATAAAACAAATGAAAGCAATGTTAGCAAAGAAAAATTAGATACTGCTATTAAAGCTTTACATGACGCGCTGAATGAATCAGCAGCTTTAAAGAAGATAGATACTCAAAAAACTAATATTGAACCAATACAGGTTGCTATTCATTTGGATGGTACTAAATTAGGGCAGGTATTAATTAAAAATAATTTTGCTAGTATGTTGGCAGATCCTTCGCTGTCAGGTACACATGCTCTTCTTGACGCTAATACTGTGATATATAGAAATGGTCAAATTCAACAAGGTTTAGGTTAGGGTTAATTAAATTTTCTTTAAAAATGTTATTAAAATAGGAATTAATTTTTTATTATAAAATAAATAAAATATAAAAGATGAGAGATTAAGTTGTTTATAATTGATTATGCTAGTTTATTAAAAGATGCAGGAATAAAGAAACAGTTAATGAATGTTTTGAAAAAGAATTCGAGTTTAACTGAGTCTCAAATTGAAAAGATGTACAATGATAAAGTGGAATATCATGGTGAGAATATGAATAAGTTTATTCATAGTTATATTGGGCAGTATGTTAATTTAAAAAAAGAAAATAGTAATATTGAAATTGACAAGGAATTAGATCGTATGGTGCAGGATTTTATTGATCTTAAGAAGCAAGAGGAATAAAATGTCGACATATGTGATTACAACGAAGGGTACGATATTAAGAACAGTAAATAGTGAAAATCGTTCAGAAATTGATATTGATGGTGAGTTAAAAGATTTAACGAATGATAATACTGTTAAGATGTTAGGGAGTCGAACAGCGAGTATTGCAACGATTGTAAATAATGATATATTAGGTGATTTTAAATCTGGGAGAAATTACGCTGAAGTTGATCATGATTTATTTAATGATCCTTTTGATAATAGTAAAATCTTAGGAAAAGAAGTCATAAAAAATGCAAAAAATTTAAATGTGGATAAATTAAAGTCTTCCACAAAAAAATTAGCTGATGATATATTGGATAATTTTTTAAATCCTGTGGCTAAAGATGCAACTGTGTCAGGTGTGATTGGCGAAAGTTTAAGTTTATATCATAATGCTTATGGCAAAAATATGAATTTTAATAAGCCTGAATCGGAGCCTATTACTTTTTACAAATCATATAATACTTTTTTTGATTTAGACCAAAATATTAGTGGTAAAGAAAATAATGAAAAGAATGTAGAAATATTTGCTGATGAAGCTGAAATGCTTTACGGCGTGCCTCTATTATTAAATGAACCTGATAAATTTTTAGATGAATTAACAAATGCTCTTGAATCATTAGTTGATATGTTAATTGGCGCTATTATTCCTATTACTGCTTTTTCAGTATTACAAGGATTATTACAAGCTGCACAATCAGGTCCACCTGATCCTTTAAGTTTATTTGGAATCATTAAAACAACACAGGCCGAGAAATATGGTAAATTTATTAGTTACGTTAAAATCGATCCAATAGAAAATAGAATATTATCCATAGTTTTTAATCCTATTATAGAAGGTTTAGTCTCTGTTTTAAATGTACTGGAACGTTTAATGAATTTTCCTGCATCTCCATTACCTACATTTGGTAATACCTCAATTGATTCTATTCCTGTATTACCTTCTTTTTTAAATTTATTAAAAAATATAGTCTCCTTTTGTATTGGTTATATTAATTATTTAATACCTGGCTTTAAATTAGAAACAAAAGTATTATCGCCTACAGAATTTCTAACATCACTATTATCTATCATCACATCAGCAGTCACAATTAATAAATCCAGACACAACTATAATCTATTAATTAGAAAAATTGTAAAAAACAATTATTTTAGAAGAAATATTCAATTTAAAGCTAAAACAATCACTAATGCAGACGGCACAGTATATGATTATGACGCACAAACCTGGTACCAAATGTCTGACTTTTTTCATCGATTCATCGGTCAAAGAGTAGCCGTTGGACAAAAAATGCTAGATATTCTAACAGCTTCAAATTCAAATCGATATAATCAAGCATTCGCAATTCAAAAAATGAGTGAAGTACCAGTCAGTAAAGGAATCTGGAACGGTGAAGATATTCCTGTTTCCATTGGCAGCTCCATCATTGATGATCCCAATAATACATCACAAACAGTCTCAATCGGTTCATTCAATTTCAATAAATCAATCTATTCAATCACGTCTCTTATTAATGCACACGGCTCTGCCAATAAATATCTAGATTATTATACTAAACTCGTCTCTCAAAACGAAAAAATAAATAAAAAAAAGGAAAAAAGATTATCAGCAGAACACGTCAAACAATTAGAAGAAATTATCAATTCAGATTATATGCCTTTTTCTATTCATGATCTTCGAACAAATGAAATATTCAAATTCCACGCCTTCTTAGAAAACTATGGCGACTCATTCAGCGTTGAATGGGAAGACGGAGGCGCCTCTTTCGGCAGAATGGATCCTATTAAAATTTATAAAGGCACTTCCAGAAAAATCAACGTTGATTTCTGGCTAGTCTCAATGTCAAATGACGACTTTGATTATATGTGGTGGATGGTAAACAGATTAATAACCCTAATTTATCCTCAATGGTCAGCACCCAAACCAGCTAATATCGAAAATCAACTCAAAGCAGGCATTTGGGATCAAGTCACAGGAAAATATCAAGGTATTCCCTTCAGTCAACCTTTCACACAAATACCCACAGGTTCTCCTGTCATTAGATTAAGATTAGGCGATATCTTTACCTCAAATTATACCAAAAAGAATCTGGCAAAAATGTTCGGCTTTGATTTTAAAAACCCAACCGAATTAGATGGTCAATACAGAAAAATAGAAATGAAAAAATCAATTTTTACAAGTATTACAATAGAAGATCTTAAAACACATACAAGAGATCTAAAAATTGACAATTTAGCACTTACTGGCTTTTTAACTACAGGATATGCAAAATTCGAAGATCTGTCAGACGAATTAGATGGATGGTTAACTAATTTAGATGATGATACATTTACAAGTATCGATGAATATGATGATAATTTTAAATTTTTATATATAAAGGATGAAACAGATACAGTCATTGACAGAAGATTGGCGTCAGTTGGGTTATCAAGAGATTTTGGAGAATTTTATTATAACTCAACTGATGAAATAGATTTAAAAGATATAAATAATCCACCTGATTATAGCACCGAAGTAACAAATAACGATAGTAAGTATATGTCGACAGGTGAGGAAATGAAAAAAATAATTTATATACCAGTACATATTGATAATGATGGATCTGAGCAAGTTTTAATTTTATTATATGAAGTTAATTTACCTGACACTACTTCTTTTCAACGCAATGATACAAGCACGTCTACAGATAGTCAAAATTTCCAATTTTGTATAGAAGCTTTGTCTGATATAATATCTGGTCGTTTAGTGGGTGTTAGAGATGCGGGTGTTGAGTTATTTAGGAGATCTAAGAATTTAGATGCTTTTATGTCAGCGACGGGTAGAAAGCAAATAAACGCTGCAGATGAAGTAAGTATTGCAGAGGGTACTGAGAATATTGTAAATAATCCGATTGTTAAATCATTTGAAAGTACATTAGGAGAAGGATTGGCTGGGACTATTTCAGAGTTTGCTGTTGGATTTGAAAGAGATATTCCTTGGGAGTTGAAAGATGGGTCTAGGGCTCCGATTGCTGTTAAAATATCATTGGGAATGAGTGTGATTCATGATATATTACCAGGTTTGGATGATAAGGGTATTATGAGAGCGCCTACATATAGGGTGGGAGGGATAAATAAGCAATTATTTGGGTCTAGTGTGTATGATGAGTTGGATGAGTTTAGTACGTATACGAATGAAATAAAAAAGAAGTAAGAATGGAGAAGTGAGAGTAAATGGAAAGATATAAAAATAATTTAGTTATAAAAAACACTGAAAGTCAGGATAATCCATTGTTATTTAATATTAGATATTACGCAACGAGTGAGTTGTGTAGTCAGATTTATTATGCGTGCGAGAATGAGGAGATACAGTATAGGAAGTATATTTTTAAGAAGAATGACAGGCTTGATCATTTGGCGGCTCGTTTTTATAATAATGGTTTAGATTGGTGGATAATTGCGGCTGCGAGTGGGATTAGTTGGTGGTTGCAAATTAATGAGAATGCGGTGTTAAGAATTCCTGATCAAAATCAAATTAAGCAAAGGTTTAATTTGTAATTTTTTAAAGTATAATAATTAAAATTATAACTTTAAAAGTATGATTAAATGGCAACTATAAAAAAATCGAATACTAGTAAAATATTTGAAAAAAATAATTTTGGAAAGTATCTATCAGTTTTAAGTAATGAAAATATTATTGAAAAGATGCAAAATAGTAAAAATGTGCAAGACAATAAAAATCAGATAAATACTTTTTTAAATAAAAAAAGGGTATTGGGTGGTAGTGACTTTCAAATTGATTCAAAAGCGATTGCTGAATTATTACAATCTGTGATTACTTATGGTAAGTTTACAAATGAAATTATAAATGACACACGATTATATGATGGGTTGGAAGAATCTTTTAAGATTATATATCTTTCACATGATAGTTATAAAAAAAGTAAAGATAATTTTCCACCTAATTTTTTGAGTAAAATATCAATTGCTGATATGTTGAATTTGTCGACTGATTCAAGTGATAGTAGGATTAATAGGATTAATGAGCGTGATAAAATGCCTTATTTACGAGATCGTAGTAATCCTGGGTTGAGTGCATTTCAAATTTTAAATCCTGAATTTCGTATTTGTTTTAAAAATTCTCAAGAAATTGATTTATTTTTTAATATGTTAAGTACATTAGACATGTCTATGTCTAGACCTTATGTAAATGCCGAGTTTATTATTCCTAATAAGGCTACGAGAAATGTTAGTATTAATAATGATATTAGAACTAATGAAACCAGTTATTTAACTGCAAGTTTGAATAATTTTTTATTAGGTGATTCTTATTTTAAAAAAAATGACAAAAATAAAAGTTTATATGATGATATTACAGATGCTGCAAAAGCTATTAATGGTGATTTTTTTATTGATGAATATTCTTATACTAAAAATGCTATTAATAGAGAAGGTAGTAATTCTCAAATTAAAAAAACATATCACCGACAATCTTTAAATAATGCTGTGTTTTTTTCACCTCAAACTATGGTAAATGGAGATTATAAAATTGATGACAATCCAAATGCTTTAATTGATAAATTCAGACCTTTTATGTCAATTAATAGCTTATCTTTTGATGTCAGACCTACAAAAGGATTATTATATTATAAAACTGCTACATTGGAATTAACATTATTTGATAAAGCTAGAATGTCACAAATAGCTCCATTTATTAAACCAGAATTGTTAAATCAAGTATCTTCTGAAATTATTTTAGAATATGGTTGGCAAAACAATTTAGGCGATGCAGATTATGTTATAAATAATCCTGAGTCTGAATATATGATTGGTCCGTTTTCTGAATTTATTAATAGTTTAAAGGTAAAAGAGAAGTATATTATTGTAAATAGTTCTTATTCGATTGCTGAAAATGGGATGGTTAACATTTCTTTAAGTCTGGCAATGAAAGGTGCAGCCGAATTACGTGGTACAGCCTTTAAACAAAATATCAGTTTTTTAAGTTTACAAACTGATTTAAAAAAGTTTATTGCAAAAATTAAAGAGCAAGCAGAGCAAACTAACATTTTTAATCAAACTAATAAATTAACGCAACAGTCAAATGGTTTTGATTCATTACAAAATGTAATTAATGAATTATCAATTAATTCAATTTCAAATGAAACATTAAATCAAATTGAACGTACATTCGAAGAAAATAAGAGTATTATAAAAGATCAAACGTTATTATCAGAATTAAATAAATCAATTAAAGACGCACGTGAAGTATATAGTAATTATAAAAATGCTTATATTCAATATTTTAATGAAAATTTCGATTTTTTTAATACACATAATATTAATAAAAATGATGCTTTTATCGATTCTGATTGGTGGGATTTATATTTATCTAATTGGCGCGCTGACGAAAAGAAATGGATTAGTTTAGGTAAATTATTACTTTGTATTATTGGTAAACGTTTATCAATTGAAGAAAGTCGTTATAATGAAGTGCAATTTATTTTTTATAATTTAAATAATAAAGCCATTAGGGCTAGTTTTTTAAATATTGGTTCAATCCCTGTTAATCTTGAAAAATTTAGAGAAAAACTCGAAAAATTTATAAGAAATACTTCAAAAATATCTTACGAATTAATGATAGATTTTATTTTAAATATTGCTGTTAATCAAAAAGCAGCTGATTTATATGGTTTAACAGATTATCTTGAATTTAATGAATCAAATCAATCTGTTTTTAAAGATTCTGCAACAACAATTGATCAAAATGCAACTGCAGAAGCAAAACAAATAAAAGAAAATGAAAAAAAATTAAAATTAGACGCACAATCTAAAGGTATTCAAACAGAAATATTTAAACAATATTATGGCATGGAACCACCATCTGATGCGAATGGTGAAAAAATAACAGATGAAAATTTAAAAGATTTAAATAATATTACAGGAGGTTTATATGATCTTTCCTTTAATTTACCTAAAATTGTAATTAATTTTGATTCTACATTTCATGAAAATGATCCAACATCTTCTATTTTAAAATTAAACTTTTATGATAAAATGGATAATCCTTTTGAATCAGTATCTGAATATATGGATAATTTTCATAGAAATGACTCACAAGACGCGATAAGTGTAATTAGTCTATTTAGAAGCAAAAAAAATAAAATCGAATCAAAAGTCAGAACAGTTAATACCACAACAGAAGATCAAAATAAAGTAAAAACAGTTGATCAGCAAAAACAACAGCAACAGGACGCAGTTAATGAAAAAGAAGTTTCTGCAACTAATCAATCAGCCGATGTAACCAAAAAAATTGAAACAAAAATTAATAAATACATAAATGATGATATTATTAGCGTTATTAATCAACTAATAGCTGATGATTTAGTTATTATCAAAGATAAAACCGGCGCAACTTTAACAATACAAGATATTCAAACAAATGGTCTTAAAAATATTGATAAAATTCAAATTAATACGAATAAAGGTCTAAATAAACTTGAAAATTTTTCAAATATGAAAAATGTTTTTAAAACATATATGCCTTCATTAACACTAGGACATTCTAGAAGTGCCTTAATCAGCGGCAGTATCACAACAAATCAAGATCCTAAATTTTCAACAGTTCAACTTTTTAGACAAGAAGGAGAAATCAATCAAAACGATTTGGTACCTTATGAATTTCAATTAATCAATGAATTTAATAAAGAACCAATGCGAGTAATTCCTGCGCAAGCCTCAGCTTCAATCATTGGATGTCCAATTGTCAACTTTTCACAATTAATTTTTTTAGATTTTAATACTGGCACTTCAATCGATAATATGTATCTTGTCACAGGTATTAAGCACAGTATTACTCCAGGAAGTTTTAAAACAGATTTAACACTTACCCAAGCTGATATTTATAATAAATTTACAGTTGAAAGTAATGTTATTAAAGATTTCTTTAAAAGTGTTTATAATTATAACGGTATTCAACTCAAATCGCCGTCAAATACAAAAATTTCTAAAAAAGAAGACAACATAACACCTCCTTTACCACACCCACAAGATAATATTAATCCAAGATATCAAATAATATTAAAAGTAAATCATAATAATAAATAAAGGAAATAAAATGTCAGATAATTCAAAGTTACCTTACTATGTAAATTCTAATAATCTTTTTTCAATAATACTTCAAACAGGTTTAAAAAATTCCACATCTACTTCATTAAAAGATATTAATGCAGACGCAAATAAAAAGACTCCACAAACCCAACCACAACAAGTTACACTTCCAGATAATGGTGAAATAACAAAAAATAGCGCAGTTAATTCAATCAAAACAGATTCATTAAAATCAAAGTCAGTTGAAATGTCTTATGCTAATTTATTTTCTAATGATCAAAATGCTGAACGATTACGTCTCACACGAATAGCACAAGCAAAAAGAGCAGCAGATAAACAACAAAAACAAAATGCTGTTTCAATGAATGACTGGACAGGAAGTATTGGAGATATACAATATATCGAGAATGCAAATTTAGGATATACTTTAACTGATGGAATAGCATTATATAAAAATATAACAGGAAATGATATAGATCCTAATAATTTAAAAATATTTTCTGACAGTGAGACAATAAAATTTTATAAATTAGATACAGAATTCAAATCAGATCCTTTTACTAAATTTCAAAATAAACTTATATTTAAAAACACAGATACAATCGATTCTAAAATGGTTGAAATACCAGTTATCATGAAATTAAATTGTGAAAATTGGAAATCAAACAGAAATGATCCTGATAAAATCAAAGCTAATTACAATAAAATTATTGGAATATTATCAAAACACCCTGATAATATTAAGTATTTTGATAGAATTCTTAAAATTATTACGTACGTTTTATCTAGAGAATGTGGAACTCCTGGAATAAGTGGAAGATATGGTAAAAATAAAGCTTTAATTCAAATTGAATTAGGTATTATGTGTTGGTGTATTTTTAATGCAGCGAATAATAATTACAATAAATGTGAAGGAAGTATTTTAAAATTATTAAGAGACACAAATTTTACAAATAACGCAGTATATAGAGAAAATAATAATCAAGCAGCACTTTATATATATGGAACTGATGCTGATAATGATAAAGCAGATTTAATTGCTGATGAGACGAAAAATATGAAAAGTCGTATTTTAAAAGACAATAACAATACAAATTTTGCAGGTGATGATACAAATGTAACATTATTTGTTTTGGCTTTTTTAAATGGTTATATACATGAAGAATTAAAAGGATATACAAATTGGGATCATAGAACTAGTATCGGGGGAGATGTAGCGAAGTTTAAATTAAGAACTTTTTTGATGCCGAGTGATAATCAAAAAATATTTGAAATTAAAACGTCAGTTAATGAATCAATAAAATATCCTAAGTTTGTAAATGAAGGTGATGGAGATTTTGAAGATAAGATAATTAAACAAGGTATCGCATTATCTAGATCGCAGGTTTATTCTTTGCCCGATAATGTAGGTATTAATGTTATCTTTTCTAATAATGGGTCGATTAAGGATAGTAATGATGATTTTAGCAGAATTTTTAAAGAGTATATAGGCGATGGTGAAACTTACTAAATAATGGTTAAAGAATGATAAAAATTGAAAAAAATAAATATGAAGAAATCTTAAATCAAAGTATAAATTTTGCAAATTATTTAGGATTTGAAAAAGATAAAAATCAAATACATAATGATGAGTATTTAAATGCAAGAATTATAGAATATAATGATAAAGCCCCATTAAATGGCTTATATATTACTGATTTCTTTTTAAAAGATTTGAAAAATGATAAAATAATAGATGATAAGAATAATAATTATAAATATTCTGAAATTTACGAAGATAAAAGTCTAATTGAATCGATTAAAATAGATGATTATACAACTTCAACTGATCTTTTACAATTTGATGATAAATTTTTACAAGATGCAAATAACGAATTAAGCGTGAAAAGTATTATTAATGAAAAAATGAAAAATAGTTATTGTTTTTTTGCTTTTCCTATGATTATAAATAACGAAGTATTTATAACGTTAGTTAATGTTTTAATGTTACCATTTGAGATAAATTTTAATTTCAGCACACAAAACAATGATATTATTTCAAAATTATTATTTAATAACGAAGATATTGCTCAATATTATAATAACGCTATTGAAACAGGATTAAAAAGAATTAATAATAACGCGTATAGTGTCAGGCTTTTTTATGTAAAAGACAAAACAAAAACATACACTGATTTTTTAAAATTTTTATATGCTGATAATACGCCTGAATCGTTTGAAGAATTGTCAGAAAATACTAAAAAATTAATAAACGATATCGAAATAAAAAATTTTGCTAATAATATTGTATTTTCATTAAAATCTGATCAATCAGAATCAAAAAACGTTGTTATTTCAAACATTGCAGCAACAAATAAAAATATTTCTTTTTATAATGGCAACGCACCTGATGCTCGATTATTATATTGGGAAAAATGTATAACAAATGATGTAAAAAAAGAAGTAACTCATACAAATAAAAATTCTAATTATTACGATATTTCATTTGATTGTAAGTATTTAAAAGCATTTACTTTTTCTAATTTTTCCCCTGGGTATTATGTGATTGATTATGCACCTGTCGCTTTATATAAAAATGATTTAGAAGTTGTAAAAGGTATAAATTCTATTTTAAATTTAAGGGAAGTGTATAATGATATATTTAGACGTAAAATATTAGAATTAGAGTTTCACCCAATCGCATAAGAAAAATTTAAAATGCATGAAATTTATTCTTTATTTGAAGAGCAGGAACCGTTTTTAAAGTTTAAGAAATTTTTTAAAGAAAACAATTTAAGTTTTAATAAGCAATGTATTCCTGATCATTTTTTAGAATCTTATGAAAATGAGAGAAAAATAATTTTAAACAATATTAAGTTGAAAGATTTAAAAAATTATTCACGTTTGATGTTAGAAAATTCTCAAATTTTTAATTTATTACAACCTATAAATCTTGATAAGTTGTTATTATCAGTTTATAAAAAATTAGAGAAGCATGATGGTAATATTTCTTTATTGAATACATTTAAAGATAATGAAAAAATAGAATATACTCGATCTGAAATTATTACAGGGCGTCTTAGCGTGAGTAAAGGTCCTAAGATTATGAATTTACCTAAAAAGTATAGAAATATTTTGAAAAGTAGATTTGAAGAAGGTGAAATTTTAATGATTGATTTTAAATCATTAGAACCAAGAGTAGCAAGGTATATTTCCAAACAGGATGCATCAGACGATATTTATCAAGATATCTGCGATCAAATGGAATTCCCTGTGGATCGAGTTGTCATGAAACGCGCTGTGATTTCTATTTTATATGGAATGGGCGAAGATGTTTCAATTGGTGAATTATCACAAGATAAATCCAGATTAATCAGGTTGAAAGTTCTAGATTATTTTAATATAAACTATATTTTAGAGCTTGCGATGCAACGTGATGCATCTGGGAATTACCAGACGTATTTTGGACGCCCTATTAAATGGCCGGCAGATACTCAATTACATCAAGTATTAAATGGATATATTCAAGGTACAGCTGTGGATGTAGCGTTAGCAGGATTTTTAGATTTTACACGACAATTTAATGAAGATATGTTACCAATTGCTTTAATTCATGACGCTATGATAGTAGATGTAGCTTTAAAAAGTAAAGAAAAATTTGTAAAAATAATAAATAATGGTTATAATTTTAAAGACTTAGGTCATTTTCCTTTAAATATTGAAATAATTTCACAAAGAAAGATTTAATTTTATGAAATTAATGAATGAAACTGAATTATCTGAATTATATAACAAATATATTGGATATTTAAAACTTTTTAAAGATCCTAATTTAGATCTCTTAATTGAAGAATTAGGACAAAGATTATTATCATCTACTTATTCTACTAAAATAGATGACGGTTATTGTGGTCCTGGCGGTATCATTAAGTTTGCGCTTGATTCTTTTAGTATTGCTAATAAATTTGCTAAAAGTATAGAAAATGAAACACCATCGCCAGTTATGTCAAAAAAATCATTAGCTTTAATTACATTATTATTTCCTTTAGGCAGATTAGGAGATTTAGAAAATGAACAGTTTGTAGATCAAACTAGTGATTGGCATCGCAATAAATTAGGACAATTATATGAATATAATGAAAAATGTTCAAAAATGTCAGTTCCACATCGCACTTTATTTTTATTACAACATTATGGTGTTAAAATTAATGCAGAAGAGATGATCGGTATTATTTGCAGTACTGGTATGCATTTTGAAGAAAACAAATTTTATTTACATAATATTTCTGAACTAGTACAATTATGTACACATGCGATTGATATTGCTTATGAACGAGAAAAATCAGCAACAAGACAAAGTAAAAACTCATAATTAAT
>JACCDO010615290.1_pt1 | contig 17066 bp, 28 predicted proteins | sample 7446101 | NCBI WGS metagenome assembly JACCDO01 (sample SAMN15323440, study PRJNA562643) | freshwater metagenome | isolation source: river surface water | place: USA:Blue River Watershed | collected 2017-08-16 | reverse complement strand
GATGAAAAGTCTACTGTAATATTTGCGGTATTCAATTCATTAAACGCCAACCTATTAAAAGAATATAAGCTAAGAAACTCATTAGATAGAGAAATAACTGAAGAGTTGGACTATTTCTTTGGTGGTGAAGGTGTTAGAGTTACGGTTTCAAATATAGAGTTTAGTGAGGAGTATGAAGAAAAAATAAATCACATAATTAAAACAGAATTAAATGCCCAGAAAAATTGAACAATATAAAGACAACGCTCTCAGACCTGTTTTAGATTCAGTTGTTGAAGCTTTAGACAATTGGGGGATATCTATTGAGGATCTAATTGATGATTATGAATCAGATTTCATTAACATTCATAATATCATTGAAAAAGAATTAGGGTCTTTTGGTTTAGATCACGAATTTGAAGATATCACTTACATACTAAATATTCTTGTCAATAACCCAAACTTCCAAACCGAACCAATCGAAAGACCTAAATTACAAAGTTATGATGTTTACCATACCTATGAAAGAAGGGTGACGATTGAGGATACTTATCTCAACACATATGACAGCTACATTGAACTAACAAACGATATTTTAATTGATATGCAGTCAGAACAATTATATGAACCAGAAGAAGGTGAAAAAATTAAATCAGAGATAATAGATGAAGATTATCTCAATGATTGGGTTGATTCTATTCAGTAGTTTTAATTTTTAAATATTTTTCTTATATTTCTATTTGATGAAGAAAGCAAGTATGAAATTATTTGATTTGGTCTATGGTGAATTAATCCCATTAGAGAGTAGGATATTCGGAAAGATTTGTTTTATATTTTATGATGACAATGAAGAAAATCCGAGACCACAAATTGTTTATTACCCAAGTACAAAAGAAATCAAAACTTTAAGAGAAAGAGAAAACGATTTTTCATCTTTCATTCCATTACACACCAATGACTTTACAGAACAAATGAGTTATTGGATTTCTCAAAAATTTAAAAAAGATATTTTATTTAAAGGTATTGACTACATAGATTTTTTAGAAGAACTACTTGTGTGATATTTATTAGTATGGATCTTAAAGAACAAATATCCGAAATTAAATATCTATTGAATTATGAACGAGGTCAGGTTGTCTCAGAACAATCTGTATTTTCTAATTTACCTGGCGTACAACCGGATAAGATGGACTATAGAAGACCTATTCCTGATCCTGACATACTTCCTGATTGTTTTACCGCTCTTATGAAACTAAAAGACAATATGGTTTCATTTGATAAAAATTCATTAAAGGATGAGGTTCAGAAGAGAATGAGTAATGTTGATATTATCTTTGATCCTAACGCTCAATCATCAGATTTGGGTATTACCGTGATGAAAGATGGTAAACCTTTCTGTTTTATAAAGAAGTGATATTTATAATAAAAAAATATCATGGCTAAAGCGAAAAAAGAAGGTAAAAAAAAACGTAGTAGAAAGAGTGTTGTTAAAACGCTTAAATTGATTAAAAATAATGAAAGATTAATAAATGAGTATAAAGAACAAAAAAACTAAGTATTTATACTAATAACCGAATATTTATATAAAAAACATAGAAAATGAAAAAAATTAGATTAACAGAATCTGAGTTTCATTCTTTAATTAAGAGAATGGTAGTTGAGGCTCAGAAAGAAATGGGTGAGGGTAAAGGATACCGTCATTATAGAGGAGCTGAAAAAGATGATGCGGCACACATTCGTGATTTGGAAATGGATATGGACTATGATGCAGATCACACTGAAATGGAAGAAGGTTTAGGTGATATGGTTAGAGGTGTTAAAAGATTCGCAACAGGTTACGGATCTAAAGAAGAGAGAGAAGAGAGAATGAACAAATTCTTTGAGGAGTTAGATAGAATCGAGAATGAGTTTGAAGAGAATCCTGAAAATTTCTTTTTCTCAAATTGGGAAGCTAAAAAAGAGTCTTTAATCAAACAAGCCGAAGAAAATAACTTCTTAGGTGATATTGAACAAATTGGTCAAAAAGACAGATTCGTTAGATACAAACCTGGTAGAAAAGGTTTTGAAAAAATGGCTACAGGTTATGGTCAAGCTCAAGGTGAAACTATCTTTGAAAGAAAAAAAAGAAGATAAGATTATAATTAGATTTTTAAAAACCCCATCGTAAAAATGGGGTTTTTTTTATTGCCGTAAAACTTTGAAGTCAATGTCATTTAAACTATCAATACCCAACTCTAAGATTTTATCTAAAACGTCATCCTGAGTTAAGTTAGATCCTAAAAATTCTAATAGAACTTGTCTAAATTTACCTTTTTTAAAGATGTCGTGTAGATTTTTTTGATATAGAAACTCCTTAGTTAGAACTTTATACGACACAAGCATCCCAAACTTACTAAAGAGGTCGTAAAAATCAGTATGATTCTTAATTTCAGAAAAAATAAATAAAGTTTCATTACCTGAATCACTTTCGATAAAGGCGAAATTAGATTCACCCACATATGAAAGGTACAATCTGAGATAACAACCAATTTGAGATTTACGTTTTTGTGGTGGTTGTGTAATAACGAATACTCCTACTTCTGTCATGATTTCTGATTTTCTACAAAAATAATACTTTTATCTAATAACACCAAAATAATTTACTTAATTCTTATATATTTATAAAAAAAAACATCATGAAAAAAAATTTATTTCTAATTACGGAAGAAGAAAAAAATAGAATTTTGGGTATGCACATAAATGCTACCAAATCTCAATATCTATCTGAACAAGCGGCACCTGTTACTACGGACACTACAACAGTGGCACCTCCATCGGCAACCACACCTGCCGCGGAATCACAAGTATTAACCGCAAACGATAGAGACTACGCTTATAAAAAAGAAGGTGATAAATACTTCTTTAAATTACAACCAAATCCGGCAAGTGCATCGGCACAAAACTACCAAAAACAAGGTAAATTTGTTAATTGGACCGAAGCTAAAGGTAAAGGTTTAGAGGCAATCCAAAAACTAAATTTCAAATCGGAAAAAATGGATACTTTAGCGGCTAAAGACACTAAAGTAACCGCAGCACCAGCACAAACAATTGCAACCACTAAAGTTGATACGGCACCTGTTAAACCGTTGGCAACAGGAGGTGGTAGTCAAGCTGCGGGACAACAAGTAACCGCACAAACAAGTCCTCAAATTGCTCAAGACCTTAAATCTGCGGCTCAAATTAGACAAGAGTTTCGTCAGGGTAAAAGAGATTTAAGAAAATTACAAAGAGAAAGAGATAAATTATATAACACTTATAATAAACTTAGTGGTAAGATGGATAAAGCCACCGACGATAGTTATCTCGACGCTATAAGTAAATTGGACCAATTAATTAGTCAAAAATAAAAACAAAAAAAACCGTAGTCAAAAGATTACGGTTTTTTTATTTAACAACTAAAAAGATTAATTAATAGAAACTAATTCTAAATCAAAAATCAAATCTTTACCTGCTAACGGATGATTAGCATCTAACACAACATTTTCTTCGTTAACTTGTTTAACAACAACATTCATAGGACCTTGTTGTGTCATAGTTTGTAACATTTGACCTTCTTCAACCCCCTCAGGTACACGATCCTTTGGAACCTCAGCAATAAGTTGGTCGTTAATTTCACCATATGCCTCAACACAAGGGATATTAATTGTTTTACTTTCACCTTCAGACATTCCCAATAAACCTTTTTCAAAACCAGGAATTAAAGACCCTTGTCCTAAAGTTACTGATAATGGTTCTCTACCAGGATTTAATGAAGAATCAAATACGGTACCATCCTCTAATCTTCCCGTGTAGTTGACAGACACGGCGCTGTTTACATCAACTGTTTTCATAAATTATAATTTGTTAAGAAAATGTAGATAAAAAAAAGTATTATGTAAAACGATATTTATAATAAATGTTTGATTTTATAAAATATCTTTACGTAACACTGATGAACAAGTATGGTTCATTTATGTGGTTTGGTGTTCATGCGGGTATGACACAAACAGATTGGCATTGGATCTTAGAAGTATCTTTGTGTGTGTTGATTAATTTGATGGTTTTACATACAATTTACCTCGAATGGAAAGATTCTAAAACTAAAAATTAGCATTTACCTCGTTTTACTTATCATTCACAAACAACTCAACAAGTTATCTATCGTATTTATTGTATGAAACATTTATTACTTTTATTATTATTCCCCCTTTTTGTTTATTCACAATTTTGTCCTTCATTAGGACCCGACCAAATTCTTCCGTGTGGGGTCGGAACCACAACTTTAACTGCAGACCTTAGTCAATGCGGACCAGGTGGGGCAAACCCAAATCAAACCACAAACTATAATTGTGTAAACATACCGTATGTAAATCAAACTAATACGGGTAACCAATTATTCATGGGTGATGACACACAACAAGGACCTTTTAATATTGGTTTTACATTTTGTTATTTCGGTCAAACTTATAGTCAGTTTTGGGTTGGATCAAACGGATGGATTTCTTTTTCCGCAGGGCAACCAACGACCTTTACATCAACACCAATACCAAACGCAGGATTTAATATCCCTAAAAACTGTATTATGGGTCCGTGGCAAGATTGGCATCCTGGTGTTGGGGGACAAATTAGATATCAAGTACAAGGAACGGCTCCGTGTAGAAAATTAGTAGTTAGTTGGTTGAACATGCCGATGTTTGGTTGTACTCAAACTTTAGGTACGTTTCATATTGTAATATATGAGTCGTCGAACTATATCGAAAATCATATTCAAACAAAACCATTTTGTGCATGGGCTAATGGAACTGCAGTACAAGGTATTCATAATCAAGCCGGAACTGCAGCAATAACCGTTGTTGGTCGAAACTCAACTCAGTGGGTTGCTAATAATGATGCATTTAGATGGGTTCCATCAGGACCTGTTGTAAATCCTGTCTTAACTTGGTACCAAGTTGGTAATCCTAACCCAATTGGGACAGGTCCTACCATAAATGTTACACCACCAGCGGCAGGTGCGAGTTATACTTGTCATTTTGTTTACCCAACTTGTAACGCGGGGTGGAATACTTGTAATCAACAACAAGGAGGATTTGGACCTGACACAGTATTTGTTCAACCAGGACCCCCTAACCTACCTCCACCCATAATTAATTTTGGTAACCCAACCTGTAATGGATATTGTGACGGTTTAATTAATATAATACCTGTTGGTGGAAATGGTGTAACAACAATTTCTTGGAATGGTTTACTACCAAACAACTTTATTAACTTAGGTTTATGTTCGGGTAACTATCCTTTCACTATAACCGACTCTCAAGGTTGTACGGTTTCATCAACTGTAACGTTAGTTGATCCACCTGCAGTGGTTATTAACCCAATTATAGGGTCCGATACGGTATGTTATAACTCAACAAACAATTTGTTTGACGTATCAAGTACTTTTCCTAACTTATTTTACAATTGGTCAACCACAATCGGATCAATTACTTCAGGTCAAGGTAGTTCACAAATCAATTTAGATGTTACAGGGGTGAATAGTGGTCTATATAACAACGCATTATCAGTATATGGTGTAGATCAAATAGGTTGTATGAGTAATATCGAGACATTTGACGTATACGACTTTAATTTATTACCATTGGTAACTCAAATTGGTCCATTTTGTGAGTATGATGGGTGTGTTACTCTAACTGCAACACCACCAAACGGAACTTTTAGTGGAAATAACGTGTGGTTAAACGATTATTGTCCTGATAATGGGTTTATCGGTACAGATAATGTGAATTATCAAGTCACACAATCAGGATGTTGGTTTGATACCACAATAAATGTCGATGTTTTCCCAAGACCAACCATTATTCCTGTCATTGACGGTAGAGTTGGTGTAAATTATGAGTATCACGAGTTATGTGATGGTGATAGTATAGTAGATATATACGATGCTCAGTCGCCATTCCCTGGTTATACCGAATGGTACGTGTTTGGGGACACTATACAAGACGCTACAATCGATTTAACTTGGAATCAGGAGGGAATATTTACCTTTGACGTAGTAAGATGGTCTAATGGGTGTGTTTCGTTCCCTGAAACTATCACAGTCGCTCTTAGTTTGTGTCCTCAAGAGATAATTTACATACCAAACTCGTTTACTCCCGACGGAAATGAACATAATCAGTACTTTTTACCTGTAATTACGTCAGGAGTTGACTTATTTAACTACAAAATGACCATTTATAACCGTTGGGGTGAGATAATATGGGAAAGTTTAGACCCAAAAGTGGGTTGGGACGGTACATATAACAATATTTTATGTCCTGATGGGTCATATACATGGGTTTTAGAGTTTAAAGTCATAGATACTGACGAAAAAAAGGTATATCACGGTAATTTAACTATTATTAGATAGAGATATTTATTAATATGAGTAAAAAAAACCCACAATTGCAAGAAGGAGACAGAATTGTCTTAATTTATATGCCAGGTGAGTCATTAGACACCGGAACTAAAGGAAAAGTGTTAAAAATTGAGAGATCACCAAGTTTTGGTAGTAAAGAATCGTTCCAATACAAAGTTGAGTGGTATAATGAAGACGAAAAAGTCATTTCTAACCTATCATTACTACCTGATGCGGATACTTGGATCTTAGATCCCGAATTTAAACAAAAAAACCTACAAGAAAGACGTTTTGACGACTTAGATAAGTTAATTAGTCACCACGAGTGGGCAAAATTATTCAAAAAGTCGGATTTAAAGTATATTATGGAGTTTTTAGAGTTAATTAGACAACTTGGAGTGGTAAATATGTTCCAATCAGGTCAATTTTTGGGTCAAACTAAGGATTATCTTACAAAATACTTCGATTTATACCGAATGCAACGTGAATTAGACGAAAATGACGAAGAATTGATCGAAGAAATCCTAAAAAAAGCCGAAATGGTAAGAAATATTATGATTTCAGCGGCAATTACCGATTTAGAACGAAAAAATACCGAAATTACGGGTAGATCGGCAACAAATAGAGTAAATAGGTTAGCAACTGAGGTAGTTAAGGAATTTATGTTAGGTACACGTTGATTTTACAAAAAAAAACACCTATTTTTAGTTAAAATAACACAAATTATGCTACTATTATCAATTTCTTTACTAATTTTCGGTATTTCTATACTGTTTTTCACTGTTTTAATGATTATTTGGTGGAAAAAATACGGAAAATCACTATTTTCCACACTAAAAGACCTAAATAACGTGAAAAATCCATCAAATTTCATGGAAAACATGGGAAATTTGGGTAATTTACAGGATTTTTACAAAAATATGGGTAATTTTGGGGGTCAAATGGGTAATTTTAACAAAAGAATGAGTCAATTTTACCAAAGAATGGACAAAAACAATAAGAAATAACCCTTATTTTGTTATATACAGACATAAAAAAACCCCTAAATAAGGGGTTTTTACGTTAAAATAGGGGTATTTTTACTCTTTTTCTGAGGTATCTTCTTTAAAGAAGTTAGTTAAAAACTTACCTAAAACACCTAATACTATTGATGCGACGATCAAACCTTTGATTTCGTTAGGTGTAAATATCTCTTTTAGACTATCAAATTGCCATAATCCACCTATTGCGAGTACAGATGCTGATGCCAATAGACCATCACCGATCCTTCTCCACCTTTTAGGTGTGGGTTTCCAATAGTTACATAAAAGATTATTGATTTTTTTCATTTTATTTACCCTGTCCTCTGTATTTTTTAGGTTTTTCTTCTTTTGGTCCGTATTTCTTCTTTAATTTACCTGTTGTTTTTTTACCAAACGTTACTTTGTTTGATGCTGATGATGATGAGAGTTTTTTTGACATGTAATATTAGTTATAAACCTTTTATGAGGTTAAGAGATTGTTTTAAATACTCTTTCGCTCTTGTTGACGGAGTATATTCATCTTCTTTGGTTTGAAGGTTTAATACCCTTTCAATATCTTTAACTAGTTCTGTACCGTGTTCGTTTTCTTTATATAATTCTATAATCTTATCCATTGCTTTATGACAATCACCAGAAGTTTCGTCATAATAGTTTTTATTACGGAATTTATTAAGGTGATTCATCATTTCGTATGCCAAATGTGATCCACCATCTTTAATGTCCTTGAATAATCTTAAATTATTTAAAATACCTAATGTATCAACCATAGAATTGACACCTGCAGATCTTTTGGTAATTCCTGGTGTATATCTACCGTATTCGTCTGCTCTACCAGCAATCTCATCCAATGAAATAACATTCTCAGGAATACAACGAGGTTTTTTATCTTTCTTTTTACCTTTAGATTCCATTTCAGGTTGTTCTGATAAAATCTTTTTAACAATCTCCTGTACTTGAGCTTCATTTAATTTAATTGTTTTCATATATCGTATCTTATTTATCTTTTTTAGAATATTTATTAATAAATATCTCGAGTTATGGTAATATTAGAAAATATAGTTAGGAGAGTTCTCCAAGAACAGATTAACCACCCAATGAGGTTGATAAAGAACGTGAAAGTATCTGATAAACTTAAATATCATTTAGATAATGAATTTACGTTGAGTGAAAACAACTTCAAATTATATTCTAAATCCTACTTTGATCTTATTAACGAAGTGAGAGAATTATTTATTGAAGGTTTAATTGATCTAAATGAAGACGATATAAAAATTATTGAGACAGATCTTGGTAAATCGGTGATCTTAGAAAACGGACAAGAAGTTTATTTGGATGTACCTATGATTGACGATGAATTTTTAAATGAAGCTGAATATCAGGGTAGAAAAGTTAAACTTGGTAAGATCATGCAAGGAGACGTAAAAAAGTTTAAGGTGTATGTTAAAAACGATAAAGGTAAGGTAGTTAAAGTAAACTTTGGTTTTGGGGGTAAGTCTGCTAAGGGTAAACGAATGCCAATCAAGAAAAATAACCCAAAAAGAAGAAAATCTTTCAGAGCAAGACATAACTGTGATAATCCTGGGCCAAGATGGAAACCAAGATATTGGGCTTGTAGAACTTGGTAATATTATGTCGTATATAATTGAAAACGTTGTAAGGAAAACCCTTAAGGAATATATTAATGAGGTTGAGATCAGTCCTTCTGAAAAAGTAATCAAAAACATTTGTGATGCTGAAAAATTTTGTAGCGCTCAAGGTAAAATCACATTTGGACAATTAAGAGCTTTGGTTGAGAATGCGTCAACTAAAAGATTGTTTAAGCATATTGGGGAGGGTGGTTATAAAGCGACTTTAAGACTGTTACCCTGGTTCTTACCCCAATTAAATTTAGCCGGATTTACAGGATCAATCATCAGAGCGGTGAATAAAATATTTAGACCAACTTTAGAAGAGACCACAAATTATAAAACATGGTGGGGTAGGGCGATTATGAAATCATTTGATTTGGCCGAAGGTGAATTAGGTCTTACTGATCCTTTAACAAAAATATTCTTTATATCGGATGGTTTATTAACCTTAATGGATGATAAATTTAAAGTTAAATTTGCCAGATACGTTGCCGAACTAGCATCAGAAATGCCAGATGATCAAGAAGTTCCTGAATACTTTGTTGAGAATGAATTAAGACATTGGATCAATGAGAAATTTTTATTGGATCCCCCATTACAACCTAAGAAAGTAAATAACGATTAAGATTCTTGAGATTCAATCATAGATAAAATTCTTCTTTTCGCCTTTTCACCCAAAGGAATTGGGTTACCTCCCTCATCGATCTGAACAAAAGTAATATTAGTCTTTAAAACAAGATCTTGTTTACCTGAATACACATTATGTGCCCTTGCTTCCATATATAAGGTCATTGATGAATTACCAACTTTTTTTGGGTAACCATAGATCTTTAAAAGTTGAGACTCTTTTGCTGGTTTCTCAAAATTACATTGGTCAATACTTACTGTGACCATTCTTGGTGTGTCACAAAGTTGCATTGAGTATCCAGCCGCGGATGCATCAATCCACGATAATAATTTCCCACCAAAAAGATTTCCGTGAAAACCTAAATCTGATTTTTTAATTGGGTGTGTGTTCAAAAGTTCCATAGTATGTAAATAATAAAACTTAGAGTTATATTTATCAATATGAATACCATAAAAAAGAGTTTTATTTTAGAAGGTGCCGAAATGAGACAAGAAATCAAAACGGTAGTTAGAGATATAATACAAATCTTTAAAAATGAAGATGATGGTGAGTTTTATTTACCAAGCGATTTAAGGGATGAAATGGAATACGAATTCCCAAAATTTGATTTGGAAGTTGAGTTGATTATACAACAATCAGAAGAAGTTGATGATTTTTTATTGAACGCCGAACTTTATAGGGATGAAGGTATTGTTGCAATCTTAATAGTTTATAACCCTGAAAATAAAACTAAAAGTTTATATGGCTTGGTCGGTGAATTAAATGAGTTAGTTGCTCATGAACTACGCCATGTATATCAACAAACATATGATACTCATGATATTAATGTTGAGGAACCGGAGGACCCGTTTGAATACTACACCCAACCTCATGAAATAGACGCTCAAATTGCCGGATTCAAAAGAATGTCACAAATAACTAGAAAACCATTTGAGGATGTGGTTAGAAATTGGTTTGAAAAAAATAAGGATATTCACAGGTTAAGTGACGACCAAAAAGAAAGAGTTATTCAAATGATTTTGAATTCTTAAATCGATTAATAATTTTTCTTAATACTTCTAATACCAATGTTTTATTTACGACAGCAACTGTTGAAGCCGTAATACCTTTTGTCAATGCGATTAGATCTTCTTGTGAAAAATTAAGATCTCTTAAGTGAAAAAGCTGTGGTATTAAAGGAATTAAAAATGAATAAGCAATCATATTAGACACGTTAGAAACCGTAACACCTAAACTTTCTAAGAATGAAACAAACGCATCTCTGAGGTCCCAAGTTTTCATTAGAGCCCTGTCAAAATACGTAACCAATTTTTTTTCTTTTATTAATTTTAGTGTTTTGTTTAATAATTCCTCATTACTCGAAAAGAATGTAACCATAATACCAAAAAGGATTAAGGACAAGTCTGATGAAGATATTGTCGGATCTAAATTATTGATATAATCACTCACAGGTCTTAATAGACCACCCATAATAGGACCCCAAGTAAGTGCCATAGTAAAGTTCAATTTATGATTGAGTTTTACATCCTTAAGTATCTTTTTAACAAGTGAATTCGATTTCTCAAATTCATTTTGGGCATTACCCGAATTCTCCTCAATTAGAAGTTTGATATATTGACTTTCCGTTAAAATAATTTCCATACCACCAGTAAATATCTTAAAATGAGATAATAATTTATTTATCACATATTTAATTTATATTACACTTATAAAATTTGTGTATAAAATTGATATTTATAATAAAACAAATCATATGAACGCTTATTTTTTCAACACAACAAAAGAGGAAAGGGAAAACATCCTTGACCAACATAAAAAACTTTATGATGGGTATGTTACCAAATATAATCAAGAAAGTAACATGACTCCTCTTTATGTTCAGGATTTTGCTAACGATAAAGGTGGTATCACTGTTAGTAATAAAGGTAATGTTACACAATATAAGAATATTGGTATAAATGAATCACCATTAGATAGAATTGCTGACGGTCCTAAAGATCTTAAAAACGGAACTGTTGATTTAGATGATGCACCTAACGATAGATCAGAAGTTGATTCGATCATTATGCACGACAGATATCCTTCTCCAGTTGAAGAAGGTTCATTTGATGAGTACGAAGATGAGATGGAAGTTAACAGTGATGAATATGAATATGATATTGATGAATTAGAAGATTATTCTGCGGAAGATATAAGTGAGGATTTATTTACAGAGATTGAAGAGGAAAAATTACCTGATTTCATGTCTCAAATAAATGAGTCATTAGACATGTTCAAAAGATTCAAAAAATATAACTAAAATGGAATTACAAGAATTGGTATTTTTCTACCTTCATGAAACTACGAACACTTTGGAGGTTCAGTTTAGATTGAGTATTGATTCTGAAGAAGAAATAAGAACCGATTTTATCGATTTGAATGAAGCGAGCGATTTCGGTTATGAATTAATCATGGAGGACTACGATCTCCAAGAAGATGAAGAGGAGGAAGAATTTTATTGGTTAGAATCACCAACAGTTGATGAGGATAACTTAATATCCTATCTAAATGAGTTTTACGTTATAAATCCCGACAAATTACCAAAACCCGAGTTGATCTAAGGACCAACTCGAGTTAAGTACATTACAGTTTGTTCACCACTACTATTAGAACCGTAGTCATAACTACCTGAAGTTCTAATGACCAAACTTTCAACACCATCGTCAATAATTTTCCATACACGACGAGTTCCATCATAATCAAATACAATATACCCAAGTTCATATAATGAACGATTACCTTGAACGGTGTAAGTAAATTTCTTACCCCAAGTTGTAGTTCCACTTGGTGTGTCAGTAGGGTCGAAATAGATTACACTATAATCAAGAGCCAATTTAGTAATCCCAACTTTGATTGAGTCAAGTGGTTTTGTCTCGCTTGGATTTACGTATAAATCGCCAGGATAAAATACAACAGTAGAACTATCGTTGTCTCTATCTTCATAAACAATCTTATCAATCACATACTCACCACTCAAACTTAAAAGTTTTGGTTGGACGTATTGGATACAAGAGGTTAGAACAAATACTGAAACGATAATAAAAAGGATGTTTTTCATTTGACTTATTTTTTACAAAGATACAAATATTTTCCATTTACAACTACTATTTATAAAAAAAAGTATGGATATAGACGAAATTATATATATATTAAAACGCCACACCGTGAGTGATGATAATAATAGTGAACTTGGCGAACAAGAAGGTGGAGGAGATGTATCCACAGATACGGGTGCATCTGCGGGTGGCGCCTACCCTACCGTAACAAAATGGGAAACAGGTTTAACAAGAAGTGTTGCAAATCAAATTGATTATAAGGCTAAATGGAAAGACCTTTATAAGATAACGAGAGGTAAAGGTAATACTTTATTATAAACCAAACATGGTGATATTTATATAGTAATTAGTTAGAGACATTAATAAACTAGAGTTTTCGAACTCACTTGTAGAATATAAGAAAATGAACATTTCTAAAATCGTAAAAAAAGTTTTATCAGAACAAAATGATAAAAATGTAAAAGGACTCAATCAAGAAAATCAAATTGAGGTCCTTAAAACCGCAAAAGAATATTGTAAGGGATACTCAAAATATTTTGGTGCTGATGTGACAACATTAGAGAATCAATTTAAAGGTTTGTTTCCTGGATTGGCGGGGGTTGATAACGTTGCAAAAATAACTTATGAGAACCCTACAACTAAAACTAAGTTTTTATTCTTTGGTATTGAAGACCCGAAAGCCCAAACATCGGCAGACAAGAAAGCGTATTTAGGTTATGAAGTTAGAATTGGTATGCAACCAAGAAGATTTAGAGATGGTTGGGGTCAAGAATGTGATGCTTTACAGGAGGTAACAGCGTTAGGTACTGATGAGTTACCGTCAGAATATGAAGCATTATTGAAATCGTTTATTAGTAGAAATCCTAAATTCTACTCTGAATTTAATCCTAACAGTGCTGAGTTTGAAAAGGTGATGTATAAAGATTTAGTTGATCCACAAACAGGTCAACTTGTTCTTAAAGGTTATACAGGACCAGGTTATCTATGGGTAAGAAAAGGTTTATCAAACCAAGATATTGATGTTTATAAGTCATTAGATAATATGTTAGTTGCGAATAAACTAACAAGAAAAAGACCTGAAGATGTAACTTCAGATGAATTTAATTTTGCTTTCTTATTGAGTGACATTTCTGATGACCTTCCAGGTTTAGAGGTTGATGATAATCTAAGAACATCAACAATTGTTTGGCCGGCGCCAGGTACGATAGTTGAACCTACTAAAGAAAGTTGTAGAGCGGCAATTAAAAAATTATCGGATTGTTCAAAAAGTGCAAGTGGTATTGGATGTAGGAAAGATTTATTTAGTAATAAAATCACCGCTTTATTATGTGGCGATAAAAACTTTGTAGGTGGTGCACTTGGTCTTAAAGACGAGTACGCATCTTTACTACAAGATACAGGTGATTTTGGTTTATCAAATCTTAATTACGCGAGAAGAGAAGGTGTTAAAAGAGCAAAGGCTCCGGCATCACCAGCACCTGAACAAACACCAATCAGAGAAGGTTTAAAAGGAAGAGTCTCAAAATATCTAAATGAAGAATTTAAAAGAAGAAATTTTTTGAAGTAAGATGAAAGTTAATAAGAAAACATACGAAAAACTCGTAGAAGAGGCTCAAAAATTAGTTGATCAAGGTTATGATGAAAAAGTCATTGCAGAACAACTATTTGATTTTATAGGTAAAACTGGTGGTACCGCAGTAACTCAAACGATTAAGGGTCAAATAATTAAATTTTTCTTAGATAAATTAGGTATTATAGATACCAAAAGTTTCTTAGGTCTTGCAATTATGAACTTCTTTTCTAATGTTGAGATTAAAGACTTACCAAGATTGGGTGAATGTGATTTTGTTAGTGGTCATTTGACTAAAGCAATATTAGAAACATTTGTTGATCAAATGAGGTTAAAGGCGGGTATGGATGGTCTTTTATTTGTAGGTATAAAAGAATTCATAACTGAGGCAGGAGCCAATACAGAAGCCTTCAAAAAATTACAAGGGTATGTTGCATCATTTGTGTGTCCTATCGTTAAACAAATTGCCGATACTTTTGATTTTTCGGCATTTACAGGAAAATAATTTAAAAACCTTTTGGCGATTTGTAGAAAACTACTATCTTTGTAGAAAATAAAACGTCATGAAAAAATTAATCCTTACATCTTTAGTATTCTTCGTAGTTTACAACGCGGTTGTAGACAAATCAACACAAAACAAAATTGACAAACTCGAGGAAAAGGTTAGAACCTATGTCCAAGAGGATACTTCTGTAGTTGAGGAAGTAGAGGTTGTAGAGGTAACTGAAGATCAGGAAGTGTCTACAGGTGGAGGTAATAACGTTGAGAAACAAAGATCTCCTGAAACCATCCGATACTTCAATGAGATCGTCATGAACACGGAGTTCAACGGAGCTCGTAAAACAGCATACACGTGGAAAACTGACATGAAGATCTACGTCGACGGTGAAAAACAAGATTATTTGGTAGATGAATTAAATAGAATTGTTTCTGAATTGAACGATATTATTAACCCAATCGAAATTAAGATTGTTTCATCACCATCTCAATCCAACTATGTTGTTTATTTTGGGTCACGTACCAACTTCAAAAACAAATACAGTTTGAGCGATCCACAACGTTTAGAAAATAATTGGGGTTACTTTGAGGTCTATTCGTCTTCAGGTGTTATGTATGTTGATACATATCGTAATGGAGATTACGTAACACAAAAGCACTTACTTCGTGAAGAACTTACACAATCTTTAGGTTTATTCAACGACTCATACAGATACCCTGAAAGTATTTTCTATCAAGGTTGGACTTCTACCACAGAATATGCACCAATTGATCGTGAACTTATTGACATGTTGTATAATGATTAATATATTTGAGTTATGTATGTAATAGTTAAACACGTAAAGACACAAAATAACAGATCATTACCTGTGATCATGTTGGATACTCAAGGTGAAGTATGGGAATTTGACAATAAGGATAAGGCTCAAGAAATGGTTAACATCCTTAACACAAATACCGATTCAGGTCACAAATACGAAGTTAAAAAGGTTTGACGATATGGTCCCGTAGCTCAGCTGGATAGAGCAACTGCCTTCTAAGCAGTAGGTCAATGGTTCGAATCCATTCGGGATCACAAAACATAAGTTATGGAAGACATACACCAACAAATCCACGAAGAGTTTATCAACTCAGAAGATTATCAAAAACTTTTATATGAATTACACCAATACGGTTTGAATTAAAGAAATTTTTGTATCTTTGTGTTATGAAAATGAAATTACCATACGAAATGACATCGACGGCAATTAAAGGATATTCAGAATCTGCAATTGCCAAATCAGAAGACAATGATTGTGTTGTTAGAGCATTTGCATCGGCATTTGAAATTCCATACGATAAAGCCCACAAATACGTTAAAGAAAAGTTTGGGAGAAAAGATCGTAAGGGAACCTTTGGAACGGTATTCAAACTTGTTAAAATGGCGGATAACAGGACTACTGTCAACTATAAAAAAGTCTACCTTGTTGGAAAACGTTACACAGATTCAATGTTCGGTTCACTTTCTTATGACGTAAAAGTTAAGGGTGTGACCAAAAGAAGAAATATGACGGTAGGGACCTTCATTAAGAAAAACCCAAAAGGAACATTCTTTGTACTTGTAAAGGGTCACGCATTCACAATTAAAGATGGTGTTGTGATCGGTAATTACGAAGATGCGGTTAAGACCAAAAAAATTATGAGATGTGCTTTTGAGATAAAATAATTTAAAAAAGTACTTGATTATTAAAATAAAATACCTACATTTGTAGAGAAATTAAAACTTTTAGGAAAAACACTATATTTATATCAAGATGAAAACAACTAAACAACATATGGTCATTTGTAAACCGAGCACACAGTGGTCGTTTAATAGCTATAGAACGCTACGTTCAGAGGATAGGGCATTTTCATTTATGAGTTAAAAACGTTTAACAAAATATAAAAAGGAATATAAGACCCGAACCAAAAAAGTTCGGGTTTTTTTATACCCAAAAAATCGGTCTCTTAGTATAGTAGGTAATATCCCGGCTTTGTAACCCGGAGTCATCAGTTCGAACCTGATAGAGACCTCAAAAGAAAAAGTTCTTTGACATATTGGCTTCATTATTGTTCCCTCGTCTAATGGCAGGACACGCGGTTTTGGTCCGTGGAATTGGGGTTCGAGTCCCTGGGGAACAACAATAATAAGGAGAGGTGGTAGAGTTGGTTTATTGCACCGGTCTTGAAAACCGGAGAACTTCACGGTTCCGCGGGTT
>JACCDO010494897.1_pt1 | contig 17069 bp, 13 predicted proteins | sample 7446101 | NCBI WGS metagenome assembly JACCDO01 (sample SAMN15323440, study PRJNA562643) | freshwater metagenome | isolation source: river surface water | place: USA:Blue River Watershed | collected 2017-08-16 | reverse complement strand
ATATTAAAAACTTTTATAAATAATAAATTTGGAAATACTTTTATTAATATTAAAACTCATAAATTAAATGATAATAATATAAATACTTATGATAATTTTAAAAAATGGTTTATTCCTATATGGTATAAAAAAGATAATGAGTTAGATAATATTAATAAAATACCATTAACAGAATATAAATTATATAAATATAAATTAAAATCAAAATTGATTATTTATTTAATTATTACATTATTAATTTTATTATTTTTTATTAATAATACTAATTGGATTTATGTTCCTATCGCTATAATTTCATCTTTTATTTTTGCAGATTTAAGTTATAATAGAATTAAACATATTAAATAAATATATTTTCATTTGATTCTCGCATATAATTTATTAATCTAGATATAGATGATTGCATTGAAGGAATAAATATATTAGACTTTCTTAAAAAATAAATATCTATTAATGTATTTAATATTAATATGTATTTATTATCATTGTTATAATGAATTGGTTTGCCATTTGCATTTATTGGTTTTGTATATTGATATATTTTATGGTTTGGTAAGTGACTTTTTAATTTTTCATAAGCATTGTAATCATCTGTTGCTAAATATATATTAGTATAATTAGGATTTAGTTTTGAACTTTGTTTAATTTCAATTATTAATTGTTCTATATCATTTTTAATATCTGTATTTCTAAAATGAACACCTATATAATTGTCTAATTCTTGATTTTCTTTAATTATATTTATTATATTTTCTTTAACTTTTATAAATCTAACTAAACCTGGATAACTATTACATCCTGGGCCTGCATACATTTTTACTTGCTGTTGTTTAGGATATCCATCTAAACTAACTCTTAATCTAATATTATTTAATAAATAAATATGAGTATTATTATTTAATCCTCTATCTACTTCTACATTTGGATAATCTCTAATAGTATTCATACTTAATCTATTAAATTTAACATTTTGTTCTATACTACTATAATCTTCACTATAATCTAATCTGTCAATATTTCTTAATTCAAAAAAATCACTTAAATAATGCTGATAACATTTATGACTCTTAACATCTATTATTAATTTATGATTATTTTTAATTGACCATAATATACAATGCACTAAACCACATAACATGTGTATTAAACCACCTGTTCCTTTGTAAATGCAATATTTCATTTTATTATATTAATATTAATATAATAAAATATATTTAACTAATTACAATTAATTTCATAATTTATTCTGCACCAAATGCCGGTAAATCATCGGGCATAATTTCTGGAAATAGTTTTGTTGTGTAAATTGCTGCAAGTTTGTAATATACTTTCTCGCATCCATATAGGGTTGATACAAATTTAACTACAATTTCATCATTTTTCTTAATACGTGTCCAGTTAAGCATTAGTTTACGACAGCGAATAAAGTTTACAAACATAGAAATATCCATTGATTTAATAAAATTATACACATCTTTTAATTTTAGATAATTTCCATTCTCAGCAGGCTTTAATTTATTATCGCTACGAACATGGAAAAATACACCACGTAAATGAAACAGAACATCTTTATATTCACGAGGAAGATTTTTGTATAATTCCTTATTTGTATGATTTCCATTATCATCCCAAAGCACATAAAATAATTTATGCAACTCAGATGTAATTACCTTAAATAAAGCATCAATCATACCAATTGTATCAAATGATTCTTTTGTGTTCATTGGATTTACAATTTTCTTAAACACATTCTTAGGATTACTCTTCGAGTTTGTATTATCATTTGTAAAAAAATTCTTTAGTGAATTATTTTGATATAATGTAAGAAACCCACGAAACATGTTTTTGTCACTTCCAATTGATTTATGAAATTGATATGATGAAGATTGGAGTTTTAATACTTGATTGTTAACTTTAATAATTAAACCTTCAATGTCTGGAGTTTGCATTACATTATCATCTGTCAGTTTTGAAATGAAAAGTTTTGTTAATTCATCACTAATAATGGTTGGTAAAATAATATTATTTGATAAGATTTCATTGTTAATATCTTCAGAATTAATTTCTTCATGTGTAACTTTATTACGTGCAAAAATAAAGCACAGTTTCTTATAATCTTTTCCAAAATTTGATTCATAATCTACAATATTTTTATTCTGATGATGGATTAATACAAAATGATACGTATATTCTGGATTAAGTTGAGCACATAAATCATTAATTGTCTTATTATCTTCACTTAATACTTCCATAAACATCTTAAATTGACCACCTGTTTCATCATTATTCACATCTTCATTTATTTTAATAATATTTTTACGTGAAGAAATGTACCATTCATTATTATAATTAAATAAACTCATTAATGAACCTTCGTAACAAACATATGTTTTCTTTTCCTTATCCTTATTACGCCATAAATATTGAATGGCTTCTGTATTATAGATAGGAGTGTTACATGAATAGCATAATACATTATGATTATCATCCATAATAACAGAACGTGATGTAGATTCAAGTTGAGTCTTATGTTTATTGTCATATTTATTGTAATAAATTGTCATACCTGGATATTCTTTGGTCATAATATTGTAATTTTGATATAAGTATTTGTTAACATTTTCAACATTCTTAAGATTTTTAATATAATGAGAGAGTAAAAATTGTGGAGTTGCCATTAGATATTATATATAATTAATCTTTATAACCTTTATAAAATTAAAAAAAATAATTGGAAATCATAATAAATTTCATCGATTCTTTGTGAAATCTCAAAAAATATATCATTATCAATTTGATCATTAAAATCATATCCTTCTATTCTATTACGAAATAAAGCATATTCGAGATATTGATATGCTTTATTAATTTTGCTTTCATATGTGACTTTAACTATTACCATAGGTTTGTATATATTCTCAAAATAAACATCTATTTTGAAGAAACAATTCTTTGATTCATGAGGATCAATTAATTCAGGTTTATTTTTAAGATGTTTAATATATAAATCATATTCTTCTTTTAAAATTGGTTTATCTTGTAAATCTAAAATATAATAGTCAAATTGTTTTATAAACTTTAATATCTCTTGATCAGCTATAAAATGAATTGGATTATCATCAATAGTTTTAAAATCATATGTATTTTCATTTAATCCTATTAAATGGAATTTAACTACATCATATTCATCATCCATGTAAATATTAAAATAAAAATAAATAACTTTTATTTTTATTTTATTATTTTCATATTTAGCATAAAAAGACATTCTTAAATTATCATATTTTTTTTTCCTAGCAAATTCAATATAATTATCTTCTGTTATTGATAGTTTAGGACCCCAAGATTCTTGTTTTAAATCTATATTATTATTTGGAAGATAGGCATCCATAAAATTATTGAAAAACTCAGGCGTAATCATTAGTAATTAAAATAGAATTTATAAATAAATAAAATCAATTTTTTATAATATAAATTAATTTATATATCATCAATATCAATTTCACTACTGTCACTATCATTATCAGAATGATTATCAGAATGATTATCATAATGATTATTATTAGTAGGTATATTAATTGGTTCTGTAAATTCATAATCACTCATATTGCCATATGCGACTATATTAAAAGATTCTTCAGAATTATTAAAATTATTTTTACTACAAAGAATAATCATATCTGTTTTATCAATACACGCTGGTTTTGATAAATCTAGAGAAATATATTCATTGTTAAAATTATTTATTTTACCATCTAATGAATTTGTGCCAACAATAATAATCATACTTACATTTTTTCTAATAACCCATTCATTTTCTCCAAAATTAATATTATTATATTTGATAGTAATCTTATAATAAACATCTGGTAAAGAACCAACTAATCCAATTACATTACCAATCATATTATCATTCTTACAATAAAATGGATCAATTTCTGTTCCAATACCAATTAGACCGCCTGGATTAATAGAAGTTAATTCAGTTGTCTCAGATTTAAGACTTTTAATAGTAGTAATATGAGGTTTATGAGATAATGTTCCATCTGGCTTACGTCCAATAATTCCAGGGCGAATTTCAATAGTATCCCCAATTTTAAATTTACCACAAATTAAACTACCACCTAATACACCACCTTCAATATTTGTATAATCTATATTTACTTTATTAATATCAAAAGATCGTGATACCAAAAATAATGGATTGTAACAAAGTTTATCACTAATATCAGGACCCATATATTTCATAATATTCTCTAATAATAAATCTACTCCAATTCCATGATTCATACAAACAGGAATAATAACTTTTGGATTAATATCATATTTATTTAATAATCCAATTAATTCACTATATCTTTTTTGTGCGATTGGTTTTTTTACTAAATCTAATTTATTTAATAAGACAATAACATTTTTTAATCCAGACATTTTAATAGCCATTATATGTTGAATTAATTGAGGTTTTGTTTCAATTGGTTCAGCTGCAGATACAACTAAGATAATACCATCCATTAATTTAATACAACTCATCATAGTTACAATTAATTGATAATGACCTGGACAATCAATAAACGATATATGATGAACTAATTCACCGGAAGTATTATTATACCCATTCGAATCTTTATAAATTTTTAAATTAGCATAACCAGGCTTAATAGTAATATTACGTTTTAATTCATTACTATGACGCTGTGTTTTAACACCAGTTAAACTATAAACAGTAGTGGATTTTCCATCAGATACACTACCTAACATTCCAATATTGACAATGGGTTGATTTTCCATGATTAATATATAAATTATTATCCTTTTTAATTAATTTATCAATTTTTCTTACTTTATAGCGCTTGGAAATCTGTGCCATTTGATAGACGAGTTAATTAATTACTATTTTTCTAATTAAAATTAGAAAAATTTAAAATAAAATCAATATTATATTAATAATGCGCTCACAAGTGTATAAAAATAATTTATATTTAGAAGATTATTCAAAAGAAGATAATATTGATATTCCTACATTAATAGGAACTAATACTATTAAAAAAATAGAAAAACCACAAAAACCAAGTATTAATTTAAAACCAGAAATTAATTCAAAAGGTGAAAAGGTAGTGGTATTTAGTATTAATATTCCTATAAAAAATAAGAAAGATTTATTAAAAATAGATATACTTATTAATGATAATATGTATAAAGATATAGGAAAACATTTTGTAGAATAATCAAATTATTTAAAATATTAATATATAAGTATATTAATATTATGAATAGAAATAAAATACCTAAAAAGGAATATAAATTATTAAAAAAACAGGTACAATTCATATCAAATGACTTAATCTTCTTGAAAGAATATATTCATGATTTATCACATAATCTTATTAATTTGCATAAACTTAAATTATATGAAAATTTTAATTGTGGATATAGTGTATATTATAATGAAATACTTAAAATTAAAAATGCAATAGAAATATTTCCAGATATTATAAATATAAATTATATAAAAAATAAAGGTAAATCAATCCAAGAAATAATGACTATGATTAAAGATATTAAACGCGATTTAATACAATTATCATATAAAATAGCACCCAGTGATATTAGACATATATTTCATTTATTTATTGGTCCATACTGGTATACTTTATTTAATAAAGAAGATTATTATACATTAAGTTTGTTAGGTAGATTATTTAATCCAACAAATGTATGCGATTCTTTTTTTCATAATAATCCATCAGAAAGTATTATTTTACCAAAAAGAAATCCATTCAATCCAGAATCTCTGAATACTTTAATAGATGAAAATGCAAAAACAACATCAATTGTTATAAATGATATTAATTCTTTTCCACAATTTATTAAAACTATTACAGAATTGATTAATATGGAAAAAATTACAATGAATAATGAAAGAAATAATATTTTTCACTTTGATAAATTAGAAAAAGATTTTAATCACTCTAATATAATTTTTACAAAAATATTAAATAATTCTTCGATGATTGAAGAAAAGAATGGGCTTAGTATTATATTTAAATTTACTGTTCCGCTTCCATCTGGAAATTCTACAAAATATATTGCATTACAAGGATTGGTAAAAGATGATATGATTGATATTTATAAAACTAATAATATTATTTATAAAAAGTATGAATCTATAAAAAAATATATTAATTCTATTGTATCGCCTATACCTAAAATATTTATTGATAATTTTTTAATGACACTTAATATTAGAGATATTTTATTAAATAAAAATGATGATATTCATAAATTACTTATAAAAAGATTCAGTGATTTAAATAATTTTAAAACATTTCAATTAGGTCAATTAATTAGTGAATTTTTATTTTCTAGTAAATTTAGAAAATACGAAATATTATTATCTTTTTTAAGTGGAGAAGAATATGATAGAAAATTAGCATATTTATTATATGATATTCTAAAAATGAAGGATAAAAAAGATATATCTATTGAAATATACAATTCTTTACCTACCTATTTTAAAGTGTTATTAGATGAAGTTGAAAAAACTGTAACATCTGAAGAAGAACAATTGACGAAAAACCATGTAGGTGAATTAAGTTATGAAAGAAGAATTAACATGTTAAAACTTCCAAATAATATAAAAGATAAGGCTATCGAAAAATTAAAATCAATGAAGAATAATTTTCAAGGTGACAATAAAGCTCAATCTTGGTTAGATGGATTTCTAAAAATCCCATTTAATATTTATAAAAATAATAAAATAATGGATTTTAAAAAGAATTTTATTAAAAAATTAAATATAGATAATATTTACTCATGTGAAGAAATTAATAAACATATTAATCAAATAGAATTAAAATCTGAATGGGATAATTATAATAAAGAAAAATCAATATATCTTAAGAATGTTCATAATTATTTAGATGAAGCAGTTTATGGACATAAAGATGCTAAGTTACAATTAGAACGATTATTTGCGCAATGGATAAATGGAGAAACAAAAGGTGCAATTATTGGATTATGCGGACCTCCTGGAACAGGTAAAACTTCATTAGCTAAAAATGGATTATCTAAATGTTTAATTGATGATAATAATAATACAAGACCATTCGGATTTTTACCAATAGGTGGTTCAACAAATGGTTCCACATTAGTTGGTCATAATTTTACTTATGTAGGTTCAACATGGGGTAGAATCGTTGATATATTAATAAGTACTAAATGTATGAATCCAATTATATTTATAGATGAAGTAGATAAAATAAGTAATACAGAATATGGTAAAGAAATTACTGCTGTTCTAACTCATTTAACAGATTTAACACAAAATGATAGTTTTGAAGATAAATATTTTAGTGGAATTCCATTAGATTTATCAAAAGCATTAATTGTATTTTCATTTAATGATATTGATTTAATTGATCCAATTTTAAGAGATCGTATTACTGTAATTGAAACTAAACCATATAATTTACAAGAAAAAATTCAAATTATAAATAAATATATGTTACCAGAAATATTAAAAGATGTTGGTTTTAGTAATAATGAAATCATTTTTTCAGAAAGTATTATAACTTATTTAATTGAAACTTTTACAAATGAAGCCGGTGTTAGAAAAATTAAAGAAAAAATATTAGAAATTATTAGAGATATTAATTTAAATATAATTCATGGACAAGCTAATTATGATTTACCTTTTAATATTACTAAAGAATATATAGATGATTTATTTAAAAACAAACCTAAAATGAGAATAAATATGATTCATAAAAATCCAGAAATTGGTTTAGTAAATGGATTATATGCAACATCCACAGGTGTTGGTGGATTAACTGTTATTCAAGTAATGAAATATCCATCTGATAAAATGTTAGATTTAACTTTAACTGGACAACAAGGTGATGTAATGAAAGAATCTGTAATGTATGCATTAAGAATTGCTTATAATATGCTTAGTGAAGAAGAAAAGAACAAAATATTAGAAGATGCATCAAATAAAAAGAATTTTGGTTTATTAATTCATACACCAGAAGCTGCTACTAAAAAAGACGGTCCTTCTGCAGGTGCTGCAATAACATTAGCAATTTATTCTGTATTAACTGGTAAAAAAATAAGAAATGATGTAGCAATGACAGGAGAAATTGATTTATGTAAAAACGTTCGTGCTATAGGTGGATTACATGCTAAATTAACAGGTGCAAAGGCTTCTGGTGTTAAATTAGTATTAATTCCAAAAGAAAATGAAAATGATTTAAATATTTTAAGAAATGAAAAAGTATCACCAGAAGATGAAAATTTTAAAGTTGAATTAATAGAAATATTTGATGAAATATTAAAATATACTATATAATATATATAATATGAGTGATATTACATTTTTAGATTTTTCTAATTCCATTTTAACTGCTAGTCAAGTTGATAAAGATTATAAATATTTTGGTATATTAAATGATAATATATGTTATTTTATTAAAAAAAATAATTCGAGTGAATCATCATTAGTTTTAGGTAATAATTTAACTATCAAACAAATAGAAATTGATTCAACCAATGGTAAAATATATTTAAAGTGTAATAGAAATACAATAGATGATTTAAATATAAACAATCAAACTTATAGTTCAACAAGCTTAAATCCTTTCATAATACTTAACAGTGATATAACAATAGATAGATTATTATGGATAGATGGAATTATTTCATATTTTGTATCAAATAATACCTTACAAATGTTATTACTTATAGACGAATATAGCAGACCAAGCGTTGCACATACAGTAACATTTCCTAAATCATCTGCAATTAGTAATACAAATACCTATATTTATTATTATTATAAATTAGAGTATTCTAATTATGATAATTTTAATTTAACAGAAATAATATCTGGTGGTAATGAAATAAGTAAATTATTTAATAATATTTGTTTACTTAATGAACATATAATATTAACGGGATTTATAAATCAAACTATTTATTTAAACATAGATAATATAACTATAAATTTATATGGTTCCAATTCATTAATATTATCTATATATTTAGATAATAATAATCAAATAAAATATAATTATCATGAACTTATCAGTGGAATATATATTAATAAAGTATTACCTATATTTTTTAATAATTATATATATATATTATGTGATATGAAAGATAATGCTATATTATTTGATAGATATTCTTTTTATATTAAAATAGATAGTGTATATAAATATAAAAAAGCAGTTATTGGATATAATGTTTTAACAAAAGAAGGTTCTATAGTTCATGTAACACAATCTAATAATAATACTGATGTATATATTACAAATGATAAAAATAATAATTTATATTATGTTACACAAACAGATGAAAATGGTTCTATTATTATTAATAATGAATTATATAAAACAAATAAACTAAGACAATTGGTTATTAAAACATTATCTAATAATAATTTGACTAAAACGAGTAATAAACTTAAATGGATAAAAGAATTAAAAGGAGAACCAATTAATAATAATTTTGTTAAAAATATATTTTCAATAGATGATAAAATAATTATTACAGGTATTGCTAATGAGAAATCATTATCTTTAGGTAATATAAATTATAATTCTAATAATAATCAAAATAAAATATATACACTTGAATTTACAAATATTGAAGAATTTACAAATATAAATCAAGATACTGAATTTACTCCATATGAAACATTAGATTTAATTCATGAATATAAAAAAACAATAGAAGAACCACAAACATCTAATAATAATAAAACAACTGTTATTGTTTTAGGAACTTTTCTTGGTTTATCATTATTAACAATACTTATATTAGTATTATTATATTTACATTTTGTTAAGAAATTAATATAAAGATTATTTATATAGTAAATATAAAATAATGGAGTCCGTAAATCTATATAAACTCAAACATGATATTCATTGTGTTGCATTAGAAAACGATATTATTCAGAATATATTAGATTGCTATGTTAAATCTAATATAAAAATGATTAAAACATCAAAAAAACAAGTAAATATAATGAAAACAAATAAAATTCAAGCTAAAAAAGATCTTAACGAAAATAAATTAATTATGATTATGAATAAATTATCAAGTGATAATATAAATGAATTAGTTGCAGAATATATAAGTAATATTAATTTAGAAGAAAATAACATAGAAGGTTCAAATTATAATCTTATATTAACAGAAATATTTAATAAAATGATAAAAGATGTAAAGTTTATAGAAAATTATATTAATTTTGCAATTAAAATATTCGCAATTGAATATAAAAGATTAAATATTCTTCCTTCTGTATTTATTAATTTAATCAAAGAAACATTAGAAAATTCAAGCGATGAGAATATTAGGTCAGCATGTTATGAAATAGTAAAAAAATTACAAAAATGTGGTTTTTTCTATGAAAGTATACTAACATTCATTTCTAAAAACCTATTTTTACTTGATTCATCTCATTATATTGATATTTATAATTGGTTTTCATCATTTCCGAAAGAATATGTATATAAATATAAAGATGAAATAACAAATGTTTTAAAAAATATAAATAATAATAGAGATAAAATTTTAATTTCAAGTTTATTAGAGAATAATGTTATTATTGATAATATAGAATCATTTGAAACAGAAGAGAATGATGAATTGAAAACATTAATTAATAATATTTTAGAAGAATATAATTTTATAAAATCAATTGATGAAGTAGAAGAATTTATTAAAACGGATTGTAGTGATATAAATAAAAAGAATTTATTTTGCAAAGAATTTATTGAATTCAATATTAATAATGTTTCTACAGTAGATATGACATTAATAGATGAATTAATAAAGAATAGAATTTTATTTAAAAGTAATATTAGTAAAGGATTAGTATTATATTTATCTATGGTGGGTAATAATCATATTACTAAAACAGATGAAAGATATGAAAAGATAGTGGATATATTAAAGTATCTTAAAAATAATAATATAACAAAGAATATTGAACATATATTTAAGAAATTCCGAGTCAAGCTTTTTTACGAAAATTAAAATAATTTATATAACGTATATATATATTAATGAGTTATATAAATTATAAAGAAAAATATTTAAAATATAAAAACAAATATATATATCTTAAAAATCAATACGGTGGAAACAGTAATTTCCTCGCATCTAATCCAGTTTCTATATTTCATGCATTCGATATGAAAATAGCAGATGTCGTAAAACAACTTGATAGTTTAGCAGATATGGGATTTTCCCATATTCAATTATCACCAATACAAAAATGCAGAGATAAAATTGGTCAAATATTATTAAAAAAGAAAAAATTAACAAAAGAACCAGATACACCTATATGGTGGTTAGCTTATCAACCAAGTAATTATGAAATTGGTAATATATATGGTTCTAAAGATGAGATAGTTGCATTAATTAAAGCAGCAGAAAAAAAGAATATAAATATAATTATAGATGTTGTTATAAATCATATTAGAGCACTTGAAGAGTTTGAATATCCTGTATATGATATATTAATATTGTCTTCCGCATTAAGCACTACAGATAAATCTCTTACATTTAAAAATTTATATGATGAATATACTGCGACTAATATTACAACAAGAATTAATAATTTTATTGGAAAGAATGAAGGTGATAAAATAAAAAAAATATTTGTAAAAATATTTAATCTTTATTCTAATTTACATGAAGATAAAGTAGCATTATTTAATGATATATATAAAGAAAAAGAAAAAGATGTAAATTTAGCTAATGTTTTTGATAGTCAATCAAAAGCATTAAAACCAGCGATTAATGATATACTAACAACAGTTCATAATGATATATTAGATTTATTTAAAAAGATTAAAAGTATCATTAGTGTTTATCTTAGTATTAATGAAAAAGATTTCACAGACGCTAATTATTCAATATTAAATATGCCTTATTATTGTTCTGATACTGTTCCACATGGATATAAATGTTGGTTAGCACAAGCACTTCCACAATTAAATCAAGATAATCAAGATGTTAAAAAAAGAATTAAAGAATTTATGAATACATTAATAAATATGGGTATATATTGTTTAAGAATTGATGCTGCTTCTCATTTGGAACCAAATATATTAAAAGAATATTGTAGTTATTTTAAAGATAATGTAAAAACAATACATAGTAAAATACCTGATATTGAAAAGAAAATTTATATATATTCAGAAATAATTAATCCACAAGGAACTGCTGAACCAAAATATCAATTAGCAAATTATGTTAAGGAAACGAATATAACTGAATATAATTTAATTCATAATTTAGTTCAAATATTTTGTTTTCAATGTAATTTAGAACAATTAAATGTATTAAAATTACCATCCGGTGATGTAAATTCAGTTGTATTTAGTACTACTCATGATTTGGAAAGTATAGATGGTCAACCTCCTGCATTAAGTAGATTTGGCACTTATTTTGATGTTACATCTGGTGATAATCGTTACAAAGTAATGTTAATGATATGTTTTCTATTACAAAGAATATATAATGTTCCATTAGTATTTAAGTCGCAGATTTCTGATAAAAATGTTGTAGAATGTGTTAAATTTAGAAGTAATTTACAAAAAAATAAATGTGTTGCAGAATTTAGTTATGTAGTTGGAACAACTATATTTGTATCATATAAATATAATGATAAAAATGAATTACTTGGTATATTCTTCTTAAATGTATCAGATAAAGAACATAAAATAAATAAAGCAACTGAAATTAATAATGCATTTACTAAATCACCACAAAAAAGTACAGCAGCACCATTAGCAGCTAATCCTGAAGAATTTGTTATAAATGGAAGAAGCATATTATGCTATACTCATAAAAAATGATTTTAAAAAAAAATTTTATGAGTCACGGTCGCAGTAACTATAATCACGTATGAATTCGTGATTATGAGACTCTTTATTGGTTGAATTTAGAGTCTCAGGTTCTGGGTTTGAACAATAGTCACACGACGAGTAATCATCGTAAACATCATATTCTTTCGAAATGTGTTCAGAACAGTTGTGAAGATGTTTGGTAATACATGTAAGGCAATAGAGCTTGCCAATGTTGTTATGATCTGAAGATACGCACGTAAGACATGCGTATAATTTCTTCTGACAATGAGTCATGGTTGGTATCAAAATCTATAGCACTGTGTATATTATAAAAATTTCAATTTTTCCCTAATTATAAAAAAATTGATAATAATTATTTATTAATTATAATTATTATCAATAATGGAAGTTCTTAGTGATTATATGACTTTTGGAGATAGATTTAAAGTATTTACATCTGATACTAAATATATATTTTCTAGTTTTAAAGAAACTAAGCAATTATCGGATCAAGCAATAAATAGTTTAAATTATTTGTATCCTTTTATTATGAAAGATAATTTTAATGAAGTAAAACATATTAATATATTAGGATTATATAGTTATATTGCTGATAGACAATATTTCGAAGAAGATTTATTTCAAGGTTTTATTTCATTAGAATATTATTCAGATTATAACTTGTATGAATATTATTATAATAAATATGATAATATTACTATTTATGTTTATGATGAATGGTCAAGAGATATTAAAAAAAAATTAAATTATATTAATAAAAATAAATGTATATTTTTCTAATGATTTGAAAAATCATTTTTGTAATTTTCTATATATTGAAACAAAACATGATGATAATTGAACCATATTGTCAATTAAATTTACTTTAATATAAAATTCACTTAATATTTTATAAATTTCTACAAAATCTTCTGATTCTTTTTCATTTTCAATATATTTCATAAATGTTAATATAATATCATTTGCACTATACCCAGATTCATATAATAATTTAGTATTTTTTAATACTTCATTTAGTTTTTTCTCATAACAATATCTTATAATTTCTCTAATTATATGAATTTTTGGAATATCAACTATATTTTCAACAGTAGATTCATCTAAATTATTATTCATATATTTTATACATTCTAAATTATTAATGCACTGTCTAATATCAAAATTAGAATTGAATAATAATAATTCAATTCCTTTATTCGTGTAATTAATTTTTTCTTGTTCACAAATATCTTTAATCTTTGATTTTAAATTTTCTTTTGATATTCTTGGAAAATATAATATCATACAACGAGATTGAATTGATTCAGTTATTTTAAAGCCTTCATTACAAATAAAAACAAAACGAGTTGTTTCATTAAATTCAGCAATTATATTATTTAATAAATTTTGTGCTTTCGGTGTAATACTATCTGCTTCATCTAATATAACTATTTTATAATTACTTGTTTTCTTTTTACAAAATGGTAAAATAGTTTGTTGTATCATTGCTAATCCTCTATCATCAGATGCATTTAATTCTAATACATTTGATGCATACATTCCAGGACCATAAATCTTTTTAGCTAAATATATAACAGTTGATGTTTTACCAGTACTTGGTTCACCAGTTATAATCATATTGGGTATTTGACCACTTTTTTCAATACTATTTATTTTATGTTTAATAAAATCATCAAATAGTAATTCATCAAAATTTTTAGGTCTATATTTTTCAACTAACGGTAATTTAATATAGGTATGTAATAACTCCATTAATATTTATAATTAATAGTAATATTATTATATTTCTAAATAAATAAAAATTCAATATTATTATAATGATAATATTATTATCAATATTAATATAATGATTATTCTATTAGGTTTGCCAAAATCTGGAACAACGTCTTTCGATAGATTATTTAAAATTCTTAAATTAAAATCTCATCACTGGAGATATAATGATAAATATATAGGAACAATTATAAATAATAATATTAAAAATAAAAAACCATTATTATCAACATTTAGTAATGATGCTTGTATAACACAAATGGATTGTTGTGTAGATAATAATAATAATTTTTGGCATCAAATTACTCATTATAAACAATTATATGAACAAAATAAAGATGCTATATTTATACTTAATAAAAGAGATAAATATAAAATATTAAATTCATTTAAAAAATGGACTACAAATAACATAACATTAATATCAAGAATTTTTAAATATAATCCAGAATTATTTGAATCAAATATTTATAATAACAAAACAAATGATGAAAAAATATTAACTTTGATAGATAATCACTATAATAATATTGAAAATTTTTTTAAAAATAAACCAAATGCAAAATTTATTGTTTATGATATAGAAAAAGATGATATTACTAAATTAAATAAATATATTGATACTAGACAGAACGGTATAAATATCACTAAATTCCCTCATAATAATAAAACTAAACCGTAGTTAATATAATATAGTCAAAGATAAGAATAAAAAATATTTCTAATTAATAATTTTCTAATTAATTATAATGGATAAAAATACACTAATAACTATATTTATTATATATATACTTGTTTTTGTTATATATATAAAATCACCTGAACCTATTTTTGTTAAAACAATATAAATTATTTACATAAATTCTTTATTAAAGCTAGAAATTGTATGAATCTTCACACCTAAATCTTTTGCTTTTTCTACTTTACCAGTCATTTGAGTATCATCTTTTACTATTAATATACTTGTATTTTTACTTACTGCTGATGAAATTTCTCCACCATTATTCAAAATAAATTCTTCTAATCCCTTATCTCTAAATCCACTCATTACTATTTTCATTCCTGTAAATTTACCTGTTTTTACTTCTTTAACCTTCATATTTACACTAATATATTTCTTAATTTCATTATAAAATTCAACAAAATGTTTAAAATTTTGTGCAAACATAGTACTTGTTTTTTCTTCCCAACCATCTAATATACGTAATGAATTTATAAATTCTTTTTCTGTATATTTGATATAAATATCCATAATATTAGGATATTTTTCTAATACATCTTTGGCACGTTCTTCTCCCATTCCGCGACCAAGTTTATTAGATGCTTTCATTAATAAAGCCAATGGGATATTAGTAGTAGATTTTTTTATACTTTCAATTATATTTTCTGCAGATTTTTGTTTAAATCCTTCTATTTTAAGAATATCTTCTACTTGTAATTTTAGAAAATCTAAAATTGTTTTATGTCCAGCATTAAATATTTTTTCAACTACTTTTTCTCCTAAACCCATTGTATTAATAGTGCTAAAAAAGTAATATATATTTTTAATCTTAGAATCATTATTTACACTTGTATTCATGAGATGAACTCCGGACTCATTCCATTCACCTTCTGGTAAATTGACTTTAGTCCCTTTAATCACTTTCTCAATCTTAGGAATAACATCATTACTACGAATAACTTCAACTTCTGCACCAATACCCAATTTATTATCAACAATAAATTTGGCATTATTTCCTGTTACTCTTTTAATTGTGACTCCTCCTACATCTATAGGATCTATAATTAATGTAGGCATAATAATATTATCTTTTGTTGTGTTCCATTCAATATCAATTACTTTACTAATAGCTTTCTGGTCATCTAATACATCTTTAAATGCCCATGAATAATCTGGATTACCATCTGTATTAATTGGATGAATATCATCATTAGTAATAATAATACCATCAATAATATATTTAGATTTAGACCTACGTTTAATTAAATACTTTGATAAATATTTGAATGTTAATTTATTTGTAGTTTTATGATGAACTGTTCTAAAACCCATTTCTTTAATCATTTCTATTTGTTTAGAAAAACCATATACTGGATCTATTATTTGATATAAAACTAAATAAGTATCACGTGCTAGTTGTGGATTAATATTTTTACTATTAACTAATCCTGCAACTGCATTACGTGCATTTTTCATAGTAGATATCCATTTATTTTCAAATTTAGTTTTATTAATAATTAATTCTCCACGAAATGCAATACTTTCTGTATTTATTCCATTTTTTTTTAAATAATCAAATACTGTTTTATAATCTGGAACATCCTTAATATATTTTAATAACATTGTAATATCCATTCCTTCTGTTGCTGTTCCACGTGTATATAAGTTAATTTTATTATCTTTAT
>JACCDO010619847.1_pt1 | contig 17070 bp, 17 predicted proteins | sample 7446101 | NCBI WGS metagenome assembly JACCDO01 (sample SAMN15323440, study PRJNA562643) | freshwater metagenome | isolation source: river surface water | place: USA:Blue River Watershed | collected 2017-08-16 | reverse complement strand
CGACATTTTATACTATAGTGAAATATTTTATTTTACCTAAAATATTTTATTTATTCTAAAATATTTTATTTATCTAAATTAAAACGTATATTATTATACACTAAGAAGTTTATAAATAAAACTTGATATTTTACAATTATATGCTCATTACTTTTGCTCATTACTTTAGTTATTACTTTAGTTATTACTTTAGTTATTACTTTAGTTATACAAATATTTACCATTTTATAAAAACAAATTATTACTTCACATTCTCTTCCTTTGCGCTAAATATCCTGCGGAAGTTCGACCTACCATTCCTACATCAATATGTGGTTTGTAAATAAATGTTCCTTTGCTAACATTGTAACATATTTTTCTTCCATCATACATTTTGTTATATGGTAGCAATACTGTATCAAACATTGTCTTAAAATATGTTGATCGGTTTAACAATCCTTGAGGATATGCGGTAACATTTGATGTTGACGATGACATTATAATATTAGTCTATAATTTTATTTTTTTATTTTATTAATGGTTAATAAATTTTATTTTCTGCCACAAGAACCACAACCGGGTTTCGCATGATGAATACGCCCAATCATCGCAGTGTTCAAAGGTGCGTTGGTTGTTGTTTTAGGAACTGACGCTAGATTTGTCGAGAATGTTAAAGCTGCGATTTGAGCTGTTGTAGGATTTCCATTAGACAAAGACATTTTTATAGTTGCTGGCATGTTATATTATTTGTAAATATAAAATTTTTGTTTTTTATTTGTTTGTTATTTTTGTTTTTATTTGTTTATTATTTTAAAAATATCTCTAAATTATTAATTGGTATTGTCTAGTATTGTTGTTCTATTTCTGAAAGTAAAGTTATAACATTACAAAAAGAAGCGAACTTTGCTTTAATATATTTCAAAAATTCTTGACTATAAGGGGATAATTCCGTCGTCGGAACACCTTCACAATTACAAGGGAAGTATATTAGTAATTTATTAATATTCTGGACATCTGTTGTACCATCTGTAAACTGAATTGTATAACTATTTCCGTCTACACTTATAACCAGTGCTTTTGAATAATAATCTGTTCCTGGTTCTATGGCGTAAACATATTGACCAACTGAAAAAGAATATTGTGAACTTGGGTATTCTTGATATAACGGATCATTGTAAATTCGTGTATCTTGTGCTAGATCTTTTGCTTTGCTTTCAATTGGACAATCACATCCATTGACAATATTGGTTTTTGTCGTTTTTCCACCATAAACAGGGAACGCTGGATTAAATGGTATTGGGGTGCCAAAAGTTGCCGGAATACGACCGCGCCTTAATGGTCCCTTTCCTTTCAAACGATTCAAATATCTATCATATGAATTGTGTTTAATATCACAACCTGCGCCGCCGGGTGTTTGACTACCTGGTTTACTCGAGGTTACTGAATGATGACGCCCATTTAAACTATTATTTGAACCTGTAGGGACTGTTACTCTTTGAACACTCGGAACCGGTCTGTCACTCATTTGATTCCAACATACACCATATGTTGCTGCTGTTGGTTGTTTATAAGCGTTTAGTGGTCCTAAATTGGATGTATAAATAGAACTAGGAACACGTACTGTATTTTGAATTAATTTTAATCTTTGATATTGGTTTGCCGGTGTATTACTTGTCAAATTTGTATCACAACTTCTTAATCTGTAATAATATGGTGGTAATCCTAATATTTTGTTTGGGTTATTATATACAATTGCTGTTTTTCCAAATGACGTCATATAAAATACAATTATATTAAATCTTTGATAAAATAAAAATTGATTTGTTTAATTTGTTGTTTAATAATAACAAATTAATGATGTTAATGAATTCTAAACAATCTTGTTGTACTTGGTGCGGTAAAGGTTACAAAACCAAGGTTAATTTGGAAAAACACGTGATTTTATGTGAATTAATACATAAATCTAGTAAAAAGCGTAGCACTAATAATAGTATTGATTTAAATGATTTTGATGAAATTGGCGATGATTTACCGCCTCCTAAAAAAATGTATCAAATGTTATTGGAACTTGGTTATAAATATAGCAAATTGGAAGAAAAAATGGAGGAGGTTAATAAGTTTGTTATTAAAAAGAAGCAGAAAATCAATGTTATCGAATGGTTAAATAGTAATGTTACACCTTCTTTAGTATTTGATAAATTAATTGATAAAATAATCATTATTGATTCTGATATCGAGTTTTTATTAGAAAATAACTTTTTAGATACCATGAATCTGATTTTATCTAGATTTCTTTACGAAAATTGTGATTCTCAACCTTTGTTTGCGTTTGTCCAAAAAGTCAATATATTTTACGCTTTTGTCGAATCTTCTGATAATGGGTCTTCTCAATGGGTCGAATTGCCAAAGGATAAATTGTGCTTGTTTTTGATGCGTGTTCAAATGAAAATATCCAAAGCATTTCACGAATGGAAAAAGGTGCGCGCGGATAAGATTCGTGAGGAAGACTCGTTTGCTATCTTGTGCGATAAGACGCTGATTAAAATTATGGGAAATGAATTTAAAACAGATATAACATTCAATAAAATGAGGGGAGTTATATATAATAAAATGAAAACTGATATGAAGGCGATGATTGAATATGAATTTGAGTTTTAATTGTGTGGTCATCTTGATTAAAATAAATTATTTATGTAGATAAATAATTTATTGTTATGTTATAAAATTACTATGAGTGGGGGTCGAACCCACGCAGTGATATCACTAGCAGATCTTAAGCCTGCCGCCTTGGACCACTCGGCCATCATAGCATATTTTTATTTAATGTATATTCTTATTTATATTTAAGTTGTTATTTTATTATATATATTATTTTATTTTTATTTTATTTTTATTTTATTTTAAACAGTTGGAAAAGATGGATCCATAGCAATACCGCAAATACCAGGATCATTAGTAGAAGAAGAACGAGCAATCTTAACATATCCTTGTTGACCCCAAGAAGTTCCCCATGAGTTCTTAACAAGCCAATAATCAATACCATTTTCAGTTCCATAACCAACTGCTAAAACTCCATGGTCCAAGTTAGTTCCACAACTTGAAGAAGTCAAAACACCACCAGCGTAAGATTGGAAATATCTGGTATCAGCCTCAATCGCCACTGAAACAGGTTGTTTGGCAACTGCCGCCTTTAAAGACAATTGATCATTAGGTTTGACATCATAACAAGATGAGGCGTGAGCGACTGCTGTACAACTATGGCAAGATCCATCTTTGGCGGTATAAGGATATGAAGATGCGGCACATTGACCATTCTCAATAATAAACTTGAAAGCACCTTCCATCTGACCACCGTTACATCCCATTGATCCATACTTCAAACCAGCGCAATCAACGAGTTCCTGCTCAGCGAGATCAATTAGTTGACCCTTGGCAATCGCCCAAGCACCTTCCATAGCGCCAGTAGAAGAAAAAGTCCAGCAAGATCCACATTGTCCCTGGTCTTTGACAGAAGTAACGGCACCCTTTGTACGCCAATCAATCGAAGCGGGAGCACCTGATGCCGAATTAGAAAAAGTACCGCAACCAAAAGAACCAACTGGCGCCTTCAATCCTCTGATCATTTGCGCCTTGAACTCCTCAGGGGTCAAATCGGTGAATTGATTGACACCCATTGTAAAATTCTGACTTCTATCAGCGTTATGGGTAATAATGTTGTGAAAATTTTCTCTGAAGACCGCAAAACGCGATTCCAACTCTTGAATACTCTCGTATTTCTTAGCAAATTTCTCCTGGAAATTGGTAAAATGAGACCATATTTCATTCTCATTTAATAAGGTTTGTGCATTACACATAGCAAAAAAAGTAGTAGCTATCAAAAATAGGCGGAACATTTTTATTATATATAAAGATAATACTTTCGTTTTATTATGTTTTTTAATTTTATTATTTTATTATTTTTATTATTTTATTATTTGGTTTTAAAGGTATTTTGCTTTAAACTCTTCCGGAGTCATTAATTGTATTCCTAGTTTTTTCGCATCCAACGCCTTTCCTGTATCTTCGCCTAAATCTTTTACTAGAACTAAGAAGGTATTTTTTGAAACACTTGATCCTAATTTGGCACCTACATCTTTTAGCGCTTGTTGAATTGCTGCATCTCTAAATCCCGTCATAACAATTGTTTTTCCAAATAAAGGATTTGATGTGTCTTTAGTTGTTTCTTTTGCTTCTTTTGCTTCTTTTGCTTCTTTTGCTTCTTTTTGTGATATTTTATCCGTCAAATTGGTCTCGTGTATAAATTTGATAAAATTAGGAATTGCTTGGACAAATGCTTCCGCTGTCTTTTTGGCCATTCCCTTAATAGACGCAATTTTGTTTACCTTTTCTTGTGCGGATTCTGTTGATATCAAAATATCTGGGTACGCCTCCATAATTAATTCTGTTTTTTTACCACTAAACCCTCTGCCAAAAATATTGGACGCCGACATGATTGTTATTATAGAAGCGCTATCTAACTGTTGTTTTATACCATTGTAAAGTTTAGTTGCCGTCTTTTCTTTAAACCCATCTACTTTTAAGAAATCAGGTATTGTCATTCTTAATATTTTAGGAACACTATCAAACCCCGCCTCAATAATACGCGTAATATTTCCTGAACTTAAACCTTCAACACCAATACCTCTAAAGAATCCAGTAATTACTTTCTCCTTTACAGTTTCGTCACCGCTTATATCTTCTAGCATAACATCTACATGCGTGTCGTTCCATTTATAAGGAGTCGAAGGCATTTTCGCTTCTTCAGCCTGGGTAGTGACTTTGCGAATATGTGGTATCACATCACCACTTCTTATTAGTTCAATAATAGCTCCTATACCTACCTTGTTGTCATTTATAAAAGCACCATTAAAACCTGTAGCATATTCAATGCGGACACCACCTAAATTAATCGGTTCTATTTGGACACGTGGTTTCAAATATCCATCCTTACTTGGCGTCCAAATTACGTCAACTACTTTCGCCTCCGCAATTTGATCAGATAAAACCATCTTGAAAGCAAATGAGTGTTCAGGATTTCCTGACTGGCGAGGATATATTTTGTCATCTGTGACAATAACGCCGTCTATTTCGTATACATAATTTTGACGCCATTCCACAAGAGTCTCTGATAATAAATTATTGGATAATGATGATGTTGTTTTATTTAAAACACTTTCTACGTTTTGTAAGCGTAAGAAACTCATTTGGTCCGACGGTTTTAACACTGGTTTTATCACTTCATATGCGACAAAATGCATATCATTTACCGCCTCATTTAGTGTTTTATGATTTATAATACCTGCGACCATATTTCTTGGATTTGCAAATTTTGTCTTGTATTTGGTTTCAAATAATGCCTTCGGAATTATAAATTCACCGCGAATTACAATTCCTTTTGATTTTGGCAGACGCAAATGCGGTATCAAATGACTCACATCTTGTCCCACTTTACCATCTCCTCTTGTGTATAATTTAGCAATTTTACCTTCTGTAGTATAAAGACCACTGACTCCATCTAATTTACACGATAATACGTAAGGTCCAGTGTATTTCTTTGTCCAGTTTGATAAAGCGGTTGTGTCTGGTTTTATTTTATCCATTGACGCCATTTCGTAAGGTAACTGTACCTTGTTTTTTTCAACTGGTGCTCCGATCTTATGAACTTCTTGGTTTGAAGGATATTTTTCTGTTATAAAATCTTGTAATATATCATATTCATTATCCGTCATAATTGGTTGGAAGTTTCTATAAAGTATATTTGCGACTGATAGCATCTCTGTTAATTGATTTTCATTCAGTCCTTGTAATACTGTTATCCCATTTTTCTTGAAATTTTGTATGTTTTTTTCTGCTTCATTTGGCACATTTTCCTTGATTACATTTGACTCTTCACCTACAAGTGCTTGCTTTTTTTTTAAAGTTCTCGCCTTTTTTTTGGGCGCTATTATTTCTTCTGCTACACTTAATACTACATTTTCTTCTTTTACTGCGTTTTCCTTCACTACGTTTGACGCTTTGCTTATTACTGCTCTTCCATCTGTGCGTTCATGCGGTGCTTTATACTCTAAACCCAAATAATCAAATATATCTTTTTCACTAGTAAAAACATGATCTACCTTTTCTCCTTTCTTTTTGCCTACCAATGAATAAAGACCATGTTCATTCATTGTTAATTCCTTTGCTAGCGCTTCGTGACGCATTACCGTATTGAAAATTTTACTTCCCGTAAAATAAAGAATCGCAAATGGAAACTCGTCTGGAGTTGTATAAAGAAAGTCAACACGGCGTGATGTTGTATGATTTGGCAATTTTGTTATAACAAGACATTTTGTAGGACCACGTGAAAGCACCTCTTGGATTACTCCACTTGATATTAATCCGTCTACAAAATTTTTAAATATTAGCGGGTTTGTTGATGTAATTATAACATCAATATCTCCTGAACTCTCAGCGCCACGACGATATGAACCAACTATTTCAAATTTTGCGTCAGAATTATTCCCTTGGATTTTTTGAAACTCTCTTGTAAATAAAGATTTGTATTCTTCTATTTCTGACCTTGGAATACGCTTTAAAATATCCTCATAATATTTAAGACCGACCTTTTGCGTTTCATTTAATAATTCGTCTTGGTTTGCGCGGAGTGCGTCTATGCTGGTAATGCCTTTGTCTACTAATTCTTTCGCTTTCTTTGGACCAATACCATATATTTCACCTAGTATGTTGATTGGATTATTTTTTTCGCGCTCCAAAACTTGTAATGTACCTGTTTTAACATATTCATTTAGTTTTTCCATTATTGTTGACCCGATATTTGGTTTACCCTTTAAATCATCCGGACTTAAAATGTCACTTGGATATGCCATTATAGTTTCTTGCGCTTTTTGATAGGCGCGCGCTCTAAACGGTTCTCCTTGTTTCAACATTATAGCGGATAATTGTTCCATTAAATCTATGAATTTTTCGTTTAAACGGGTTGGCATTTTATTTATTTGTTCCATTATGTTTAAATCTGTTTTATTTTCATTTTTATTTTTATCTAAATCTGACGTGGTTGATGATGCTATAATTAATTTCTTTTTTGTTTTATTCTGCTTTGCTTTCGTTTGTGTCTTTTTTGTTTTCTTCTCCTTATGTGGCAGACTTTTTTTTTGACTTGATGATGTTGATGATTTTATTATTATTTTTTTTTTGGTCTTTTTTATCTGTGATTGTTCCATATATATTATTTATAAAATATTTAAATATTATATTATGTATTATGTATTATTAAATGACTGAACAATCTATTTTTGATTATACTGATAACCATTCTAAAGTTATGTTTGAAAACGCTTATCAAGCAATTTCGTTAACTGAAATGTGGGATTACATGAAAAAACCTACTGAAAGTTATACGTTTAGTTCTGATAAAGAAATAAGGATTATATCAAAAAAAATGGAGGAATTGGGTTATTTTGGACATTCAGGGGCGTCTTTTGGACTGACCATGAGGAATATGCAGTTTATTGCTTTACACGGTTTGGAGGAACATAAAAAAATGTGGTTAGAAAATTAATAAATATTTGGTTAATTAATTGTTAAAATATATTGTATAATAATTAATTTGTTAATTCTTCTTGGTACGACTTGTAACTTAAACTGTATTTGTCTTTTGGCGAGTTGTCTTCTTCATCTTCTTCTTCTTCATCATCTTCTTCATCTTCAGGCATTTTAAGTGATAAGATTTCTTCTTCTTCTTCGATTACGTCGTCTTTTTCCAAGTCTGCTTCTAAGTTTACGTCGCTTTCTTCATCCGAGTCGCTTTCTTCATCCGAGTCGCTTTCTTCATCCGAGTCGCTTTCTTCTTTTAAGTTTACTTCTTCTCTTTTACGTTGATAATTTATAATATTATTTATACTCACATTACACCAGTTTTCGTCTATAACCGGTTTTTTATCTTGTTTTTCTTCTTCCAATTCTTTTTCCTCTTTAAAACAATTCTTCACTTTATTAAATATATAAATTGCTGCGAAAATTGGAGACGCAATTACACCACCTAATATAGCACTTAATGTACTAAGTATGATTACTGTGTATAATAAAACATAACCGAAAATATGTTCTATTGTTTTATTAATTTCGTTCATTCTGTTATTGTTATTCAATTCAATATTACTTTGGGTAGCGGACATTATGTTATTGTTATAATATTATTTATTTCTGTTATTTTGTATTCAATTTTTTTTATTGGGCGAAAAATAGAGTTGGGGAAAAAAATAGGGTTATTTTAAACCCTACTTTTGTTTTGTGATTAATTAAATTAAATTAAATTGTAAATAAATTCAAATAATATATTTATACATTTTTTATAGTTTTTCTATGTCGGACTATGTCCTTTTACCTGTCCTTTTACCTGTCTTTTTACCTGTCTTTAGAGTAAAGTCCTTTTACCAATCGTCATCATCGGCAATAACTCTTGGTATGTATGATGGTACATATTGCGAGACAACTACTTCGCTTTCGACTGATTCATCGTCGTCATATTCTACTTCGCTGTCGCTTTCCTCTGCGTCCGCCCATGAGACCGCTTTCTTTTGTGTTTCCTCTAGTCGTTGTTGTCTCAACATTTCCAATCGTCTTTCGTCAACAGGAGTTGCCGCAACGCAACTATATGACTTCACATTGTTGTTTTGCACAACTCTAGTATTTCCCATTAATGAGGGAAAGTCGTCGATCTCCTGGACTAATGCAACAGGTGCTTGTTGAACCTCTTGTTCATCATCACTGTCGTCAGCTAGAGCAGCGAAAGCGTTGTTTGACTTTTTCTGAGTTACAGCAGGTGCTTGTTGTTGATGGTGTTGTTCCTGTTGAGGTCTTCTTGCTCTCTGTTTCTCAATCTTCTTGTTTTCCTCCAAAACAGGACAGAACTTCACAGTGTGTCCATTCTTGTAGCAATATCTGCATTCAAGTGCCAAAAGAGTAGGGCAAGTGGTATCTGTCTTACCAGTATTGATATTGTAAGTCTTGACACAGTGACTAGTGTACATTGATTCAGGTTTTCCGGCGTCGTGGCAAACCTTGCAGTAAGGTTTCTTGTTAGCGAAGTTGGTGTTTCTGGCAGCGTTCATCTTGTTAAATTGATAGTTTGTTACTTTAATAGCGGTGTGTTATATTTTATTTATACCATTCTCAATGTTGCGAAAAAGGATTTCAATTTTTTTTTGTAATTTATAAATTTTAAAAAACTTAAATTTTATTTTTATCTTTTTAAAATTACAAAAAAATTAGTAAATGTGAAGCAGAATAATTTACTTATTTGTTTGTAGATTCTTTTTTTAAGGTTCCTCTTTAGGTTCCTCTTTAGGTTCCTCTTTAGGTTCCTCTTTAGGTTCCTCTTTAGGTTCCTCTTTAGGTTCCTCTTTAGGTTCCTCTATGGTTTTTATAACCTTATCTTTATCCAAGTCATTATATTGAAGTTTGCTAGTCAAATATGCCGAATAAAAAATGTTCTTGTCTGTTTTTAGCGTAACGTATACTTGTTGTAGTTTTTGAATTACAAATAGCAACGACGTAATAAAGGTTGTTGTGGTTTTGTCATCTAAGTAATAATTATAAATAACAATACCTGACAAAACGGAATTAATTACAAAACAACCAATTGTCATGTAACCTGCTTTTATATACAAACTATCATAAAACAATATCGTATCTTTATGTTGTGGTTGTATTTTGTCCAATACTTGTCCAACCGATTCATTGTCAGAAGGGCGTGATGGGTTAACATCAAGATAAGCGATTAACTTAATTTCTCTGCGGACCTCAGCGTAATATAGCGCTACAAATGCGATAATTGTAATACAATTAAAAGCGAAACCGGCGTTATATAGTGGGTCAGAACCGGTTTGGGCGTTTTCGCTAAATGAGCAAATATGATCGCCTTGAACTGAGTCATAGCATTTTTGAGGGACAAAAAGGATTAAAAATGATGCGATTAATGCGCGGTATATTTCGACCGCAACGGCAATTGCGACACCTATTTTTTGATTTGTGTCTTGACTATCTTCTTGTTTGGGTTCTTGTTTGGGTTCTTGTTTGGGTTCTTGTTTGGGTTCTTGTAATTCGATGTCTTTAACGTCTGTTTCGTTTAACATTTATATAATATTAAAATATAAAATTTTAAGTTTTTAAGTTTCTTAAAATTTTTTATGAAGTAGGAAAAAATTGAAATGCTTTTTATAAAGTTGTTGAATGTATTAAAATATTATTTACACTTTGTTTATAAAACTTACTTACGATATAAAATCTTAGTCGATAAATCTTAGTCGATAAATCTTAGTCGATATAATCTTAGTCGATAAATCTTAGAAAATGAACTCTACTACTGCTAACGCTTTTACTACTGCTATTGATTTCCGGACTTTGCCGGCGTGTATTCCCAGTTTGTGTATTCCCCGCGTTTATACCAATATTAGTGAGGGACGGATTCGCAAAATATTTAATGATTTGAATTTGGGCGTTATTGAACGCATTGACATTGTTAACAAGACTACTGAAAAGGGTGAAAGGTTTAATCGCGTGTTTATTCACATGGAGCGATGGTTTCAAAATGGTAACGCATCTGTTGCGCGTGAGCGCTTATTAAATGGTAAGGATATTAAAGTTATATATGATGACCCGTGGTTTTGGAAGGTCTCCGCTTATAGAGAGTCTAATAATAATAATAATAATAATAATAATAGGAGTAAAGCAACAATTCAGTTTGACTCTTCTGACGAAGAAAAAGAGAGAAGACAACCAAAGGATACTGATATTAAACCTTTGTTAGAACCTAGACCAAGAAGTTATAATAATAATAATAATGCTAGAAAGGTGAAAAGGGAGGATATTGATACTACTTATAGAGAAGATAGAAGACCTCCTATTAGAGAAGATAGAAGACCTCCTATTAGAGAAGATAGAAGACCTCCTATTAGAGAAGATATAGTTCCTATTATTAGAGAAGAGAGACCTCCTATTAGAGAAGATATAGTTCCTATTATTAGAGAAGAGAGAAAACCTATAGTTCGAGATAATACACCAAAAATTGAGGTGCCTCCTCCTGTACAATATGATCCTGCTGTAATAGCATCTACTAAAAAACGTGTTATAATTATTAAAAAATAAAATATTTATTATCTAATTTGTATATTTGTATATTTGTTTTAAAGTTAAATAATTAAGTTGAAAACAATATAAATAAATTATCATATATTATACAATAATGAATACTATAATATTTAATGGATTACATTTTTCATATGAAGAAAAAGATATTGAAATAATTGAAGAAAATGAAATAGTTGAAGTATATAGTAAAATAATAATTTTAAAAAGTAACAATAATAAATTTAAAAAAGGAGAAAAAATAGACCAAATTTCTATTCATTCAACAATTTATTTTGAGAATGAAGATGGAACATCCTATATTAACTAATAAAATATTAAATAAAAAATAAAGATTAGGTTTTCCTAATTTTTTTATTTTTACAAATATTGTGAAAATAAAATTGAAATGCTTTTTCATAAAATATGTATAGTAGTAATATTATTATAAAACTGTAACTTTTAAAGTTTATTATATAAGTCAATTATTTAAAAAAGATGACGACTGTAGATGAAAAGTTTATTGATGATAAGATGTTGATATTCGATAAGTATTTGGAGCGGACTAATATGGATAAGAAGTCATATCAGTATGACGGTGTCAAATGGTGTTTACGTAATGAAATTTACCCTTCAAATATTTTTGAAATTGTAAATAAAGCAGATGAAGAAAAAGAAAAAGAAAAAGAAGGGAAAAAAAATAAGACTCAGTTACAACCAAATTTTAATTCTTATATTAGAGGTGGTTTTGTTGCGGATGAAATGGGATTAGGTAAGACTATTACTATGATTGGTGTAATGTTATGTAATTATGTGAAAAGAACACTAATTGTTTTACCACCTATTCTACTTGACCAATGGTATATCCAGATTTACCGCACTACTGGTCATAAAGCGCTTATATATCATGGCGCAAATAAAAAAAAAATTACACTTGATCAATTAAATAATGCCACAATTGTGATTACTACTTATGGCGCAATTACAATTTCAAAGAAAAAATTATTATTGGTTGATAATGATCCATATTTATTGCCAGATTTAGTGACAGATTTACATAAAGTAGAATGGTCTCGTATTATATTTGATGAGGCGCATCATTTAAGAAATTCAAATACGCGATTTAAAAGTGTCAAACTTTTGCGTAGTAATATTCGATGGTTAGTTTCCGGCACGCCAATTCAAAATAGTAAGCGCGATTTCAAGAATTTGTGTTCTATTTTAACTATACCGACAGGTCTGTTGAGAATTGAAACATTGCCTTTAATATCACAAAAATACGTTTTGAAACGCACTAAAAAGCAGGTTGGCATCGAGATTCCTGACGCATTTAATTATAAAACTATTATTGGTTGGAAGAATGAGAAAGAAAAAGAATTATCTGAAGAATTGCATTCGTGGTTAAATTGTGGAAAAGTTCCGCCAAGAAAAAATAACAAATATTTGTGTTCTTTACTATATAGCGATAAAGGACCGCTGCCAATATATGTGCGTTCAAGACAATTATGTATATTGCCGAGTCTTATGAATAATGCGATTAATGATTTAGAATATTTCTGTAAAATGATGGGTTATGATGAGAAAGTAATGAGTTCTATTGGTATTGATAATTATAAAGAAGCGTTAAAACATAGTAGCAAAATGGATGCGGTTATTAATAAAATATTAGAAAATAAGGATAATAATAATGGCAAGATCGTGTTTTGTCATTTTAAAGAGGAAATTGATATGGTTGAGAAGAGATTACTAGAAGGAGGAATAGAACGAATTGCTAAGTTTGATGGGCGTGTTAATGGAGCACAACGCAATGATATTTTAAATGAGAAAAATGATGTGCTTATATTGCAGATTCAAACCGGTTGTGAAGGTTTAAATCTACAGGAAAATTATAGTGAGATCTATTTTATTAGTCCGCATTGGAATCCTGCTGTAGAGGAACAGGCAGTTGCTAGATGCCATCGTATTGGTCAGAAAAAAGAAGTCTCGGTTTATCGGTTTGAAATGGGGAATTTTGTTGAGGATTTAAGAACTATTGATAATTATGTTGGAGATGTTCAAATTAATAAAAAGGCTATTGCTAATGAGATCATAGCATAAATTGTATATTTGTATATTTTGTATATTTGTATATTTTAATTAATATCTAATGATGTTTTTTGCTCTTGTTTCGCATATTTTTTTTATGTTTCTTCGTTTTTTTACGTCCACCTTCAATACGAGGGAATTGAGATAATATACTTTTATCATTTACCGAATTATCAAACCATTCGTTATTTGAACTCAATTCACTCTTATTATTCTTAAATAATACACTTGTGCCAATAACTAGTACTAATGCTGCTGCTCCTATGCTAATCCAACCTGCTTCGCTTATATTAGTCATTTATAATATAATTATAAAAAAATAATTGGGTTAATTGGATTCTATTTTGTATAAAGAGAGAAGTATTTCATTTTTTTATAATAAAAAAATAAAATATTTATTATCATCGGGTTGTTTCGATCAACCGTCCTTCGGGTTATGGGCCCGACGCGCTTCCTCTGCGCCACGATGATTTTTACAAGGATATAATTATGCCTTGGGGACTATCCCATATTAATATACTAATTGTTTTTAAGTATTTTAATAGTGTATATTATTTTTGTAGTCCAGTTGTCTTACTCTTGTAGTCCAGTTGTCTTACTCTTGTAGTCCAGTTGTCTTACTGTTGTAGTCCAGTTGTCTTACTGTTGTAGTCCAGTTGTCTTACTGTGTTACTGTGTTACTGTGTTACTGTGTTACTGTGTTACTGTGCGATTCAGACTACAACGGAACTATTCCACCTCGGCGTCAACATAGCGTCATCCCGTGCGTCTAATCCGGACGTCTAATACGGTCAAATTAGCGTCATATAGCAGGGACGAGAAATGAGTGACAAAACGAGAAATGAGTGGCAAAATATATACGTGTTCCGCGGTCGTTCTTTAAGTAGTTTCGCCAATTTATTATATAAAATGCAACATTTTTCGAATTTCAAAGACTTTTTTATAAAATCGATTTTTGGACATTTATTTTTGTCCATTTTTGAAAAATGAAAATACTTTTCGAAAATTAAAAAACATGAAAAATTGACTTTTTGCTGAGACCATAAAAAAAATTAGCGTCTCATCGTTAAAAAAAGTTTTTCAAATTTGTGACGATAAATTTTTTTTCAAAATATAATAAATTCGGATAATTATTTAAACTTATTTTCCGTTGCCAATATATGGAAACAGTCGGCAACATTATTAAGCAAAAATTAAGCAACAAATATTGTTGTGAAAATTGTGACTATATTACCAATAGAAAAAGTAATTTTGACAATCATTTATTGTCATCTAAACATCATATGGCAACAAATGGCAACAGCAGTCAACAAGAATTAAGCAACATTTTTTGTTGTGAAAAATGTAATAAAAAATATAAAGATAGAACTGGTTTATGGAAACACAAAAAAAAATGTAATGTAACAACCGTTACTGATTCCAATGCGGATTCATTTGATAAAGATCAATTAATACTAATGCTTATTAAACAAAATGCTGAATTAATTAAAGAAACATCTGAGTTTAAAAGTATGATGATGGAGCAGCAAAATACTATGTTAAAGGTCATCGAAAATGGCACTCATAATACTACCAATTCTCATAACAAATCTTTCAATTTACAATTCTTTTTAAATGAGACATGTAAGGATGCTATGAATATCATGGATTTTGTTGATTCTATCAAATTACAATTATCAGATTTGGAAAATGTTGGCAAAGTGGGTTATGTCAATGGTATATCAAGTATAATTACAAAGAACCTTAATTTACTCGATGAAACCAAAAGACCTGTTCATTGTACTGATACAAAGAGAGAAGTTTTATACGTTAAAGATGAAAATAAATGGGAAAAAGAAGATGAAAATAAACCTAAAATCCGCAAATTAATTAAACATGTTACACATAAAAATACAAAGTTATTGAAGGATTTTAAAGCAAAGTATCCTGATTGTGAAAAAAGTGAATCCAAGCATTCTAATAATTATGACAAATTAGTTGTCGAGGCTTTTGGTGGTAAAGGAGACAATGATGAAGAAAAGGAATATAAAATAATTAAGAATATTTTAAAGGATATCAAAATTGATAAGGAATAATACTATGTTAACTACTATTATACAACAAAGTACATCCTATTTTCTCTCTTTGAATAGTATCGAAGAGAGAAAATATAATACTGTATAAACTCTAATATTATATATTTTAACACAGGGACACAGGGACGAGAAATGAGTGACAAAACGAGAAACCGCGTAATCCGGACTTTTAATCCGGACCCCTATTACGGACCTATATAGCAGGGACGAGAAATGAGTGACAAAACGAGAAACCAGTGAAAAAAGGGAAAAAAGGGAATTTACCCTTTACTATATTAAATTAAGTTAAAATTATATACATTATACATTACACATTATACATTATACTAATTACATATCCTCATCATATTCATCCTCTGACTCCTCACCTTCCTCATTGAAGTCTATTCGCTCTTTTTCTTCGTTCCACTTACCGATCACATCTTGCTCCATGTTGTAGATGATTCCTGTCTTCTTTGACTTCAAATATTTCTTACCTTCGAATACTATCTTCTTAACTACATCTGCTTCTTCTTTTTCCTCTACCTTTTCCTCTATTTTTTCCTCTACCTTTTCCTCTACCTTCGCCTCGACCTTCTTCTCTACCTTCTTCTCCTTCTTCTCCTTCTTCTCCTTATTCTCTTTCTTTATTTCAGCAATCGCCTGCTTCTCCTGTTTCTCTAATTCTTTTAGAAACTTTTTCGCTTCTTTTTCCTTCTCCAACGCTAACTTCTTCTCCTCTTTTTCTTTTTGTAACGCTAACTTCTTCTCCTCTTTTTCTTTTTGTAACGCTAACTTCTTCTCCTCTTTTTCTTTTTGTAACGCTAACTTCTTCTCCTCTTTATCCTCTGATACCTTTTTCTTTTTATCTTTTACTGGTTTCGCTACGACTTCCTCTTTCACTTCCTCTTTCACTTCCACATCCCCTTCCTCTTTCACTTCCACATCCCCTTCCTCTTTCACATCATTATTTACTACTGTATTTGCCGACATTACTAAACTTGCGAACAAGTCTTCTTCTTCTCCTGCTAATTCCAGTACCTTCTTTGACTTCTTTGGACGTCCCTTTGGTTTCGCTTCTTTTTCTTCTTTTTCTGGTTTTACTTGTTTTGGACGACCACTTTTTTTCGCTGTTACTTCAAAGTGACGAGGATCTATCGTAATACCCATTCTTTCACATTCCATTCTTACATCTTCCTCACTTAACTTCAATTTTTTCATGATTTTCACAAACGCGATTGGACTTTTACCTGATGGATCTACAAATAATTCATTTTTGTTGTATTTTGAAACACGATCTTGAATATTTCCGTAGTCTGGAAGACCGTGTTCATTTCCTAGCGCTTGTTTTGAGCATTTTGAGCAGTATGCTTCATCTCCTTTTCGACTTGAGGGGCATTGCGTGTATAGACCATTATTTCTTGAGATACCAAAGCACAGATCACCGTTCATTTCACCGTTGTAGGGGAGCGCGAATTTACTCTTCAACACTTCTGTTTTCTTTTTTTTACTATCCATGTTATCCATTATTAATCTTAAGCATTCTTCTGCGTCAAAGTTATATTTTGATGCGCACATTCTTATTCCTTTTTCTACCCATTCCATTGACATTGACTTTGACTTTGACTTTGACGACGACGACGACATTGACATTGACATTGACATTTTTACGACTTTTACGACTTTCAGACTTTATTTATTTTTGATATTTATACTTTTATTTCACTACCTCACAAACTTTTCAATTTTTTTACAATTTATACTCTTTTTTACAATACTTAAAAATTAT
>JACCDO012162140.1_pt1 | contig 17073 bp, 15 predicted proteins | sample 7446101 | NCBI WGS metagenome assembly JACCDO01 (sample SAMN15323440, study PRJNA562643) | freshwater metagenome | isolation source: river surface water | place: USA:Blue River Watershed | collected 2017-08-16 | reverse complement strand
AGAGCCAACTATGGTTGGCGCGTGTTAAAGCCCTTAGTGGGCTGAACTGATGGGAAATGTATCATGCTGCATTGCATCATCCTGCCAGTTTTCTGTCAGGTAAATGACAAGAATGAGCGCCTTTTTGCTGGATTTTCAGCAGCTTCAAGGTTTAGCGCATTCCATTGTGCAGCGGTTTCCTCGTTTTGAAAGTTTTCACAGATGCATTCCCTATTTATCGATGGCGAAGCGGGCACCACAGGTTTGCAGATCCGCGAACGCTTGGCGCGTTTGCCCTGTATCAAAGTCGTCAGTATTGCGGCGAGCGAGCGAAAAAATCCTGCGGCCAAACTGGCCTTGATGGCCGAGGTGGACTTGGTCGTGCTGTGCCTGCATGACGATGCCGCCAAAGAATCGGTGGCCATGATTGACAGTTTGAGCGGTCACCGTCCGCGCATCGTCGACGCGTCAACCGCGCACCGCACCGATCCCGCTTGGGTGTATGGATTCGCTGAGCTTTGCACCGGTCAAGCACAGTTGATTGCGAACGCTGCTCGTGTGGCCAACCCGGGCTGTTATGCCACCGGCGCAATTGCTTTGATTCGCCCTTTGATTGATGCCGGTTTGATACCTGCAGATTTCCCTTTAAACCTGCCCTCTGTCAGCGGTTATTCAGGCGGCGGACGCGCCATGATTGAGGCTTATGAAGCGGGAACAGCTGCTTTGTTTGAAGCTTATGCGCTGGGTTTGTCGCACAAACATATTCCGGAGATCATGCACTGCACCGGCTTGACTGCGCGGCCGTTGTTTGTGCCTAGCGTGGGCAATTTCAAGCAAGGCATGATTGTGCAAATTCCCTTGCATTTGTCTTCGTTGCCGGGACAAGTGCGTGCTCAGGATTTGCATGACGCATTGGCGGCGCATTACGCCAAAACCAACGACGCGCATGAACCTTGTGTGCGGGTGATGCCGCCGACGGATGATTTGAAACTCGATGCCACCGCTTTGAATGACACCAATTTCATGGAGTTGCGTGTGTTTGCCAATGAGGCGCACGGCCACGCGGTGTTGATGGCACGTTTAGACAATTTGGGCAAGGGCGCCAGCGGTGCAGCAGTGCAAAACATTCAGTTGATGCTGCAACCCTGATTTTTAGACTTCCTCTTCGCCCAGTCCGGACACCACTTGGCGCACCACATCGCTGGAGAAACCGCGCGTGGCCAGAAACCTGGCCTGACGGTTTCGGTTGGCTGCGTCACCAGCCACTTGCCCGAATTTCTTCATCCAAATAGCCTGAGCCCGCGCCAGCTCTGACTCTTTCAAACCCGCCATGGTCTCGGCCACCACCTCGGGGGACAAGCCCTTGGCTTGCAACTCCTGGCGCATGCGCATGCCGCCCAATTTACCGGCGCGCCGGTTAACCAGCGTTTCAGCGACCCGGGTGTCGTCTACCAAGCCGCGTGCTTGCAACTGGTCGAGTGCCAGTGCCAGCTCTTCGGGGCTTTGCCCCTCCGCGGTGAGTTTCTCCACCAAAGCCTGGCGTGAATATTCACGTTGCGCCAGCAAGCTGACTGCGCGGGCTTTGGGTGTGGGCTGCAAAGGTGTCTGCGCTTTGGGCTCAGACACCGTGTTGCTGGCACCGCCTTGTATCAACTGAAACACTTGGCTCACTTGACGGCTTGCAGTTTGGTTTCTTCAACCTCTGCAGCGAGCAAAGGAATGTTGAGGGACTCGCGCACTTTGTTTTCGATTTCAATCGCCAATTCAGGGTTCTCGCGCAAAAACTCGCGGGAGTTGTCACGGCCTTGACCGATTTTTTCACCTTTATAGGCGTACCAGGCGCCGGATTTGTCAACGATTTTGGCGGCCACACCCATGTCGATGATTTCACCGTGGCGGCTGATGCCTTCGCCGAACAAGATGTCGAACTCGGCGGTTTTGAACGGCGGCGCGACTTTGTTTTTCACCACTTTGACTTTGGTCTCGTTACCGATGGACTCTTCGCCTTTTTTGATGGTGCCGGTGCGGCGGATGTCTAAGCGAACCGAGGCGTAGAACTTGAGCGCGTTGCCACCGGTGGTGGTTTCGGGTGAACCGAACATGACGCCGATCTTCATGCGGATCTGGTTGATGAAGATGACCGTGCAATTGGTTTTCTTGATGTGCGCGGTGAGTTTGCGCAGCGCTTGGCTCATGAGGCGGGCCTGCAAGCCGGGCAGTGAATCGCCCATTTCGCCTTCCAACTCGGCCTTGGGCGTGAGTGCCGCCACAGAGTCGATGACGATCAGGTCGACCGCACCGGAACGCACCAAGCTGTCGACAATTTCCAGCGCCTGCTCACCTGTGTCGGGTTGACTGATGAGCAAGTCCTGCAAATTGACCCCGAGCTTTTGCGCATATTGCACGTCGAGTGCGTGTTCGGCATCCACAAACGCACAAGTACCGGCCATTTTTTGCATTTCGGCAATGACTTGCAAAGTGAGTGTGGTTTTGCCGGAAGACTCCGGTCCGTAGATTTCGATGACTCGCCCGCGCGGCAAACCACCGACGCCCAACGCCACATCCAAACCCAAGGAACCGGTAGACACCACTTGAATGTCTTCGATGACCTCGCCCTCGCCCAAGCGCATGATGGTGCCCTTGCCGAACTGCTTTTCGATCTGCGCCAATGCGGCTTGCAGTGCTTTGGCTTTTTCACCGGCGGCGGCGATGCTTTTGACGTTGTCCATGGAAAACTCCTTTGATGTCAATGGTTTAGAAGACTTGCACCGGACTGTGTTGAAACACAGGCTGGATGCTTGAACAGTACTTTATCTGCGTTATTAAAACCTGTAAATAGTTTTTTTGGTCAGTTTGTCTTACTATATGCGCATGGATTTCAACCTGCTTTCTTCCGCCATGGATTGGCGTCAATCGCACCTGGGCCGCTTGCTCGGCCACGCCATGCGCCGGTTTGACGAACGGGTGTTGGTGCTGATGGCGCAGCATGTGGATGTGCCGCTGGCACTGGCCAATTTGGCGGCGCGCGACAAGGTGAGTGCGGCACATATTCACATCACCCGGCATTTGCCGTTGAACGGTGCGCGCCTGACCGAGTTGGCCGACATGGCCGGCATGAGCAAGCAGGCCATGGGCGACTTGGTCACCCAATGCGAAGCCTGGGATTTGGTTGAGCGCGTACCTGACGGTTTAGACGCGCGCGCCAAACGCATTGTGTTCACTGCTACAGGCTTGGATTGGTTGCGTGCATTTGAACAAGCCGTGGCGCAAGCCGAGGACGAGTTTCGGCAAGAGGTCGGCGCGGATGTGGCCACCGTGGTCAGCCTAGGGTTAGAGGCTTATGGCAATGCCTATCGTTAACCCTCAAATTGATGGCATGGCCTACATCTGAGCAATCGATGCACCTAGAATCAAATCAGCATCCTTGCTATATCCCGGGAGACGGTTCATGCGCATACTGATCGCTGAAGATGACCAGGTGCTGGCCGACGGTTTGTTACGCACATTACGCGCCTCAGGCGCAGCGGTTGACCATGTGGCCAGCGGCAGCGAAGCCGATGCCGCTTTGATGACATCCAGCGAATTCGATTTGTTCATTCTCGATCTGGGCCTGCCGAAAATGCACGGCCTCGAAGTATTGAAGCGTTTGCGTGCGCGCGGCAACAGCATGCCGGTGTTGATACTCACCGCAGCAGACAGTGTGGAAGAACGCGTCAAAGGTCTGGACTACGGTGCCGACGATTACATGGCCAAACCGTTTTCTTTGCATGAACTTGAAGCGCGAGTGCGTGCGCTGACACGACGCGGCATGGGCAGCACCACAGCCACCATCAAACACGGACCGCTGGTCTACGACCAGGCCGGTCGCATGGCCACCATCGACGGACGCATGGTCGAGTTATCAGCGCGCGAACTCGGTTTGCTCGAAGTGCTGTTGCAACGTGTCGGCCGCTTGGTCAGCAAAGACCAGTTGGTCGAGCGTTTGTGCGAATGGGGCGAAGAGGTCAGCAACAACGCCATCGAGGTTTACATACACCGCTTGCGCAAGAAAATTGAAAAGGGGCCGATAAGCATTGCGACGGTGCGCGGCCTCGGTTATTGCCTGGAAAAAATCCTGCCGCCTCCGACCTGAACGCCTTTTGACATGGTGAAAATTTTTCAGGGCCGCCAGCGCTCGCTGTTCGGCGAGATTCTCGATTGGATGCTGACCCCGTTTTTGCTGTTGTGGCCGATCACTTTCGGCTTGACATGGCTGGTCGCCGAAGGCATTGCCAAAGTACCTTTCGATCGAGGGCTGCTGCAAAACGCCAACGTGCTCGCTCAGTTGGTGAAAAGCGATGCCAACCAAGTCAGCTTTCATTTGCCGCCAACCTCAGCCTTGTTTTTGCGGGCGGACGACACCGACAAAGTGTATTTTCAAGTGCTGGGTGGCAGCAGCGAATTGCTCGGCGGTGATTCGCATTTGCCGCCGCCGCAGGACGATGAAAAACTCGTCACTGACGAACTGCGTTTGCGTGATGACGTGCTCGACGGCAAGCCGATACGCGTGGCCTATGTCTGGGTGAGGGTTGAACCTTCGCAGGCCAGACCGGCATTGGTGCAAGTCGCCGAGACGCTTGAAAAACGCTCTGTGCTCGCGCATGAAATCATCAAAGGCGTGATGCTTCCTTTGTTTGTGATTTTGCCCTTGTCGGTGCTGCTGGTGTGGCTGGCGCTTTCGCGCGGCATCAAACCGCTCAACGAATTGGAAGACCGTATCCGGCAACGCAAACCTGACGATATGAGTCCCTTAGATGAACAAACTGTTCCCTCTGAAGTCGTGCCGCTTGTTTCATCCATCAACGATTTGCTGGTGCGCTTACAAGGCTCTATCGCTACCCAAAAACGTTTTTTGGCAGACGCGGCACACCAATTGAAAACACCGTTAGCGGGTTTGCGTATGCAAGCCGATCTGGCCCAACGCAGCGACGCGAACGCGGATGACTTAAAACAATCGCTTAAGCAAATCGGCCGCGCCAGCATGCGCGCTACACACACCGTCAATCAACTGCTGGCATTGGCACGCGCCGAAAGCAGCGGTGTGAGCATGAACATGCAAAACTGCGACTTGGCTGTGTTGACCATGGAAGTGGTGAAAGACTCTTTGCCGCGCGCCATGGACTTGAAAATAGATCTGGGTTTTGAAGGCCCGGACCCTGGCCATGCCGTCGTGCGCGGTAACGCCACTTTGCTCAAAGAGTTGGTGCGCAATTTGATTGACAATGCATTGAACTACACGCCCTCAAACACACAGCAACCCGGTGTCGTGACCGCGCGTGTCAGTGGCAACGCTACGCAGTGCTGGCACATCGAAGTGGAAGACTCTGGTCCGGGTATTCCTGCAACAGAGAGAGAACGTGTGTTCGAGCCTTTTTACCGCGCCTTGGGCAACGAGGCTGACGGCTCGGGTCTGGGACTGCCTATCGTTTTGGAGATTGCCGAAAAGCACCAGGCCAGCGTGACTTTGAGCGACACCCACCCGGGGCAAACGCCAACGGGCGCGCGTTTTACGGTCAGCTTTTCACAGCAGCATTTGCAAAGTTAAGACGCAGCTTGCGCTGTCAAGAAAGATCGGTTTGGTCTGACTTGGCTTGCGCCACATCGGCCTCTGTGCCAAACACCACCACGTGATCGACTTGCAAGCGAATGCCAATCCACTCGCCCACATGGTGGTCATGGTGGCTCGGCACATGGGCCATGACGGTTTGGCCACTGGCCAATCGCAATGTGTATAAAAACTCGGAGCCGCGAAACGCTTTGCGAAGAATCTCGGCTTTCACAGGCGCATCATCGTCATGCACGATGTCATCTGCGCGCAGCAAAACTTCGCAAGCACCGTCTGCGGCTATTTCTTGCGGCGAAATATCTTCGTCCATGTCTTGCATCTCACCCAGCGGTGTGTGCAATACCCAATGCGCTCCTTGTTGTTTGGCCTGAGCAGGGGCAAACACACCGTGACCGATGAACTCGGCCACAAAGCGGGTTTTCGGGCGGTGGTAAAGCCGGTAAGCGTCATCCCATTGTTCGAGTTTGCCTTGGTGCATGACGCCAATGACATCGCCTAATGCAAAGGCTTCCATTTGATCGTGGGTGACAAACAATGCAGTGATTTGTGCTTGCTGCAATATCTCGCGCAACTCGTGCGCCAGCCTTTCGCGCAAATCCACATCCAAGTTGGAAAACGGCTCGTCCAGCAACAACAACAAAGGCTCTGGAGCCAACGCACGGGCCAAGGCCACGCGCTGCTGCTGACCGCCGGACAATTCATGCGGAAAGCGTTTGGCAGCAGACGCCAAACCCACCAACTCCAGCATGTCGTGCACGCGTGCTTGACGCTCTTGCGTGGTGTGATGCGACAAACCAAAGCCTATGTTTTTTTCCACACTGAGATGTGGAAACAAAGCGTAGTCTTGAAACACCATGCCGATGCGGCGGTTTTCGGCGGGCCGGTGAATGCTTGGGCTGCTGAGGACTTGTCCGTCCATGGCGATGCTGCCACCGGTGAGTGGCTCTAAACCTGCGACGGCTCTAAGCAGTGTGGTCTTGCCGCAGCCTGAGGGCCCGATCAACACGCCCATTTGCCCTTGCTTTAAACCAAAACTGACACGGTCAACCGAGGCATGGTCGCGGCCCGGGTAACGCACTTGCAAATCAGAGACATCGATGAACATAGCTTGGATTGTAGGCAGGCACATACCGCGCTGCCTACAATCGCCGCTTACCCTTGCCCGCTTACGCGCCGATTCACGCCATGCACTTGTTCAATGTTCTTCGCGGGTTCACCGTTTGGCTACTGCTCACACCTGTGTTGATGGTGCTGGCCGCATGGCTGCAATGGGACAGCACGTCTGCCTCTGTCTGGCAGGGCTTGATCGAAACCGTTCTTCCTGAATACACGCTGACCAGTTTGCTGTTGTGTGCGCTGGTCGCGCTTGGTGTGGTCAGCATGGGCAGCATCAGTGCGGCTGCCGTCAGCCTGTTTGAATTTCCGGGTCGGCAAACATTGAGTTGGCTGTTGTTACTGCCATTAGCCATGCCTGCCTATGTGGTGGCTTATGCCTACACCGATTTTTTACAGTACAGCGGACCATTGCAAAACGCATTGCGACTGCACATGGGCTGGCAAGGTGCTTTGTGGCCGGATGTGCGCAGCACCTGGGGCGCAGCGTTGGTACTCAGTTTGAGTTTGTACCCGTATGTGTATTTACTTTGTCGCAGCGCATTGCTTGATCGCGCGCCGCAATTGATGGAGGCGGCGCGTTTGTTGGGCGCTTCTTTGCCGCGTCGCATATTTCAAGTCGCGTTGCCACTGGCCCGCCCTGCCATCACCGCCGGATTGGCCTTGGCCATGATGGAAACCTTGGCCGATTTTGGTGTCAGCAGTTATTTCGGTGTGCAAACTTTTTCAACCGGAATTTACAAAGCTTGGCTGGTGATGGACAACCGCGTGGCCGCAGCTCAACTGTCCTCGTTTTTGCTTTTACTGATGGCCTCGGTGTTGTGGGTGGAATACCGTGCCCAAGCGCGCTTGCGGTTTGTCACGCGCCGCAGTGCTTCGCGCAGCAATGAATCGCAATCCTTGCGTTTGCATGGATGGCGCGCCGCTTTGGCATTTGTGCTGTGTGTATTGCCGGTGTTGCTGGGTTTTGTTTTTCCTCTTGTGATCATGGGCCACGCCTTGTGGGTCGGCTCTCCCCAACAAGTGCTGCCGTGGGCGGCATTTGCAGGCTGGTTTTGGAACAGCCTGCGTTTGGGCGGCATGAGTGCCGTGTTGGCCGTGGGTCTGGCAGTGGTGTTGGCGCATGGTGTGCGCACCCGACCAACTTGGTGGCGTCGCTTGAGCACCCAACTCGCGGGTTTGGGTTACGCCGTGCCCGGTGTTGTCATCGTCGTCGGTTTGTTGCTGCCCTTGTCGTGGATACAGCAACGCTGGCCCGACAGCGGCGCCGGTTACTGGTTGACCGCCACGCTGCTCGGATTGTTGTGGGCATACCTGGTGCGCTTTATCGCTGTGGCCTTGCAAAGCATACAAAGCGGCTATTCGCGCATTTCGCTGAGCGCGGATGAAAGCGCGCGCATGCTCGGCTCACCGGCGCGCGAAGTGTTTTGGCGGGTGCATTGGCCTTTGCTGCGTCCATCTGTGGCGTCTGCCTTGCTGCTGGTGTGGGTAGATGTCATGAAAGAGCTACCGGCGACCTTGGTGCTGCGTCCATTTAATACCGACACGCTGGCCGTGATGGCCTACCAACTCGCTCGTGATGAGCGTTTGGGCGAAGCCGCGCTTCCGTCGCTGGCCTTGGTTTTGGCCGGTTTGCTGCCGGTGCTGCTGATGGCCAGAGCCCAGAAATCCTCAGCAAAACCTTGAACGCAAAAACTCAAATGCGAATAATTCGTATTTGAGTTATGATATCGCCTGATACATTGGAAAGGCGTTTATGCGTTCACTTTTGGCTTCACCACAACTTTTCAAACTCGGCCGCTGGGTGTTGGCCACTGGCTTGTTGCTCGGTGGTTTGAGCGGCTTTGCCGCCGAAGAAGAAGCGGTTCTCAACCTTTACTCGGCCAGGCATTACGCCACCGACGAGGCTTTGTATGCCAACTTCACGCAAGCCACCGGTATCAAAATCAACCGGGTCGACGCGGATGACGCAGGCATATTGGCCCGCCTCAAAGCAGAGGGTTCGGCTTCTCCCGCTGACGTGATTTTGCTGGTGGATGCGGCCCGTTTGTGGAAAGGTGAAGTGGAAGATTTGTTTGCGCCGGTGCAGTCTCCCGCCTTGCTCAAAGCGGTGCCCGAGCATTTGCGCGCCAAGCAACGGCCCGAGGGCACGCGCTGGTTTGGTTTGTCCACCCGCGCTCGCGTCATCGTTTATGACAAGCAAAAATTCAAACCCGAAGAGGTCGACAGTTACGAAAAACTGGCTGACCCCAAATTTGCCGGCCGCTTATGCATTCGCTCCGGCTCTCACCCTTACAACTTGTCCTTGTTCGGTTCCATGTTGGAACACTTAGGTGCGCCAGCCACAGAGTCTTGGCTCAAAGGTTTAGTGGCCAATTTGGCGCGCCAGCCCAAGGGCGGCGACACTGACCAGATCAAAGGCGTGGCCAGCGGTGAATGCGGCGTGGCTTTGGCCAACTCTTATTACTTGGCTCGTTTGTACCGCAGCGACAACCCGCAAGACAAAGCCGTGGTGGAGCGCATTGGTGTCATGTTCCCCAACCAAAAAAGCTGGGGCACGCATGTCAATATCGCCGGTGGTGCGGTTGCGCGCCACGCCAAGCACCCGCAAAACGCAGTGGCGTTTCTCAACTATCTGGTGAGTGAACAAGCGCAAACTTATTTTGCCGATGGCAACAACGAGTGGCCGGTGATCAAAGGGTTGTCTATCAACAATCCGGCACTCAAGGCCATGGGCGGCGCATCCTTCAAAAGCGAGCAATTGCCCGCAAGTGTGGTGGGCATGAACCAGGTGAAAGTGCAACAAATGCTGGACCGCGTCGGACTGCGCTGAACCCCATGAGAATGTTGATGTCTAAACACAAGTTGTTCATTGGGCTGCTGGCCGCTGTGCTTTTGTGCGGCTTGGCTTGGCTGGGTTGGCAACACAGTCACAAGCCAAACCCTGGCCAAGCGTTGTCTGCGCAAGCGCAACTCGGTCATGAGATTTTTCATGACAAGTCTTTGTCGGTGTCCGGCCTACAGTCATGCGCGAGCTGTCATCTGAAAGCGCTCGGTCATGCCTCGGCACGCGGGCTCGAGATTGGCGGACCTGACATGCAAGCCACAGGCGCACGCAACACGCCTTCGCTGCGTTACCTGTGGCGCAATACCGGTTTTCACTTTGATGAAGAAGGCAAAGCCAGCGGCGGTTTTTTTTGGGACGGACGTTCGGACAGTTTGAACGCACAAGCCGCCGAGCCGTTTTTGAACCCGGCTGAAATGGCGAACACAGACAAAGCCAGCGTCGTTGCCAAACTGTCGCGCGCCGCTTATGCGGCTGAGTTTGAGCGTGTCTTTGGCAAAGACATTTGGCAGCACACGGACAAAGCCTTTGACGCCATGACGCAGGTTCTGGCCAGCTACCAAACCGAAGACACCGCCTTCCACCCGTTTGACTCGTTGTTTGACCGCGTGGCGCAAGGCCAAGCCAGTTTCACCGCAGCCCAACAGCGCGGTTGGGAATTGTTCAAAGACCCTGAAAAAGGCAATTGCGCGGCGTGTCACACCGCCGAAGCAGACAAAGACGGCATGCCGCCTTTGTTCACTGACAACAGTTACGACAACCTCGGCGTACCGGCATCAGCGAAGATGATGAAAACCCAATCCATAGACCAAGGTGTGTGCACGCATCCAATGGTTCGCACTCGTACAGATGCGCAAAGCTTGTGCGGCGCGTTCAAAGTACCGAGCCTGCGCAATGTGGCTGTGCGAAGAGCGTTTTTCCATAACGCAGCCATGACCGACTTGCGCGAAGTGATTGCTTTTTACGCCAGCCGCGACACCGACCCGAAACGCTGGTACGGCACCAACAAACCCTTAGGCGGCGTGCACCCGAGTTTGCGCGCCAATGTCAACCGCGATGAAGTGCCTTATGGTCAAAAGCCGGGTGAACAGCCGCGCTTGAGTGAGCAGGACATAGACGACTTGCTAGCGTTTTTACACACGCTCACTGACGCTGATCTGAAGGCAATAACTGCATCGCCTCAGGCCGCAATTGCTGCTCCAAGCGTTGCGGTTCGCGCGGATCGTTCGGCTGCCAGCCCAGTGGCTTTAAATAACCCTTAGACCAGGCCGCAAAGCCGAGGTTGCACACCAACAGCACCGCGCAGCACAACCACAGCATTTTTTTCACGCGGCCTCCATCGGCAACACACTGACCTCATCGCTGCCGACTTGTACCAGTCCGCGCTCGGTTTGCAGTTGCAACACGCCTTGCGTGTTCACGCCCACAGACGTGCCACGTGTGCCGTCTGACAATTGCAATGTTTGACCGGACAACACATCGCGCCGCTCGAACGCCTGCTGAAACACGGCGAAACCGGCGCGCTCAAACCGCTTTAAACCGTTTAACAAAGCGGGCAACACGGTTTGCAGCACATCCAATGCCGTTAACTGCTCACCGCTGACTTCGCGCAAACCTGCCGGGGTGCTGCGGTAGTCGCCTGCAGGTGGTGCGCTCAAATTGATGCCGATGCCAATCACCACATAACGGCTGGCCTCTGGCGGGCCTTGTTTGACCACGGTTTCAATCAAAATGCCGCCGAGCTTGCGCGGGTGTGTCCATTTGCCGAGCAACAAATCGTTAGGCCATTTCAAACCTATGCGTTTGTCATGCGCAGGGTCTAAAGCATCGGCCAGACAAACACCGACGGCCAGCGACAAACCAGACCAATCGGTCGGCGATATGGACAAGCCCAGTGAAAAAGTAAGTGCATCCCCCGGTCGACCTTGCCATTGCCGCCCCAATCTGCCGCGGCCTGCGGTTTGTTCGTCGGCAATCAACAAACACGTGCGGTTGTCGCCTTCGCGGGCGCGTCGCATCAGTTCGGTGTTGCTGGAATCAATAACGCTGACATGCTCAGCATGTGCCGTCGCGTCCCATGCGGTCATCAAGCTTTGGATGCGCTGCATGCCTTCAAAAGATGTGGCGTGGGCTGACATAGCGAAGCGCTGGCAGCAGGAAGCGGCCTCAGTCCTTGGGTGCGAGCAAAGTACCGCGACACAGGGAAGAACCGCAACGGCACGGGTAATCGGCCAGTAACTCGGGGGTGTATTTCTCGTCAATCACCAGACCGTAGTCGTAGTTGAGTTCTTCACCGGCTTTGAGTTTGCGCAGCGTGCGAATGAAAATGCGACCGCCTGCTTCGTCGGCTTCGCAATTGGGCGCACATGAATGGTTGATCCAACGGGCGTCATTGCCGCCATGCAGGGCATCGATCACATTTTTTTTGCTGACATGGAAGTAAAACGTGTGGTTCGGGTCAGACGGGTCGTGGGGATGGCGTTTTTGCGCTTTTTTCCAACTGATAACCTCTCCGGTGTATTCGATGATGATTTCGCCTTTGGCGATGGGCACCAGGGCAAACACGCCCTTGCCATGCACGCCTGAGTTGCGGACTTCAATGCGCTTGCCACTGGCGGGTGCGATGATGGGGGAGGTCAAGTTGAAAACTCTGGTAAGTTGAATACGTACGTGTGCGCGTGCGCGCGCACGCGAGGAAACCGATTGTATGCAAGGATTACGTTCATGAGTAAAACACTGGTCATCGCTGAAAAACCTTCAGTAGCGCAAGACATCGTCAAAGCGCTCACACCCAGCGCAGGTAGATTTGAAAAGCACGACGATCATTTCGAGAACGACACCTATGTGGTCACCAGCGCGGTCGGTCACCTGGTGGAAATTCAGGCGCCCGAAGAATTCGATGTAAAGCGCGGCAAATGGAGTTTTGCCCACCTGCCGGTCATTCCGCCGTATTTCGATTTGAAGCCGGTCGAGAAAACCAAATCGCGCTTGGCCGCCGTGGTTAAACAAGCCAAGCGCAAAGACGTGAGCGCCATCATCAACGCATGTGACGCGGGACGCGAAGGCGAGTTGATCTTTCGTTTGATTGAGCAATACGCTGGCGGCAAAAAATCACTGGACAAACCGGTCAAACGCCTGTGGCTGCAATCGATGACGCCGCAAGCCATACGCGACGGTTTCGGCAGTTTGCGCACCGCCGCGCAAATGCAAGGTTTGGCCGATGCGGCGCGCAGCCGCTCCGAGGCCGACTGGCTGGTCGGCATCAACGGCACGCGTGCGTTCACGGCGTTCAATTCGCGCGACGGCGGTTTTTTCCTGACCACTGTCGGTCGGGTGCAAACGCCGACCTTGAGCGTGGTGGTCGAGCGCGAAGAGTTGATTCGCAAATTCATCAGCCGCGATTACTGGGAAATCCACGCGCAGTGCGGCGCTGCTGCCGGTACTTATGCGGGCAAGTGGTTCAACCCGCAACACAAAAAAGACGCGGACGACGCCGAGAAAAAAGAAGACCGTGTCTGGACGCTGGACGAGGCCAAAGCCATTGCCGATGCGGTGCGCAAACAAACCGCCACAGTCACCGAGGAAAGCAAACCCAGCAGCAAAGGCAGCCCGGGTTTGTTCGACCTGACCAGCTTGCAGCGCGAGGCCAACGGCCGCTTTGGTTTCTCCGCCAAAACCACTTTGTCATTGGCGCAAAGCCTGTACGAGCGCCACAAAGCGCTGACTTACCCGCGTACCGATTCGCGCCATTTGCCGGAAGACTATTTGCCTACCGTCAAAGACACCATGCAAATGCTGGCCAAGAGCAACATGGGCCATTTGGCACCGTTTGCCAAAACCGCTATCGCCGAAGGCTATATCAAGCCAACCAAAAAAGTGTTTGACAACACCAAGGTCAGCGATCACTTTGCCATCATCCCGACACTGGAAGCGCCCAGCGGTTTGTCTGACGCCGAGCAAAAGCTCTACGACTTCGTGGTGCGCCGCTTCATCGCCGTGTTCTACCCCGCAGCGCAATTCATGGACACCACGCGCATAAGCCAGGTGGCTGCCGCCGGTAAAACCCATCACTTTAAAACCACAGGCCGTGTATTGATTGACCCGGGCTGGCAAGCGATTTACGGCAAAGAAGTGGATGAGGAAGAAGACAAAGAGTCCGGCAAGATTTTGGTGAAGCTGAATGCGGGCGAACAACCGCGCGTGGAAGACGCCGAACCCAAAGGTTTGAAAACCCGTCCACCTGCGCGCTACAGCGAAGCCACTTTGCTGGGCGCCATGGAAGGTGCGGGCAAAACCGTGGAAGACGACGAACTGCGCGAAGCCATGCAAGAAAAAGGCTTGGGTACACCTGCGACGCGTTCATCCATCATCGAAGGTTTGTTGAACGAAAAATACATGTTGCGCGAAGGCCGCGAATTGATACCAACGGCCAAAGCGTTTCAGCTAATGACGCTTTTGCGCGGCTTGGGTGTGGAAGAACTCTCACGCGCGGACCTGACCGGCGACTGGGAATTCAAACTCTCGCAAATGGAAAAAGGCAAGCTGTCGCGCGAAGCCTTTATGCAAGACATCGCCGAGATGACCGGTCGCATGGTGAAAAAAGCCAAGGAATACGACCGCGACACCATTCCCGGCGACTACGCCACACTGACCACACCTTGCCCCAACTGCAGCGGTGTGGTGAAAGAAAACTACCGCCGTTACACCTGCATAGGCGCGCCGGGCGCGGTCGCCAAAACCAACGCCGAGGGCGAAACCGAAGGCCCGGGCTGCGGTTTTTCGTTCGGCAAAACTCCGGCGGGTCGCACTTTCGAATTGACCGAGGTCGAGCAGTTTTTGAAAGACAAAAAAATCGGCCCATTGGACGGTTTCCGCTCCAAAGCCGGTTGGCCGTTTGCGGCCGAAATCGCTTTGAAATACAGCGACGAAGACAAAAACTGGAAGCTCGAGTTTGATTTCGGCGAAGACAAAAACGCCGAGAGTGGCGAGATCGTGGAGTTTGGTGACGCTGAAAATTTGGGCGCTTGCCCCAAGTGCGGCAGCGCGGTTCACGAGCATGGTGCCAACTACGTGTGCAGCAAATCTGTGCCCACCAATGCCCAGCCTACGCCGAGTTGCGATTTCAAAACCGGCCGCGTCATCTTGCAACAAGTGATTGAACACGACCAGGTAAGAAAACTGCTGAATGAGGGCAAAACCGATTTGCTGGAAAAGTTTGTCTCCATGCGCACCCGCCGTGCGTTCAAAGCCTATTTGACCTACGACGCGGAAGCAGGCAAAGTGAGTTTTGCTTTCGAGCCTAGCAAGTACCCGAAAAAAGGCGGCGCGCCAACCACCGCCGCACTGGCCAAAGCCGCTGGCAAAACCATGCCCGGCAAGAAAACACCGGCTGCCAAAAAAGCGGCCAAAGCTGTGAAAGAAGCCAAGCCCAAAGCACCGCGCAAAGCCGCAGCCGGCAAAGCGCCAAGTGCTGCACTAGCAGCGGTGATTGGCAATGAGGCCGTGGCGCGCACCGAGGTGATGAAAAAGTTGTGGGACTACATCAAGACCAACAACTTGCAAGACCCGAAGGACAAACGCACCATCCAATGCGATGCGAAATTGAAAACCGTGTTTGGCAAAGACTCAGTGGGCATGTTTGAGTTGGCGGGGCTGATTGGGGCGCATTTGAGTTGAGTCGCTTGTTAGCTTTGCTTGGCTCATTTCATCTTTTGATGCGCCGCGCCTAAAGCAGGGTCGGCCTCGCCTCCACGATTGCGCAACGTCGGCTACGGCCGACCTGCTTCATGCGCTTTTGCCCTCAACCCCTAGTTTCTATGAGCATCATGTTGATTTAATAATACTTGTAAGTATTATTCGACTTGTATTAATGATTCTCATAGGTTATATTTATTGAATTGAAATATTACCTGTGAGTACCATGAATACGCCTTTCCGTGACCTGCAACTCCAGCAAATCCACGACCAATTGGCCACATGGAAAGCGGCCCGCTTGAGCCCTCGCCCCGGCTCGGGTTGGGTACGCGCCATTCGAGAGTCATTGGGCATGACAGCGGCAGCATTTGCACGTCGGCTCGGTATGTCGCACGCGGGGGTTCGCAAATTAGAAAGTTCTGAGGCCTCGGATGCGATCACTCTGGGCAGTCTACGCAAACTGGCCGAGGCTTTGGATTGCGAACTGCAATACGCCTTGGTACCACGCACCAGCTTAAAAAACATGCTTCAAAGCCAAGCTGAAACGGTTGCGCATGAGCGTTTGCAACCTATTGCTCATTCCATGGCGCTGGAAGACCAGGCGGTGGAGGAATCTCTGCACAAGATGCAACTGGCAATGGCCACCAAGTCATTGCTTGAAGGCTCACGCCGCGAACTCTGGTGAGTTGTCACACATGGACTTTGTCTATCCGCCAGGGGCCACACCGCTTGATCCGGATGAAGCTGCCGGACTGATCCCTATTCACATCACCACCCAAGGGGACCTGAACGCTTGGGAACAGCTGAATATCGTGCAAGGTGATCGTTGGGCTGCACGACAAAACAAGCGCGAACTGCTTGATGAAGGCTTTGTTCGCGACTTGCACCGTGCGATGTTTAACAAGACATGGCGGTGGGCGGGAATTTTTCGAAACAGTAACAAAAACATCGGTGTCGATTGGACTCAGGTGTCTGTGAAACTGCGCGAGTTATTAGAAAACACCCGTTATCAGATTGATCGCACTGTCTATGAAGCTGATGAAATTGCTGTGCGGTTTCACCACCAATTGGTATGGGTTCACGCCTTTCCCAACGGCAATGGCCGACATGCACGCTTGATGTCGGATCTTTTAGCAATGCGGCTTGGTCGCCCGCGACTGAGTTGGGGCTCAGACTCATCTACCATTCATTCTGCGGGCCAACTTCGCGAGCAATACATTGCCGGATTGCGTGCGGCGGATCAAGGGCACATAGGGGAGTTATTGGCGTTTGCGAGAAGTTGATTGAGCTTCTACGCCCAGACACTTGAGTTAATTTGCGATTAAAGCCTGTCTCCGCGCCTGAATCAGGTTCGGCCTCGCCTCCACGCTTGCGCAACGTCGGATACGGCCGACCTGCTTCAGGCGCTATTGCCGGGGTGGAATACTTGAGTTTTTCTAACTGGTCACAATTTGTGACCAGTTCAGTTTTCACTTTTTATTTCAACTGAAATTTACTAGAGTTCAGTCACAACCCTTGAAGTTGCGTGCCAAACAGTCTTGGGCTAGTTTTTGTGCAATAGTGATTTCTATCGATGACATTTGATTAGCAATTTTGTTCAGATTTTCTTTTGCCTCTGCGTCGCCTTTAACTTCAGCAAGACTGAACCACATATAGGCTTTTAAGCGTTCTTGAGGAATGGTTTTACCACTTGCATAAATTAATCCGAGCATATTCTGCGCGCTGGCATCCCCCTGGATAGCAGCCAGTCTGTACCAGTTCATAGCTTCCTTGTCGTCCTTTTGAACGCCTTGTCCAGCGGTATAAATTATCCCAACGATGAGAGTTGTAACTGCTT
>JACCDO012132265.1_pt1 | contig 17075 bp, 7 predicted proteins | sample 7446101 | NCBI WGS metagenome assembly JACCDO01 (sample SAMN15323440, study PRJNA562643) | freshwater metagenome | isolation source: river surface water | place: USA:Blue River Watershed | collected 2017-08-16 | reverse complement strand
ATCGAACAATTATCGTCAATGCAAAACCGGATACAAGAGGCACAATCCATAAAAGATGCTTCTTCATTTTGCTTGCCACCGAAGTTCCTGTATTGATCGCAGCGCTCGAGGATGTGGAATTAGTTGGCCCCACATGCATTGATTCTGTGGAAAAACGCCTCAAACGAGATATTATATTTTTCTGTAACGACACATTCGAACCGCTGTGTGACGATAAAATCAAAGATACATTTCTGATCATATTAAACATATATATAACCCTAACGCTTCCTGTCCCTTCCCAATTTTTTTGTATTTTTGGCATGGTCTACACGGCATGGTCACAGCCAGGTTTTCCTTTTAGGAAGCTTTCAAGATGAATAAGCAAGTGGAATGCTTAGCAGATGTTCTAAAGGATAGCACGAGACCAGCGTTCTTGTTTGGATCTACACCTCCCCGCGCTGACACAACAGAAGAGAAAGCTAGAGAAGCATGTGCTAAATTTGCTGCTCGCTCTGCTGTATTGGCCACAGATGGATTCATCGTCTATGATATTCAAGATGAAAGTGGAAGAACTCAAATGGAACGACCATTCCCTTTCCGTAAGACGATGGATGCTTCAGTATATGCATCTTATTTCGGCCCGGTGTCTGGAAAGCAGTGTGTCGTATACAAATGTATTGTAGAAGAGAGTTTGGAGAAATTTAGTAAATGGTTAGATACTGCGTGTGATACTCATGGTCATAACTCTTTTACACTTGTCGGTGCACCTACGTCTAATCGTACGTACTCAGGACCTTCGTTGTTAGAGGCAGGAAGTCATTTGAAGCGTCGAGGTGGTTGTGATTTTGGGTGTGTTTGTATTGCAGAGAGACACACAAAAAAAGGTAACGAAGACGTAAACATGTTTAATAAAAGTCGAGCAGGCGCCGAATGGTTTATTACGCAAGGCATTTTCGACGCTGGTCCGCTCATTAAGCTTATAAATGATTACGGAACCCTATGCAAGAAAGAAAATTCTACACCTAAAAAGGTAATTCTTACATTCGCTCCGTGTGGTCGAGAGAAGACAATGTCTTTTATAAAATGGTTAGGAATGAGCGTTCCCCCAGAAATTGAGCAACAGATTCTTACCGCAAATAATCCGGTACAGGAGTCAATAAAAATTTTGGAAGGACTTTTGGTAACGATTCTCGAGAACACAGCTGGATGTGGGGTCCCTCTTGGAGTGAACGTAGAGTCTCTGAGTATCTTCAAGGATGAAATTGAAGCTTCGCATGTACTATTCCAAACATTGCAGGCATCCTTGCTAAACAGTCGTGGTAGCCCTTGGAGCGTGCGTTGGTTTTGCGTAAGACGCACGATGGAATATCAGTCTTCTCAGGCATCGGAACAATCCCTTATTCTGGCCGAAAAGCATGCAGCGCTAATTGCAACTCAGAGAAACGCTTGCAGTAAGAACGTGCAGGAAGGATGGCTTGGCGGAAATATCGGCTTCAGTGTTTTGAGCATCTCGGTCATTTTAACCGCCTTTACATTAGGTCGCTTGTCCAAAGCTTAGTGACACAATTTCACGTTGATGCATAAATATTTGGTTTAAAATTATATAGCTGTCTAAATATGTGCACATTAATTAACTTAAATTACCTGACATAGAAGTATTCATCCATTGGAATGCGTGCGCGCAGCTCAGAGCTCCAAGTATCCCGAATCACCTACTTTGACACCTCGTGAATCGCTTCAGCGATGTGCTGCACATTCGCTGTGTTGACCCCTGGCATAGAAATGCGGCCATCATCTGTACAATATATGTGATATTTCGAACGCATGATCAGCACCTGTTCTGGTTTTAGACCCGTGAATGCGAACATGCCGATTTGGTCGGTCAGATGGTCCCAGTTCATTTTGCTGCCTACTTGCAAAAGCTTGCTTTTCAACACCTTTCGCATGTCTATAATACGGTCTGCCATACCTTTGCATTCTTGCCTCCATTGGGCAGTCAGAGCTGTGTCCCCTAAGACCTCTTTGACAATCCGTGCACCGTATACGGGAGGGTTTGAATACATCGGACGTACGATCAGTTTTAGCTGAGAATCCACTCGCTTCTTTTCCTCAACATCTTTACATACAACAGACATTGTGCCGACTCTTTCGCCATAGAGACCAAAATTTTTAGCAAAAGATTGAGCTAATAAAATGGTTTCATGTCCGTCTTTCACAAACTGACGAAGAGCAAATGCATCTTTTTCTGCATCTCCGGAAGCGAAGCCTTGATAAGCGCAATCTATGAACACTATATGTCTTTTCTCTTTCACAGCTTGACTTAGTTCTACCCACTGCTGTTTCGATGGGTCGCAGCCAGTCGGATTGTGAGCACAGGGATGGAATAAACAGACTGAACCGTGTGGAGCTTCTCGCACAGCGCGCAAGCATCCCCGATGATCATAGTTGCAACCCTCCGCATTAAAATAAGTATATTGTTGAGGGTCCAAGCCTGCATTTTTCATTATTGGGATATGATTAGGCCAGGTCGGATTGGGCAAGTAAATCTTCGTTCCTTTTCCTAGAAATTTAGATAGAAACTCTCCTGCGAGTCGACAGGCACCAGTTCCAGAAATAGATTGAACAGCGGCTATTCGTTCAATAAGTTTGGGGTCATTCCCATAAGCGAAACGTAAGGAAAGATTAACATACTCAGGAATGCCATCAATACCAGCATATTCATGATCTAACTTTGATTCCATTATACGTCGTTCTGCTTCGCGAACAACATTTAAAACTACAGGCTTGCCTTCATTGTCACGGTATGCTCCCACACCGAGATTAACTTTTAGAGGGCTCTTGTCTTCTTTGAACATCACATTCAAACCAAGAATCTTATCTGGAGGGCCCATAGGAATCTCAGTGAGCATACTGAAATGTCTTTGACACACAATCCTCACCGACCTAACAGAACAACGCGAATTACGGAAGAATGACATAATTTAGCGATTACCAGAATGAGTTAGTTCCACAATGGACTCTGGAGGGGAGGGGAAGAATATGTAAATTTCCTTTCGTTCAAAATCAAAGTGAGAAGAGAGAAAGTTTAGAAGATACTCCATCTGAAAACGCTCTCAGTTTCACTGATATGAGTTTGCCTGAAGTATTATTCTGAATTCGACGAGTTTTTTTAAAAGATATTCTTTAATCAAATGGAAGACCAACGCACAATAGTCGGCAATGTTCGAACTCAAGTAATTGATATCACGCCTCATTATGGCGCTATGACGAAAGCAGGAAATGCAAACTTTAATAGATTTAGTGATGCTTCGGCGGAATTTATTGATAACTCTTTACAGGCCTACAAATCTGTCAATATTATAACCGCGAGAAATATTTCTTTGCGGCTCTACTTGAATGAAGGATATTCTGACCAGGACCAACGAGCATCTTATATGGTTATTTCTGACGGAGGAATTGGAATGAGTACTAAAGATCTTCATGAGTTCGCAACGTATTCTCTTGATAAAAAGACGCGTCAACTGCAAGAACAAGAGTTCATAGGTAAATTTGGCGTCGGCGCTAAGCAATCTGGCTTTTTCCTCGGTGATCGTATTCATGTCATAACACGAAAAGAATCAGGTCCAATTTTGGAGTTAATTCTTGATGAAAATGAGTTTGAATCTCGTCGTGCATCGGGAATGAAAGTGTTTGAGACAGAAATTAAAGAACGGAGCTTAACTTCCACTGTTGACCGCACTATGTATACTCCTTCCGACGAGTTAGAAGAAGCAGATATGCAAACACATATAGCAAGCTGCGAGCAGGGAAATGTAGGACCAGACGGCTATAATAAAGAAATGTGCAACCACTTTACAATCATAATTATTCGACTTAAGCGTCAGCGCGTGCAAGAGTTGCGTTCTGGGGGTAGATATCGTGAGGTTCCATATGAGTTGGCTCAGATCTATCATTTTTACCTCCATCCGCAACATTTGCCTCAAAATATTGTTGGTCTAGAAAGCTTCAGGCATAGCAAATCATTGAGAAATGAGCAAATATTAAATGAAATGGCGGGACGTCTGAAGGACTACTCGTCTGAACGCGGTGCTGATAGAAACATCAAAGACGAAGGACCACTGAATATTTACTTTTCTGTTGTAGAATTAGACTATGAAATTGTGCCCGTTGTCAATATCCGCGATCTGGAAGATGATGAAGTCCACCTGTATGTCAAGAAGGCCAAAGCTGTCTTCCGTTTTAACATGGCCTTTCCGCTACCCGATCAAAGTATGGTCGGGGAAGCAAACTTCTCTAATAAGACTGACACTCAGAAGCGTACTACAGCACAGGGAATAATATTCTATTATCCATACGAGGGAGACCGAGAGAGCCGACCCATGGTGTCACCCAGGAAGATTGCATCGCGGATACCCGATGAAGGAATGCAGATCAAACTGGGGGGAAGTAAATCTCAATCGAGCAGCTCAAGTGACAACCGCAAATCTGCAATTACTAAGTCTCAAGAATGTATCTCGGGAAACGAGGACGAGACTGAACTAATCGAAGAACCGAACGCCTACGATCCAGACAGACTTTCCTACCGCGAGCAAGCAATGTGCGACATTTACTGGGTCAACAGATTCGTTCCGCAGTCGTTTTTGAGCAAGCTTCCTTTGTTCCCAAAGACCTTAAATACTCCTGCGGAGTGCGAAGCGGCAGGGGTGCCAAAGACATGGAGAAACAGACTGAAAGCATTTATATTTTTCGACTACTCATGGGAGAGCATAAGCAACAACAAGTTGAAAATTCAGGTGGACCCTGACATCGACACATATATCAATATCCGCTGCGAAGGAAAGGGGAGCATTACATTTAGTCCCAAAGAAGCCACGAGTAAGTTTAAAACGTGGCTGAAGGCTTGCCATGACGAATTCGATAGAGAGACACATTTCAAAAACCGACTTGGTCCTCTAGAAGATACTTGCCGTGCCTTTAAAAAGCGTGATTCTATCATCAATTGTAAGGACAAAGAATTGTATGACTCCGCATTGTTCAATACCCTTGAAATAGGTGGAATGCAAAATCGCAAAACATTCAATGTTGGGGACAACGTCAAGTTGTTTCTGACCGCCAAAAACAAGCTATCTTCGAAATCCTTTATATATGCGAAGATAATAGCATTTGATGTACCATGTAAAGATGCGACTAGATCTGCTACAGAACACTTTGGAAGAGGAAATGTTAGGTATTTGCGCTTACCTGTAGCCATCTACCACCCGCACAAGCAAGTTGATGCAGAAGATACAGTACTGACCCCAGTCAAGGACACAAATGGTGAGAATATGGTCCTGCCGGGGGCAGGCATGGCACCTCATCTTGGCGCTAAACATTCAAAATTGGCGATTCAACTAGATCATATCTTTGCAAACGAGCCGGTATCCGTCAACGCTATCCACCCCAACGAAAAGGCCCCAACGGATAGAGAGATCATGGTACGTAATAGCGTATTTTATGACAACGATGCTGCATTCTTCGACGCACTACCTTAGGCACCTAACCCTAACCTCTTTTTTCGCACAATATAGGCGATCTTTGACGAAGCACCTCATAGTGTTAAAATTTCCTTGTATGAGAAAGTAGATGCAAAGCCTCTCATTATGAACGCGCGGACAACTTCGATTCAATCGGGCAAATGTTTTTATAAGATTGCTATGCAAATTTTAACACCCGAAAAAAAACTATGCTGCATGCGACCAATGGTGCGCAATCCAACGGCAGGGGATAGATACAAAGTGTCCCTGTGGCTTACGCAAAAAATGGACTCCTCTGGTACATTTGTCGATATGCAGACCCCTTTTAGTTTTGGCGAAACTAGCGATTACTGGAGGTACGATACAACTTTGCAGAAAGATGTTAAATGCTCTCCTTGGGAAGACACTAAGAAGTATGGCGATGCAGCACTGGGCATGTTTGGCGCTCGTAATAGAAGCAACAACTCGGGATCGGATCCTTCTTTGCAGTTTAACGAAGCTGGCACATATAAGCTATGCGCAAATGTTTTGGATGGTGACGTCATAATTCTTTCTGAAGTCGTGACTATAGCCGTTAAAGCTGAAGATATTGACAGCTTCGAGTTGAGTGTTCCCCTCACATCGCAAGGGGATGAACCGATGTCCCTGTGCTATCCCGTGGGTCATATGTTACCGACAATGACGTTGTCGTTTAAGGATAAAGCTGGGCGCCCATTTCTGTTCAACGACAGTGTACATGCATTAATTCGGATTGAGTCCGATCAGATGGAGGTCAAGGTCAAGCATCTTAACGCATCTCAAAGCGGCTACGAATACGTGTCCAACCCCATTTACAAGCTATGCGAAGAAACAGATCCTGGCGGCGTGTTTACTGTCGAAGAATTTGTTCCAGAACCCAAAAATGGCAGAGCCTTCATGTCAACAGATTCGTTGACGGAAGAGTTCCACGTTGAGTACAAAATCAGCGTTTGGATCAATCCAGACGGCGATGTCGGATTAGACAGTGAACAGATACAAGACCCGACAAAGTATACGAAATCTCTCGGAACCAAGCAATCCTTTAGAATTGTATATCACCCTGCGGAAGTGAGCCAGCTTAAGCTTCTCAGCAACAATGATATTCACGTAATCAATGGTGAGATGGTGCCTAACATTGAGTTCGCCTGTTTGGACAAATGGGGGCACCGCACGAAACCGTTCGGACATAATACCCAAAAATGGGTGGTCCATTTAAACAAAAATCCATACATCCGGGGATTGTTGGCGAAAGACGAGAAGGCCATAGTGCAAAGCTCAGGATTAGTCACATTTTCGCACCTAATGGCTGACGCCGACATCGATCTTCCTGTTTCCGGACTACAAGTTAAAGCGGAATTCAAGCTGGAAATTACCCAGGCAGATGGCACGGTCAAGTGCATCCCGACCCAAAAGCCGAAATCTAAGAAGAAGAAGAAGGATAAGAACGATCTCGATGTCGAGCTTGACGCCCCCTCTGCAGCTGCTGTGGACATCTTGATAGAGGGACCTCAAGATATTCCTGCCGCACTGGAAGTTTATCATGACGGAACTTGCATTACCAAGATCTTGCAATATGCTGCTGGTAGTGTGATAAATGGCCTGACTCTCAGTGTTTTAGATGCGCGAGGAAACCGAATCGAAACCTTGCGAGAAGAGTGGCTAAAAGGCAAAGGCTGCGGCGTGTTTCTCAGGAGCGACCACGGCGACGAAAGCAAAGAGTGGACATTTAAGGCTAATATCTCCAAACCGTTAGAGCATGAGGGTGGTGGAATTTTTGCACTTCCGGATATTCATCTTCCCAAAGCAGTGAAAGCCTACGACTTCGAAGTATGTTTGAAAATCGGTGGTGGTAAACGCACTGTTAAGAATGTAGACCCGTTTGCGTTTCAAATCCGCGCACAGTCAGGATCCGCTGTTAAGTGGGAGATTTTAGGCAACTTCGATGAAGGCGTAAAGATTGGTGAATGGCAGGATCTCCAGAAAAAATTACAAGCAATTGTGTTGGTAGATGCGGGAGGAAACCACGTTTCCTGGAAGAAAGACCTGCATCCGGCTCCTAAACTCAGCTTCTTTTGGAGCTTAGAAAGGCGTGAGGAAGATCTTGACGTTCTAAATTCTCGCAAACGAAAAATGATTGAGACTTCTGCTGCAACCAGAAAAGTGCTGAGAAGTGACGAAGCGGGATCTAGTTGGTTATCAGCAGTGGATGATGCTGTAGAAGAATTACACATATGCGATAGCGTTGTGGAGCTGGACCTTGAAATAGGCGTTATGTCCATAAACAATGACGTGCGCACATTCGCGCCTTTAACTTCAGTCGATGTGGATCAAGAGCAATTCGTCTGTTACATACTGTGTCCACAAAAACGTCAAAGTATTACTTTGCCACAATCGCAAGAATATCCTCCTTCGCCTCCTATTGTTTGCTGGCTCAAAGCAGCTGATCAGCCCGAAACAGCGAAACAATTGATCAGTATGGATATTTCGGAGTCCGTGAGGCAGTTCAATGTCAGCAGTGGGCCTGTGCGGCAAGTCTACTTTGCCTGCGAAGCTCTAGGGGTGCCCGATTATGTCACATCCAGCGTTATTGATGTAGACCGTCTTACCGATGAGCAAATTTCCGTGCATCTGACAGATGCGTCTGGCGTGTGGCTCGGCAGTATCGACAAAGATAAAACGAAAAAGGTTATATTTTGCATACAATGCGAGGACACAGAGACTCGATTATATTCCTCAAAGCAAATTACGAGCGCCAAATTCACTGTGCCAATAAAAGTGGCAGATATGCTGCGTAAGCTCGATCAGACTGCTTTCGAAGATGATAGTTGCGTGATTAATTTGGGCTTATTTTTTTCGGTGTCTGAAAAAGGCAATGAAATGTTCAAAAGCAATGTCGCTAAGTTACATTGCAGGCTTCAAAAGCTGAATGCAGTTAAACAACTTAAGATAGATTTGATACCTCCACTGAGCAAATTACTTTGCTCAGAAGCTTTGCCCTCTATACGCGTTAGCGCTACGACTGAGCGAGGCACGAAATACACGCCTAGCATTGCGTCACTGAAGATGAATTTGGAAATTCACTGTCTTGAGCCGAACTTTTCTAAAGATGCGCACCGTTCTCAGCGCATATCATCGCAATCCTCGGTGACGTCAGTGTCGTTTTCTGATCTCTTCTGCGATCCTATTCGCGTGGAACAGTCAGAGGATGCTACCAATTGTGGCTTCGTGGAGTTTGCGCCCAGAACTGCGATGCAAGATTTGACATCAGGAAAGCGCAAGAGATCACAGCACGATGCTAGAGAAGCCGAAACAGCCGCTCACTCGCACACAGTTGGCAACTACTCGATTATTGCGCATTTTGAGGAAGAGCGAAAAGGACTTTCACGAGCCAAAGGACTCGAATCTATTATCACGGAATGCATCAACTTCGAAGTCCAGCCACATAATCCTGTTGAGTTGCAAATCCTTGACCCAATACTATTCGAAAATGCATTAGCCGGAAACTTCATTACGGGCTCCGTACATTCCCGCCAGCTCTCTCATAGCGAAGTGCGGATTGTTTGTATTGACGAATTTGATAACAGATCATATTTTCCAAGCGACTGTGTTGTGCGGGCTCATATTCAGCGAATGGGTCCGGATCAAATGGAGTTGCCTGAGCTCGAAGAGTCTGTAAATGGTTTTCTCAACGCAGTGCCGGAATATTCAGTATCTGGCGACTTGCATGCGTTTGTATTTCGCAAGCTACAGTTTGTTCCAGGCGTTGGTTCCCGCGCACACGAGAAATTGAGCATTGTATTTACCTGCCAAACCGTAGGGAACACAAACGATATTAAGGAAACAAGCGCAGCATTTGAATTCGTCACGGATGCATCTCGCGCCGAACGGCACAAAGAGCTGCAGGACCGTCTCGAGCCGCTACAGCGAAAAGTCAGCGACTATAATCAGGAAAAGAACGAGCTATTGTCTATGAAAACGGCCACATTACATCAGCTCAAAATAAACATTGATGCTTTCAAGAAACCTCTTGCGAACAGACTTACCCTCCTTTACACCGTTTTAGCTCCTCCAGATGCTTTGGAATCAAAGCGACTGCAAGATGTTCGAAAAGAATTAAGTAACAACTTACATCAAATCATCAATGTCACGCAAGTTCGCGCCCCAATAAAAGATAAAAACAAAATTCCGAACCAAGCGGCACTGAATGATGTTTCGGATTGCCTCGGACTCACAGTAGACTTAGGCTTTGTGGACGACGAGCGCCTTGCTAAGATCTGCTCTTATGCAGCGGGCGATTATATGGGCGCGGTCATATGCCCCAATGATGCCTCTGCTTTGGCGCTGTACAAGAAAAATATTAAATCGTGGTCCATGACAAGGATGCAAACCTTCAACGGGCAGTACGGAAATAGAAAGGAGGAGGATGTGAAGCAGCAGCAACTGCCTTTGCCCAGAGTGGATCATCCCGGTAATCCGCGCTACCTTGTGAACTTGATCCAGCTAGATGCGAAGAGCGAATATCTTAGAGACAATTTATTTTTTGCTATTTTTGGCACGACGCTACTTTTCGACGATGCGGATACGGCGTTAAGCTACCAGAAATACTGTCTGGCCCAGAGAACAAGGCCACCTACCGTTTTAACGATGCAAGGCGACAAGTTCAGACCTGATGGCTTCCTTAACCCCAGCCATCGCATGCCTGAGCGTCTACCTTTTGTCTTTGGAGAACAACCACCCAATAGCAAAAGCGATTTTCATTCATGCGAAAACCAATTGGCAACGATTGACGGACTATTATCATTATGCGATGAGCGCGACAAGGTTGAATATGAGTTGCACAAGCTGGAAGGTATGGAGGATGAAATAGAGACGAACAATATGCAAATATTAGAGATCAAGACTAGGATGGAAGAACTTCGCCTATTGGGTAAATAAGCTTTTGTAGTTGTAATGTGGCGAGCCAGCAGTATGGGATTTTATACATAAAACATACATTAAACAATAGTTTATTTGCCAAAAGCATCTGGACTTAAAAGATAATCAAACACTTCCATAATAGTTGAGAACCCTTTTGAGTTAACAGCGTTTTTGATGGCATCTATCTCTAACTGCGTCCAGCCACCTACACCGACCATGGAATCCGCGATGATTCCGCCCGGAACATTTGGGTAACAATCATGCACAGCAATACTGACTGTCACGCCAGTAGAAAGGGTAAATGCCGCAGAAAGTGGACCTGTAGATCGCACGATGCACTTTTTCCGGAGATCGGAAATATGCGCTCGTAAGATTTGCGGACTATTTTGCGCACAACCGAGTGCAAAAATTGCATATCGAATATCCTGTGGTGCAGGTAAAGCCTTAGCTTCATCTAGAATGCGAGATAGCACTTCGGAAGTGTTGGAATTGCTATATGCCCCTAAGCTACTACGTTTCTCCCGGTTAAAGTCCTGTCCGTCCAACTCAAGATCGCCTTTTATAAGCTCCAAAGATATCAAGCGCAAATTGTCGTCTAAAGTTAAAACTGTCGTAATATCTCCCAATTCAACAGTAATTGGTAGAATCATTTGGTCTTTGACACTCTTAGCACTGTTGAAATTGTTACTGGACAAACGATTACTATGCACTCGGACCAAGTCCTTCGGCACTTTCAAAGACTGAATGCCCGTCAGAACGCGAAGGCCTTCGAGTAAAGCTTCATTATTGTCACGCTGATCTTGAACGCGTTTAAGAGTAGCAATAAACTCATTTTCTTCAGCGGAGCTCTTCGAACGGAATTTGTCTCCGAAGGTGTGAACTGCAGCAGTACTGCTCTTTAACGCATCTTCTACACTAAAGTCAAGCGAAGTTTGAGCTTGATCTCTACGCATGCGCTTTTCTAAAATCAATTCGTCCAGTTTGTCTTGCTGCGTCCGAAGCTTAGAAAGAATCTCCTCTGATTGTTTTAATTCCGCTGCCATGCTATCAGGAGTACAGCCTATGGAATGAATGCTTTTAGATTGTGGTGTCTCGTTATTTATTTCTACTTCTCTCAACGTTTTTTTCGCACATTCTAGCTCATTGCAAACTTGTGCATATTCTTCAGCTTCTCTTTGGAATTTTTCGACCATATCGAGGAATCTGCTTTGTGCGGCACTCTCCATGGTAAGATCAGGCTGAGCAATCGCAATATCTTTTCCTTCAATTAATCGACTTAAGAACATCATTTGTGTACTACTCAGAGTATAGTCGCATCCACTGGAAGTTAATTTTTCTGCGACATCCATAAGCTTTCTTGACTTGTCATGTAATGCTTGTTGAGAACTTACATCCGACGATGTCTTCAACGAATACGAAATGTTTTTACGGCGTGTATCGCCCGTGTTTGATAGATCACCAAGTACAGATCGCGACATAGCTCTGATATTGCTTAGTGACGAATACAGCACCCATTGGATAAAGGAACATCAACGATCCCTTCTCCGTACGGCGGTTCATCACAATGACAACCAACTTGTTCCAAGCGAAGCTTATTGAGGATAATAATATTGAAAGATATCAATTAAGAAAGGTTTATCTTAAATTACTACACAAAATATTTTTCGTTTGTTAAGATAAGCCTCTTATGGTTCCTTAGAGAGGTCGGTACGCATCCCTAAACACCTTTGTACATATAGCATCTACACAGAGTCCGAAAACATGATATCCCGTAAATTCTCCAAACTTTGAAGATATCTTATTTGAACCTAGAAGTTACGCGCTTACTCTGAGCCGTTCAGACCTTCTTGATGGTTCTTTAGGACTGTCAAAGCCTCATCAATCTTGCTCAACAGAGCATCAGGTGATTCAATGAGGTTGAGTAATTCAGCATTGTCCATCTCCAAAAGCATACCAGTGATTTTACCGGCAAGCTTGTCTTGATGTCTGTAAATAAGAGGGAATAGACGCTCTCCAATCATGTTCTTCTGCTGTTGGGGATCTGCAGCAGCCAAAGCCTGATCGTCGAGAGGAGAGTTGCTGTCGTTCGGATTTGCCATAGGAATAGGTTGCATTTGTTGCATAGGCATCATCATCTGCTGTGGCATACGCTGATTGAAGCGAACACCTTGCTGAGGAGCACCACGGTTTTGCATCATACCTTGAGGGCCCATGGGTTGACCACGGTTCTGGCCCATGTTAGGTGCGCCACGGGGACCGGGAGGTCCCATGGGCCGGCGCTGACCTTGCTGGCCAGGACCTCCCATGGGCAAGTTCTGTCCATTCGGGGGCATGCCACGGCGCAGACCGGGTCCACCCATTTGCTGCATACCATAAGGAGCACCATAAGGAGCGGGCATACCGTATTGACCACGACCGCCCATTTGTCCACGAGGAGGAGCGAAGCCAGGCTGTTGGAAGCCACCTTGGAATCCTCCTTGGGGGCCATTGGGAACACGACCACCTGGAAAGCCACCCTGTTGAACGTACATATTCATGCCGTAAGGCATGGGCTGTCCACCCTGAGGGAATCCACGCATGTTGCGGGGTTGGTACGTTGCAGCCAGGTGAGCACGACGTTGGTCTTTGTTCTGATGGAGAGCAACAGTAATAGGCTTGGAACGCAAGATCTTACCATTAAGCTCACTCTGTGCACGTGTGGCTTCCTCGGCAGAAGAGTAACACACATATCCGAAACCTCTAGAAGGGGCTCCAGGAATTGTCTCATCTCTGACAATTTTGGCAGAGGTGATGGTGCCAAATTTATCAAAAGTTTCGCGCAATACTTCTTCAGTAATAGAATCGTCTAAATTCTTCACGAAAAGGTTCATGCCGTTGAATTTGGCGAGTTTCTCCATCTGCAAGGCATCGACCTTGGACTTGATCTCGCGGTTACGGTCAGCTTTCTTCTGACCTTTAGATACATACAATTCGAAAGTGCTTCCGGGAGTATTAGGATCTTCAAACTGCTTGTTGGCAAGCTCAGCAAGAGCTTTTTCAGCATGTGCGTGCTCAACAAAATTAACAAATCCGAATCCACGGGATTTACCCTCCTCATCTTTGTTGATGTAAACACTCGCGATGCTGCCGTAAGGGGCAAACAGAGCTTGCAACTGATTGCTATCCATAGATAAAGGGAACTGCTTGACGTACAGATTGGTGAATTCGGGTTGGCCAGCGCGATCCTGGACACGCACGAATGGTGTCACGCTGACTTCAGTTTCATCAATGGTGGCACCATTGAGCTTGGCAACAGACTCCTTAGCGGCTTCTGCTGTCTCAAAATGAATGTATCCATAACCCTTGGATTCACCGTTTTCACCAACGGCAACCTTGCATGATAAAATGTTGCCGAACACGCTAAAGATATCGAACAAGTTCTTGTTGTCGACAGACTTCGCCAAGTTCTTGACGAAAATGTTGCCGACGCCAGACTTGCGCAATGATGGGTCGCGCTGAGACCACATAATGCGACAAGCTTTGCCCTTGATGTCAGTGAACTGCATAGTATCAAGAGCACGCTCAGCATCTTGAACATCATGGAAATTGACGTAAGCGTAGCCGAGAGAGCGGCGAGTCACAGCATCACGGCACACGCGAATAGATGCAACAGGACCCACACGATTGAATAGTTCAAACAGCAATCCTTCAGTGCACTCAGAATTCAAGTCACCAACATACAGTGATGCACTCTGGAAAGTACCAGAGGCAGCAGCCGGGGTAGCGGTTGATGCGGGAGCTTCAGCAGAAGTCGCACCAGTATTGGCGGTATTAGTAGCAATAGCAGCAGACATTTTTTTGTTTTTGTTTGGGGTTTTGTACTTTTTCTGTTTTTTCTGTGGAGAAGTAGAAGAGAAGTTGAGGAAAGTTTAATTGAAAGGAATATAGCGTTAGTTCAGATTACTGAAGACGAAACACTTTAAATAGGCGGAATGTGGCAATATCCCTTAGACTCTATGAAATTGAACATGGAGTGTCTCAATATCTTGGAAAATCTGTTGTCAAATCCAAAATGTCTGGAAACTATGTGCAAAGTACAACTTAATTATCCTAATATTGTATACATTTCGCAGACAATCAATGAAACAGACAACTAAGATCTATTTTCACCGAAATCAAGCGCTTAGTACACTTACTGTTTTTGGCTATGCGAGGATACGCACAATAGTCTTTTCTATCGCTTCTATGGACGTGTGGAAGGTCACAAACGACGACGGTCGATCTTCGAGAATATTCCTCTGCAAGGATTTCTTCTTTATCCTTTGTAGAAAAGGAAAAATTGCTTGTTATACTGTTATAGACACTTTAGTTTTTTAAAATGATGAGAAAAGTTGTTTCCTTAGGATTTAATAGATCCACAATCCGTTCAATTTGTAGCCCTCGAACTTCATCATCAATGCTAGCAATTCCACTATGTCGAGCTAGAACTTTTGCACCTGTTTCAACTCGAATGCATAAAAATTTGTTTAGCACTGGGCCACAAACATTAGAATTCCAAGCTGAGACAAGAAAGCTGCTTGACATCGTAACCAACAGCATTTACACAGATAAAGAAGTCTTCATTCGAGAACTGATAAGTAATGCATCCGACGCACTTGAAAAGTATCGCTATAAACAAGTAAACAATGAAGTTGTTAAAGAAGGCGACTCTTCATGCGAAATTAATATTTTAACAGATATGACTAATGGAACCCTGACTATTATCGATTCTGGAATTGGTATGAATCGTGAAGAGTTGATCAGTAACTTAGGAACCATTGCCCGTTCAGGATCTAAGCAATTTGTGCAGAGTATGAGCGAGAAAGGAGGTAAAGCGAGCGGCATTATTGGTCAATTTGGAGTTGGTTTTTACAGTTCATTCATGGTAGCATCCAGCGTTAAAGTGGAATCCGTATCTGCGTCAATTGATTCCGCATCAAAAGCACATAGATGGGAATCTGATGGCTCTGGGCAATTTACTATTGATGAAATAAGTCCTGGATCGATTGATGGGGGGTTGAACCGGGGTTGTAAGATAACAATGAAGCTGAAAGACGAGTGCAAAGAGTACGCAGATGCTAAGAGAGTTAAAGAAATTATTCAAAGATATTCGAATTTTGTTTCGTTTCCAATCAAAGTCAACGGAGAAACTGTCAACACTATTTCTGCCATTTGGACAGAAGACAAAGCGAACGTTACGAATGAGCAATATGATGCATTTTACAAATTCATTTCCAAGTCTTTCGACGCACCAAAATTTACTCTGCACTTCCGAACTGATGCACCAATCGACTTGCGATGTCTATTCTTCATTCCAACGTTTCACACAGAGAAGTTTGGCGGTGCAAGAATAGAACCTGGAGTCAATTTATATAGTCGAAAGGTGCTCATTGAAAACAAACCTTCTGACTTACTACCTGATTGGTGTCGGTTTATCAAAGGTGTTGTGGATAGTGAAGACTTACCATTATCACTTTCGCGAGAAAAGCCTCAAGATTCACGTTTATTAGGACGCATTCGAGATGTTCTCACTCGCAAAATTGTACGCTTTTTGGAGGAGCAAAAGAAAAAAGAGCCCACCCTCTACAAAGAGTTCTACATCGAATACAACATCTTTCTCAAAGAGGGAGTTTGCCATGATTACAAATTCATGGATCAGATCTCCAAGTTGCTCTTGTTTGAGACATCAAGCCAAGAATCAGGTGCCCTCACAAGTTTAGACGAGTACATATCACGTTGCACCCCAGAGCAAAAGAACATATACTACTTGGTGGCGCCCACGCGCGAGGCTGCTCTGCAAAGCCCATACTACGAGACCTTTAAAAAACATGGCATTGAGGTGCTCTTTTTGTATACCACAATCGATGATTTTGCTATGGCAAACATTAAAACATTCGGTGGCCGACCGCTCATCTCGGCGGAGACCTCTTCAGTTGATCTGAACTCGGAGCGGCCTGTGGCGGCGGAAGCAGATAAAGCAGAACTTGCACTGGATGCTGAACAAATCAAGGCTGTTTGCAGTTGGTTGTCCAGCACACTAGGTCCTAGTCGTGTTCGTGAGGTCAGGGCTACAACAAGACTTAGCGACTCACCGGCGTGTGTCACGGACCATGAGTCTGGAGCGCTTCGAAGAATGATGAAAATGGTTGATCAGAGCAACCAAGGTCAGGCAACTGCGATTCCACCTCAAATTTTGGAAATTAATCCGAAGCATCCGATAATTAAAACCTTTTCTAAAATCGCTGCAGAAAATCGCGACAGTGCTTTGGCAAAAATTGTAGTGGAACAAGTTATGGATAATGCCCTGATAGCTGCTGGACTTGTGGACGATCCACGAACGATGCTTCCTCGATTAAATCAAATTTTGGAGCACTCTTTAGGCAAGAATTAGCTTTTATATTACAATTACTATAAAACAATTACGATATATATGATTTTATATATAGTCGTAAGGCATATGTAGTAATTAATACTTTACATAACAGAACTTGACAGAAGAGTGAAAACACGGTCAACTCGGGCCCCACGTGGGCACCCAAATATTTGAGACATTGGGAAAGTCTGTAGTTAGTTTAGAAAGGTTTGGAAAGTGAAACACTCGTATTTCTTTTGAGCCCTCCATGTATT
>JACCDO012139027.1_pt1 | contig 17081 bp, 8 predicted proteins | sample 7446101 | NCBI WGS metagenome assembly JACCDO01 (sample SAMN15323440, study PRJNA562643) | freshwater metagenome | isolation source: river surface water | place: USA:Blue River Watershed | collected 2017-08-16 | reverse complement strand
CAAACCTTCCCAAACAGTTTTCTTGAATGGATCTGGATCTGCATCCTTCTTTTTCTTATAAAATTTACGAGCAGCAAGTAGTTTCTGAAGGATAAGAGGAATAATACCTTTCACAGGTTTTCCATCTTTATCATCTGGAAAATGAACAAAGCGACAAGTCTTTTGTCCCACTGTATGTTTACCAAGTGATTTTTTAGAAGGATCAATCCATTTTTTAACATCATATGTGACTTCACCATAAGTTAATCCAGGTAGATTATCAAATTGAGGATCCAAAATAATTGAATCATGACTCAAATTTTCACTAATCATCGAAGATGGATAAAGAGAACCATAATCTAGAACAGAAACTGGTTCTTCTAAGTAGATTCCAGGTTGCGGAGGTAACACAATTGCACCTTCATAACCATCATCATCCCCACCAGCATATTCCATACCAGTGTTATCAGCTTCACCGATATGATAATCATTGTCACCTCCACGACGAAAATCATTTCGTGTAAAAGCACTTTCATCATCATGCTTACTACTAACAATATCATGAGTGTCAGTATCATCCAATGCATTTAATAGTTTTTTAATTTCAGATGCTTTATCATCATCATTACCTTTATTAAACTCATTTGAGCTTTTAACTCTATCTAGAACAGGAATCAGAAAATCATGATCACGACATTCTTTAGCAACCAGACTGAAGATTTTAACACCTTGACCACGCAAGAAAATGTATGAGAATGGAACAATAGAAACATTAGCCATACCAATGTTATTTGCAATAATTTCTAATTTACGAATCAATCGAATACATAGGACACAATCTTGAACACAATAAACAGCAATCGTACGACGACCACTGGAACCGCCTGTTTTCTGGAGACTAAAGATATCTTTGTAATTAACATCGTCTTTACCTAGACCCCACATTGGTTTTTTACTGAGGACTTTTTCTTCAAATGGTACATCAAGTTTAATCCAGTCTTTACCATCAACAGTTTCTTTATCAAGAACTTGAATTTTCTCACCACGATTGAACTTGTCACCATCCTTAGCTTGACGAATAATAATGTAATTATTCTTTTCAATTTCAAAGGTATTTTTGATTTCAATCCATTGAGGATCATCACGTCGCATTCCACCAATTTTACCACTGATAAAATGTTCAGCAACACTATCTAGTTTATAAGAACCAAGATTATGATCACGTTGAATGACTTTGAGAAGATCAATCTGAACACGTCCAACCATGTCAATAAATCGCATCGTGTTATCACCTAGAGCAGCAGAGGATAGTTGTTTTTCCAACAAATCAGCAGAATGATCTTGAAGACGACTAATTTTAGTAAATTCTTCATGACAACCTAATTCTTTAGCACGATAATACAGAAATGAATAATCAAAACCAAAAATGTTATAGCCAGTCATAATATCAGGATCTAACCGATTAATAAATTTAGCCCATTCTAGGAGTACATCAGCCTCATCTTCACAACTAATAACTTCAACATCATCAATAGGATCACATGATTTTAATGTAACAATATGACGATAAGAAACGTTCGGATCACCATATTTATAGACAACCGTTGCAATTTGAATGACAGGATCACCATCAACTGGTGGAAATTGTTGATCAAATAAATTAGTTAAAAGTGTAATACAAACTTCTTTAGTAAAGACTTTTGAATGTAAGACATTCGCATCTAGATTGTCAGTTTGTGCAACAGATTGAATAATTTCTTCCAATTGGTAAATATCTTTTTCATTAGGCATATCATCATCTTGTTTTTTGTATTTATCCTTTTTATTAACCCATTTACGAAGAACAGTTTGAACACCTTCTTTCATTTCACGGTTAGCACGAATAGAAATAGTATTACGATCACAAATTTTCAAAACATCACTAAGAATATTTTTAATTTCTTCATCTCTAGGTTTCATACCATCTTTTGTATAAACAAAATTAACTTCTTCCTCGTGAAAAGGTGACTCTTCTAGGAATCCTGCTTTAATAAGATTATAGAAATAGGTTTCTTTGTTTTGAATCATATTAGTTAAATATTCTAACTTTGTTGGGTTATCACCTGTCTTTTGCAATTTAGAAATCGTAGAACGAGTTTTTTGATAATGATTAATAATATCAGTTGCAAGTTTAGTATATTTCTTCTTTGCTTGTGGGAAATCACCATGACTACTATCTGATTCAATATCAAAAGATGCTACAATCAAAGGTGCAATATCATTTTTATCAAATTTAGACATATGTTTAAAATCAGTTTCAACATCAATCTGACATTTACTATAAGGTGTTTCAGGAGAAACTAGCTTAGTAAGTTGAATCCACCCTGCAGGTTCTACACCTGTTATATGCATTAAACGCATAATAGGTTCAAGATTTGACTCATATAATGGTAATTGTATTTTTTTCCCACCCATAACAATAGTTCCTTCTAGGACACGTTTATATTTATTAAAACCTGAAATACTAAGAAATTCAAATTTGATAAAAGGGTAATAGATATTATTGGTAAAACCACGAAATTTTTTCTGTTTGACAACCCCATATGAATATAATGATTTATTTTCGTATTCAGGAACTAATTTGTTAATTGTTTTAATAAGTTGTTCAATATTAGCTTGTTTCCAATCAGTTGGAATTTCAGCATAAAAGAAGGGACGAAACCCTTTAATAACAGCTGAAACTGAGCGTCCTTTTCCAGTAACACCAAAAATCTGAACACGAAATTCCTTACGATAAGTTCCTTTAGGTTCTTCTGGATCATATGGACGTTTATAATCAAAACTTCTCCAGTCAGTTGCCTGAAAACTCAGAGGTTTAGCATAATTAATTTTAACTACTTCATCTTGTCGAAAAACAAAGGAAGAAGACATGTTAACTTTAATAATTTTTATTAAATAAAATAATTGAGTTTTAAATTCAATTTTATCAAAAAAAATAAATAAAAAAATAAATAAAAAAATAAATAAAAAAATAAATAAAAAAATAAATAAAAAAATAATAAAAAGCAACTATTGAATAATTGATTATTTATTTCTAAAATAAGTTAAATAGCCGTCAAATAATGTACCTTCCATATTTTTTGCATCATAATCAAATGGAATTGATGGAATAATTTTTGCATAACTATTAGAATAATTCATTTCGATTGCTGGAAAATAATATGTAGCATTCCAACCATCTAATTTCACTATATATCCTGGAGAAATATAATCAATATTTTTATTATTTTTGAATAGTTCATAGTATTCAGAACTTGTTTTACAGCCTATTGGAGATGCAGAAATAAATGATACTAATACTTTTAGACCAACAAATTTACATCTTTCAAAACATTTGGCAAAAAGTGGAACAAAAGAACCATCTGTATCATCACATTGATTTATAACAAAGCAAACACCATCCCAACCTTCTTTTTTAATAACTGTTAAATTAAAAATTCGATCGCGCATAATAAAATCAAGATCATTGACCGACCATTTGGGTGAAGTATTATCTTTAGTAAAATTACCAAATGAAATAAATTTTTCTTTTGCAGATGTTAATATTTGTTTATATTTACTTGGTAATCCATTCTTAAAACATTCTATAGGATATGTATTTGTATACAAAATACCAATATCCTGCATATTAGATGGATTAGTAGTTCCAATAACTAATTTATTTTGATCAGAAGGGTCAGGAATTGATAACCAATAACCAGTAATTTGAGTATTACTAACATTAAAATTACGTCTTGTAGGATCATTATAATTTGGTAAATTACTTGTCGATGATCCTGCAGTTGAATCAGTTGATGATCCTCCATTTGAAACAGTATTTTTTTTCTTTTTCTTGTCATCGACAAATTTAACAATAAAATAGATACCAACACTTATAAGTGCAAGAACTATAACAAGTACAATAATAAGAATAATTTTGTTTCTTGTTATGTTTAAGTTGATGAGCGGTGTTGATTTTAACTTTGATCTCATTTATATTTTTAAAAAGAAAAAAATTATATATTATGAAAAAATGACTAAAATTAACAACTAATTCCAGCATAACAGTGTTGATTAGCAGGACATTCACTATCTACACCAGATGGACACCTTACAGTAGTTAAACAATTTTTACTTGCATCTGCCCATGATATACCACATGCATTAAAAGATTTAGGATTTGGATTAGGTTGATTTGAACAATTAATACCTGCATAACAATGTTGATTAGTTGGACATTCACTATCTGTTCCAGATGGACATTTAACTGCTGTTAAACAATTATTGCTTGCATCAGTCCATGAAGTTCCACAGTAATTATTTGATGAACTAGGTGTTTTATTACGTAACCAAGTTAAATAACCAGCTGGTTGGACACCGAGATTTTGTATTTTATCCCAATCTGATTCATAAGGAATAGATGGAATTATCTTAGCATATGCATTTGCAAACACAGATAAATTAGTGGGTTCTACTGTCTTACCATCTGGACCATATAATTGTGGTGAAATGTAATCAATATTACGATCTTTATTCCATGCATTAATTAAATCCATGCCTTGTCCAGAACCAGATTGGCAAGCATATGGCATAACATGACTAATTGTTACTAATACTTTTAATCCATTTGCTTTACATTGAGAAAAACAATCGGCAAATGCAGAAACAAAAGATACACCAGGTGTGCATACTTCAATATCAAAACAAAGACCATCCCACCCTTTTGATTTAATTTTTGATAAATTATTATTAATATATGAGAAATCTGATAATTGCCATATACCTGTGTCATTACCTCCGCCAATATTTAAAAACTTTTCTCGAGCAGTTAAACTAGATGCAAAATTAATATTATTATCAATTGCTGTTTTTGGAGATTCACCACCAAATCTAATACCTATATCATTAATTTCTGAAGGATTATTACCTCCTTCACCATTCCATGTCCATAACCAATAACCTTTAATTGGTGTAAAACCACTAAAAGAATAAACTTTATTGTTCATTTTAATATTTCCATCATTACTATTTTTTGTACTTTTTTTAGTTTTCATAACTATAAAATATATGCCAATGCTTATACCTACAATTATTATAAAAAATATAGAAATTAAAAAAAATAAAAATTTACTTTTTTGAAGTTTAGTTATTAATTTCATTTTATTTTTATTTTTATCAAAGAAAAAGTTTCTAGTCAAATAATAAAGAAGTAAAATAAAATAACCAATGTTAGCAGATGGTTTTTTGAATTTTTTTGTCTTTGCGATTTTATTAATGATACTATATATGTATTTAGAAACAAGATCATATGAAGTTATTTATACAAAATCCAAGATTGATAATAAAGATTATTTAGTTAGAAATCTAAAAGATAAACAAGAAGCTGCTGATTTATTAGCCAAAGTTAGAGCAAAATTAGTTAAGATTGTCGACCATTTAAAAGGTGTTAATGATGATCAAGTTAAAAAGTATGCTGCTGATGAAGAAGCTTTAGATGAAACAAAAGAAGGATTCAAGCGCTTAATTGAAAGATTTCAACCAGATAATATTAGTGAAAGCACACCTAATAACAAATATACCTCTTATTCAGTTAATAAAGGACAAAAGATCGTTTTCTGTTTAAGAGCAAAAGGAACCAAAGAAGAAACCCTTGTGCCTGAAAATGTTATTATCTTTGTTGCAATTCACGAATTGGCACATATTATGACTTTATCAGTAGGGCATACTGAAGAATTTTGGAATAATTTCAGAATTCTTCTGAGAGTAGCAATTCAATTAAAATTATATAAAAATCAGGATTATAGTAATTCACCAGTAGATTATTGTGGAACTCGTATTACAGATACCCCATTAAAAGAAAAATTACAGTAAAATGATTTTTTTTATTTGTTTTTGTATTATTATTAATATTTAACTATAAACTATAGTAATTTAATTTAATTCACTAGATAATTATTATCATTTTTTATTCTCGTTACTAAAATAAGAATGTCACTAGTAGAGGAATTTATTAATCAAAAAATTTACAAAATTAAACATATACATAGTTCTGACCAGGACAATTATGATGTCTATATTTTTGTAGGTGGTTATTATGACAAAGATATTAATAATTTATTTGAAAAAATAGAAAAAAATGATTATAAATCACTGACTGATGAAGAAAACAAAAAAATGAGTATTGCAATTCCTAATTTTAGAGCTAAATTTGGAAAAATTAAGATTGGTAATACTTATTTTGTCAAAGATTTAATTTTTGACCATGATAGTATTAATATCATTAGAATGAAAATTAGTTATTATATAAATAAAATACAAAACACTAATGTTGATAATTATATTGGTATTCATCATCAACATCTTTGGATTAAATCACATAATATTATTTACAAAGATATGATTAAATTTATTAATTACATATTGAATAAAAATACTGAAATTTCAGTGAATGACATGATTAATAAATTATGTGTGATTTTAGATTTGGAATCACAGCAAGATATTGAAAAACTAGTAAGAACTATTTTTAGTGAAAAATATAAAAATAAATCAATTGAAAGTGGTATTAATCTATTTACTAAAAATAGTACATTAACAAGTGATTATTTAATAAATGATGAGGAATTTATAGCTTTATTAAATCATAGACAAGTTGTTCTAGGTAGAGAATATCAAAAAAAAATAATTATTTCATCTAATGACTATATTGATTACCCATTATATGTTGTAGCTAATCCATTTTCATCAATTGTTAATTTATCAGACCATATAATCATGGATCAAGAAAGTGATAAATATTCAAAAATCTTGAGTGATTTTGGCTTAGTTGAAAACAATGTAATTAATATAGTCACCCATCATGATTTTACTTATAATTATAATGGAATTGCGATGAATGATATTGTTAATTTATACTGGGATACTAATGTTAGTAATTACACTTCACAAAGTATTAAAAATGAAAAAGAATCGATCATAGAAATAGTTGAAAAATTACAAGAAATTAATAATAATTTAATGAAATTATCATATGATAGATCGAAAGATAATAAAAAATACAACTCACTTGTTGATATTGATGATAATTATATGGTGAATGATGTGATTGTTGGTATTAATGATATAAATTATCAAAGTAGTTTTGATATAGATAAATTATTTAATGTATTTGAAACAAGTAATAAAATACCATTTGTAAAATTTGTAGTTAATGATTATAGTAATAATTATAAAATTTATAAGCCATTTTTAAAGAAACACAATTTAAAATTAAAAGTTATTGCTTCATGGAAAAATGCACAATTAGTTCAAGATATAGAATATCCAACTAATAAAAAACATATAGTTTTTAAACTATTATTAAATGAAAAATCAGAAAAAATGATTGAAGATTATGTATCAATAAGTCTTTATGAAAATGGGTATACTATTATCAATTTTAATCTTAAAAAGTTTGTATCAATCAAAGATATCAAAGAATCATTAGAAGAAATTAGTGAATTTATATATAAATTAATTAAAATAACTGATAGTAAACTAATTCATCAACCAGAATCTAATTTAATATTCAAGAGCAATTATCATAATACTCTTTTAAGAACAAAAATACTAAGTATTACATTAAAAACCAATGTTGTTTTAAAAGACAATAATAAATTCAGCTTATCAGTTGATGAATTAAATAATCGTATTCAAAGTATGTATCCATTTTTTTATTGTAATATGAAAAATAATATATTAAAGGTTATTTATAAAAAAGTTAATGATTTTGATAGTACCCCATCAATACAAAATTTTATAAATAAATTATTCGAGAAAAATAAAAGAGGGTTTGATGGACAAAAATCAACATATGTAGATCTTTTAGAATCTATATTTTTAATTGATAAAATTAAATCAAAGGGTATTATTGATGGATTTAATCCACAAGATATACCAGAAAATGTTAAATATCATTTTCTATATGGTATTGATATTACTATATCCCCTGAAAATGATAAATACAGTATAATGATTGAGAATCTACATCAAATAAACCACATTAATACAATTAATAATTTATTATATATTTTATTTGACCCAGGTTTTAATTTAGAAAAAACAGAACAGAAGAAAACAATTGAAATAGATTTTGAAGAAAAAACAGCGAATATAATATCTGAACCTGAAGTTGATTTAGGTTTTGATTTTGATGAATTAGGTTTTGAAGATCTGGGATTAGATATGGATTTAGAATCTGAATTTAAGAAAGGTGAAGAAGAAAAAGAAAAAGAAGCTGAAAAAGCAAAAGAAACTGAAAAGATTGTTGTTGATTATGATATCAAAAAGAAAGGTACTGATATGCATGAAATCAAATTTACAAACTATATGACAAGAATGCGTGAAAAGGCTGATCCAGGGCTTTATAAAGTTGAAGAAGTTGGTAACATCGAAAAGGATGGTGATGGATCTTCTGGTTGGAAATATAGTAAAACGTGTGATGCAACCCAAATGAGACAACCGTACATTATTCCAAAAGAGAATTTAGATAAAATCAAAGATAAATCATCGATTACAGGTTATGTTAAATATAGAGATCATTATTATATTTGTCCACGTATTTGGGATTATAAAGCAGAGATGCCTATTTCAGTGGATGAATTAGTTAAAAATAATCTTAAAAGTCCTTATACAAATGGCAAGGTATTACCTTCTGATAAGCGTAATAAAGAATTTTTAGGTGATAAATATACTGTTATTGTGCGTCGTCCAACAAGTAAATCATATTGGAGTAAAGAAAATGTAGAAAAGAATTGGCCGGATATTCTTAAAAATACTGGTGCTGAGGCTTTTCCTGGTTTTATGAAACCTAAAAACCATCCAAAAAATTTATGTGTCCCATGTTGTTTTTTAAAAGAACCAGATGATTATGATGTTAATTCTAAGGAAATCCAAGCCTTTAAAAAACCAGTTGGACATGATGTTTGTGATATTCAAAGTGAATCAGAGATTCAAAAATCAACCATCGAAACAAAGGAATTTAAGGATGAAGCTCTATGTAAAAATGAAAACTATATTAAAGCTGATATTGCAATTCTAGATAATTGTCGTTATGGACAATTACCGGAAAGTCTTAATATTCTTCTCAAAAATCATCAAGAATTACTTATTTCATCAACAACAAATGCTTTATATAAATATGCTAACTGCTTTTTAAGAAGAGGTGTTTTTAGCGATAAAAATAGTTTTCTGAGATCGATTGCCAGTATTAAAGAAACTATCTCTAACACTCAAATTACATATAAAACATTAATAAATATCATTGTTGATAATATTAGACCTGAATTATTTATGACATTAAATCAAGGTAGTTTGATAAATGTTTTTAAATTCAGTAATAATTTACCAAAAAATAGAACACAATTCTATTATTTTGGTGAATTTATTAAAAAATATCCTGATTTAATTTCATGGTTAGGTTTAAAAGATTTACAACTAAATGTATTTGATGATTTAATTAAATTACAAAATAATCAAATTAAATTAAGAAAAGTGAAAAAATTATTCACCATCTTTAGTTCATTCTATAATTTTATTAAATATTGTCAAGATGATAAAATTATTAAGAAACATGAGTTCTTTCTAGATTTAATAAGTCGTAAACTAGATTGGTTATTTCCAGATGGTGCAAATCTAATGATGTTTTCAAAAGAAACTAATAATATTTATTGTAATCCTTACATTAATGATATGAATAAACCAGTAATTATGCTATTATATGATGGTAATGGTAAATTTGAACCTATTTTTAATGTTCAATACAAATCAGTTATTGAAACAAAAGGTCTTATTAAATTAAATAATGATGTTAATATGTCCTCTAAAAATATGATTTTTCTTAAAAATCATCTTAAAAATCAAACAATCAATATTAATCTTTTAAAAAATACTAAAAATAGATTAGCAGTCTTAAAAGAATTAGTTAAAATTCATTTGAATAATTGTAACGAGTTACCTAATAAAGATGTAGGAAATTACAAATTGTTACCAACTTCAATGGTTATGTATAACAAATTAATGGAATTATCAGAGAAAGATTCTGGTATGGTTCCAGTTGCCCAAATAACAACACCTTTACATACAACTGAATTTATAATAACTGAAAATAAAAATGTGTTTCCTGTTCGTCCGAGTAGTATTATTCTAGAGTTACCTGTTTATGATGGCTTAGAATATTTTGATTTAATTGATCTTAAAAATAGTCAAAAATTAATGATTGGATTAGAAGAATTTAATAAAAAATTAGGTGCAATGGATTCTAATTTATATTATAAGCCATATGGATTAGTTGTTACAGAATTAAATCCGGAAACTGTTATTGGTATTTTATTAGATAATGATGGTTTAATACCAATTTATCCAACATCAATCGAGAAAATGTTAGAAACGGGTGATAAATTAGGTTTAAAACTAAATATTATTGTTAAAAATATTTATTATGAAGTAGATTATAAAATTTATGATAATCAAATATTATATGATGATCGTATTGGCTATCTAGAAGAATATACAAAATTTGAAAATCTATATCAACACTTTAAATATGAAATATCAAGTATGATGGGTGAAAATAAAAATGCATCTATCAATCATAAAATTAAAGATATTATGAATGTAGATTCAATTGATTATAATATTATTATTGGACAGATTAAACCTATAATTGAAAAATTAGTTAAAAAAATAAGTTACATTGGTAAAAATGAAGAAAATGGAATTTTAAATAAAACTAAAAAGAATCAAAAATATAAAATGACTACATGTAATAAATTATCACAAAAGAAATGTAATAATCATATATTCTGTAAATATAATCCTAGAAATGGATGTAATTTGAATTTAGAATCTAATTTTTGGAGTGAATTATTTATTAATAGACTTTGTGAAACAATTGCAAGAAGTCCCCAGGAAAGAAATCAAATTATTAATGGTGAATACAAACCATTATTTTATCAAGAAGAAGGTTTAAAAGTATCTGAAAATGAAATATTTCTAACAAATGAAAATTTTTATTTAATTAAGCAAATCTATAAATCATCTAGATATCACCAAGAAATTGATAATTTTGAAACAGTTGAATCAGAAACTGTACATGACAGAATTATTAGAGCAAAATATCATGATTTCGCTCAATTTGACCAAGAATCATCAGAAACACATAAATCATCAAATACGTCTTCATCAAGTGAAGGTATTCAATTTGAGTTATCTGGCTTAAGTGGTATGAAAAAGAAACTTAAAAATGTTTATGCAACAGTTTTTGATAAAGATGGTAAATATCGATCACAATATCAAGCTGGACCTTGTATATTTCCTTATGTTTATGGTAATACTAAACAACTTTTATTTGATTGTAATGCTGATAAAGAAGAAGGTTTACGTTGTCCAGTTCAAGTTGATAAAAATAGAAGAGCTTTAAAATGGGGGTTTTGTCCTGCTGATCCAAGAGAATCTCGTAAGACTCACAATGTTGAAGAAGTTCAAGCAAAAGCAACAAATCTGAAAGGTAAAATTGATAAAGGTTTTAAATCAGGTAAATGTATATTTCCATTTAGATATCATCCTAGTTATGATTTATCATGGGAATGTATTTCAACTACTCAAGGAAATAAACAAAAATGGTGTGCAACTTCAATGAAAAATGGTAAAAATGTTGCACATGAATTACCAATTGCTGCTAATAAAGAAGATAGAATATACCAAAAGAAATGGGATTGGGGTTCTATGTATGATGAAAAAGGTAACTTCAATGATGACTTTCTTAGATACCAAACACGTGGTTATTGTCCCACAAAAGAAAAAGAAAATGGTAAAAAACAAATTGAAGAAGAAATAACAATTGATAATTTTAATATGAATAAATGTAATCAAACTGATTCTAAAGGTGGTTACAGTAAAAATATTCTTAAAAAATTTGCAATGACACATTTAGGAATAGATGAAAAAGATATTGAAGGTAAAAAGAAAGAATTAATATGTCAAATGATTGGTGAGAGAATGAGTAATATGAAAACAGTAGTTGATATGCAAGGTAAGACATTATTAGACATTTATCATAAAGATCCTAAACTATGTAATAAAGGTGAATCTGGTGGAGGGTATTATTTAGGTGCTCTTAGAAAGTTAGCTACTAGATATTTTGGTATGGATCCAGAAATATCTAAAGAAGCATCTAAACATGATTTATGTGAATTCATTGTTCCTATTCTAGATAAAGAATCGGAAAAAATCAAAACTATCCGATCAAATGAAAATATCAATTTATCTGAAATTTATAATAAAAATCCTAATTATTGTGAGGAAGGACCTAGAAAAGGTGGTTATACACTTAAAGAATTAAAAGAAATGGGAACCAAATATTTTGGTGTTGGTGATGATGTTAATGATAAGAAGGAAATTTGTGATATTATTAGAAACAAATTAAATGATGAAAAATTCAAAATGATGACAACAGATATTAATCAGGATGAAAATATGTATACTGATATTGATGACGACACATTTAGTTTTTTTACAAATCTCAGATCAAATAAAGGAAAACATTCAATACGTAAAAAGAGATTTTATTTAAAAAATGAATCTTCAAAAAAATTAACCAAAAAAAAACAAAACTAATTTGATAACTAGTTTTTATTTTATTTATTTTATTTATTTTTTATTTAATTTTTATTTTGAATATATTAACATAAAATAGTAATAATATATAATCAGTAAAAACTAAAATGAATTTAGAGACAAAAGAAGATTGGGATAATATGATTGAAAAATATATATCACCATCAAAATTATTTAACTATTTTCTAGATGATCCTTTATTAGATTATTTAGACTATTATGGTTCTCTGTTGGGATATAGGAAAAATGAATGTCCTGAAGATGTTATTACAATTATGAATAAAGGTTGTAAATTTGAAGAACAGGTTATACATATTTTAAGAAAAAATAAAATACCAATTATTGAAATTTGCAAGCATTCTAGTTGGGTTGATGGTTCTTTAGAAACTCTTCAATTAATGAGTGCAGGATTTCCAATAATTGCACAAGGTTATCTTGTTAATAATATCAATAAAACTAAGGGTCGCTCAGATATTATAATTAGATCAGATTATTTAAATAAAATTAAACAAGGTATTATTTCGGAAGATGATGCAAAAATACCTTCTAAGTTTGGTAATTGGCATTATCGTATAATTGATATTAAAATGTCAAACCTTTGTTTGTCTGCAGATGGTAAGCACATTATAAATACTAAACTATATAAAGCATACAAAGCTCAAGTATTAATTTACAATCAAGCTCTCTCATTTTTACAAGAATATTTACCTCCTCAATCATATTTATTAGGACGATCTAGTCACAATTATGATAATTCCATAACATTTGATGATTGTTTTTCATCAATGGCAGCTGTTGATTTTAGTGATTATGATTCATCTTTTATTGATAATCTTAATAATGCTCTTATGTGGCATCAAACACTTCATACATTACCTTTACCTTTGATAATAGGCACAGATGATAATGGTTTAATTAAATATGATTGGGATACACTAGAAACTTTTATACCAAAATCATTAAATCTTAATCTCCGCCCAAATATGAAAAATAAATATGATTATAAATGGAAAGACATCAAAAAACAGATTGCGACTCAACGTCAAGAACTTACTTTATTATGGAATTGTGGAGTTGCAAAAAGAAATAAAGCAATTTCTAATGGGGTATATAACTGGAGCGATTATTTAATCTATTGTCGTGAAAACCCTGGATATCAGAATAATGTTCTTGGATGTATTTTAGAGATAAATGATCCTAAAGAGAAGAGTCTTATTCAACCAGATGAATTAGATGAAGATAACCTGGAATTAATACCTCCTAAAAATAAACCATTCATAGTCATTGATTTTGAAACTTCTAATAATCTTAATGATGAATTTGAATTTTTACCAGAAAAAGGTGGACAAGACTTAGTATTTTTAATGGGTGTAACATTGGTTATTCCAATTGAAAATAAAATACCTGAATATAGATATTTTTCTTTTATTGTTAAATATTTAGATTTGGATGAAGAATTAATTATTTTAAAAAAAATGCTTCGATTATTAAAGACATTAAAGAATGAAATGAATGAAGATAGAATAACATTATATCATTGGTCTAAAGCAGAGCAAATTTTCTTTGAAAAAATGTTAGATCGACAATCAGATGTAATGGATGAGGAGGATCATCAAATGATCAATGATATTGATTTTCTTGACATTCTAGATATATTTAAGTATCAACCAATTACTATTAAAGGTGCATATGATTTTGGTTTAAAAACAATAGCCAATGCAATGTATAAAAATGGTATGATACAAACTATTTGGGAGAATGACCTGAATGGTTTTACTGTTATGCTTCAAATTGAGAAATATAATAAAGAAGCTATTGAATTAGGGCTTAAATTAACTGATTATCAAGAAGTTAATAATATTATAACATATAATATGATTGATTGTCAAGTTTTAGCCGAAATAATAGTTTATCTACAAAATAAATATTTAACGCAAAATTAAATTAATATAAGTCTATTTCACTTTTTTTTTATTAAATTTAATATGAGTGAACAAGAATTATCTCAAAAAAATATTGATCTAGCGATTGATGATATGAGTGGAATTGAAAATGTTGATGGAGAGATAGAACAAGAACATGAACATGTAAAGAAAAAATCTGGAGGGTCAAATAGAATAACTAAATCAGAAGCACAACAATCAATGTTAAATAGAAAACAAAAAAAATTAGTTTCCAGATTGAATGCATCATATTGTAGAACAGGAAAAATGGATCGTATTTTACCTATTTTAACTGGTAAAAGTAAAATATCTCTTCGCTTAATTGATTGGTTTGTAACAAATTATGCAAAGATCTTTAATACTCATTATAGTTTAAATGAGTATAAATTGAAAAGAGATCAAAAAAGTAAAAAACCAAAAGTACCTATTACAAAAACATTAAAAAGAGATATTTCTGGATCACCCCAGACAAATAATGAAATTAAAAATACAATCTCATCTGATCAATATTTTAATGACCTCTTCTTTGTATATCCTAGTTATCGACAAGAATTAAAGACTAATTCTAAAAAACGTTTTGATGTCTTTTGTCGTAATGGATCCTTTAATTATTACTTTGACGACCATAAATTTATAGAAACTAATGATGGGCAATTAAATTTTTTTGATTGGGCAGATAACATGTATGTAATTGATTTTATCGAAGAACATTATAATGAAATAGAAAAAGATATGGAATTACGTAATGGTAAAAAACCGGTTTCTCAGAAAAAAACAAAAAAAGCAACTACCATTGCATGTGATAAGGATGTTGAGAAGAATTTAGAAACTGTTAGTCAAAAACAAAGAAGAAAACGGAGAGAAATTTCAGAATCATCATTAAAAACTGTTCACCACATTGCTCACCGTTCTGTAATTTCATTTAGTTAGAATTTATCAAAAATAAATTAAATATAAATCATAATATAATAAAATAACATATGTTAATTTCTTTAGTAAAAGATTGTATATTTATAGGTGCTTTAACAATTGGATATTTTACTTATATTGAATTAAATCCTAAAACGAAGGGTATTGTATTTAGACCAAATGATATGAATGAATTAGTTTTATCAACAAATAGTATTAAAGCATTCGTATTATTTCCTTTAACTATTGATGGATTAAAAATAATGTGGAGACCAGAGAATTATGATATCAATTTTCCTTTAATTCTAATATCATCTTATGGAATATATAAATTTATATTATGACTAATTAAAATAATAAAAATAAAAATAATTAACTTATTAGGTGGACATATTAGGATGCCCATCAAGTACTCCTACACTAGATACACCTCCAGTTGAAGGTTGACAAGATTCATTTAAGAGACCATATTGTTCTGGTATTTTAAGGTCAGGTAAATCAAATCCTTGAACTTTAAGGTATTCACATTCACCACCATTTTGTCTTTTTTTAGACTTTTTGGATTTTTTAGAATTTCTTTTTGATTTTATAGAATGACTTTTATTCGTCTTTCTTTGAGTTCTTTGAGTTCTTTGTTGTTTTATTTTTTTATGTGACCCTTTAGATGATCTTTTATTTTTTCTATCTGATTTCATTTATTTTTTATTAAGAAAATAATAAAAATATATAATTTTAATGGTTAAAAATGGTTGATAAATATTTAAATTAAGTATGTATGATTTCAAAAATCATGAATATAAAGGCTTCATAATGAATATAATTTGGTTTAGATAATTTAACTTTATGGTCTAATTCAGCAGTTCTAGTAATTAACAAAATTTTCTGCATATCATTAATTTTAACATTGCTAGAATACAAGATTTCTAAAACTTTATTAATATATTCATTCCAGGTTAAAGATGATTGATAAATAGTTAAAATCATTGTACGAATCATTGGTAAATTTTTTAAATCATTCATAATAACTAATTGAATTAAACAATTAAGATAATATTTAAAATTATCAATCGATTTCTTTTTTAAATCTGGATCAATTGCTTCTAGGAGTCGTTGATTAACATAAATAATTGATAATTTAATATCTCTTTTAGTCGATTCTACAATTTTAATTACTTTCATTAATGGAAAATCAAATTTAGTAGGAATCATATTATGTAAATAAGTAGCTAATTCATTAACTTCTGGTCTAGGAACTACATAACTTTCAAATCTACTTTTCATTCTAGGTTCAATTTTATCAAGACGATTACATGTTGCAAGAACATATGTTGTACTCTTTCTAGCATCAATAAATCTAGAAATCATTGATCGAGTTTTTTCTTTCAATCGATTAATATGTAAAACTACAATATAATTAATATTTTCACCTAGAATTTCAATATAATCTCTAAAGAAATCTTGAATACTTTCATCATTCATTGAATCATTAATTAAAACTAAATTTCCATTGGATAATGGTACAGAAACCTTTTCTAGGTTAAATGTAACTGAAGTAGATTCTACACTTTTAGATGTATT